>ERZ857775.1279-NODE-1279-length-30631-cov-11.442537_pt1 | contig 30631 bp, 19 predicted proteins | sample MGYA00519698_ERZ857775 | MGnify/ENA primary metagenome ERZ857775 (study PRJEB31778, sample SAMEA3449363) | human gut metagenome | biome: human gut; feature: human-associated habitat; material: faeces | place: United Kingdom | collected 2010/2012 ...
GATAGTAGCAAAAGTTGTTTCTTAATGTCTGATTCGTAGTTATATATCGTTTTATGTACCCTGTTTCCTTCAGATACTATTAAAAATCAAAAAGGCTCTAAGTTTGCAGCGGTGATATAAGATAGTGGAAAATTAATCTTAAACATGCCAAGAGAGGCTGGTTAATTAATTCCGAGTTCTTATAAAAGTCAAGTCAGTCTTTATTACCTTTGTTGTTAGAAGGAAAGGACTGACGGCAGAGAGGACAGACCAGTAAGAAGCCAATACACGAGATTAGCCCACGTTATGGTTCCTCTCCGCCAAAGCTGCAAGCTCCGATAGAATATTAAGGCTACGAGCCTATTTAGAGTTTAGAGCAAGATTCAGCTTGTTGTCAGTTCAATAAAAAGTAGGAGACAAAAATATGAAGAAAATTTTTATCGGCATTGATTTTGCCAAAGAGAAGTTTGATGCAGCCATTATTGAAGCCTGTGGATTGAAAGAGTTTGGCGAACGCCAGTTCGGTACGTTTATCAATAGCAAGAAAGGCTACAGCCAGTTTATGAAGTGGGTAAAGGCGAAAGCGGTTTCCACAACGGAACAAGAATGGCTTTTTTGTGGAGAAGATACCGGTTCATGCAGTCTCGGCCTAAGCAAGTGGCTTTATGGAAAAGGACTTGATATTTGGATTGAGAATGCCTATAGCATCAAGCATAGCAGTGGCATACAACGTCTCAAGACGGATCGTGCAGACGCGTCAATGATTGCCGAGTATGCATGGAGACATCAAGACAAGGCGATGCTTTTTGAGCCCCTTAGTGAATCGCTTACACAGTTACGTGAAGTATTCCTATATCGACACAAACTTGTACAGCAACGTGTGGCTATGGATGTCAGAAAACAAGATAAAGAAACCGCCCAGTCATCAAAGGCAATCTCTTTTATCAACCGTAAAAGCAAACATCTGATAACCGAGATAGACAAAGCTATAAAAGAATGCGACATGATGATTGATCGCATAATTGACGCTGATACGGAACTAAAAGATAACTATAGTATCATAACTTCCGTCAAAGGAGTAGCCCGTCAAAATGGAGCTTGCTTATTGATTTTCACGAATAATTTTAAACGCTTCGATATGGATGCTCGTAAAATCGCTTGTTATTATGGAGTTGCTCCTTTTGGCAAGGACTCAGGGAGTAGTATCCATACTCCGGCTAAAACAAGCCATTTTGCAAATAAGCTTATAAAATCATTACTTAGCCAGGCTGCACAGATTGCCAAAATCTTTAATCCGGAAATTAAAGACTATTACGAAAGCCTAATTAAGAGAGGGAAAAAGCACTCTGTTGCATTGAATAATGTCAAAAACAAGCTTCTTAGAATTATTGTGGCATTGGTAAAAAAGAAAGTGAAATATGATCCTGAAACATACAAATTTTACCGTAACAGACTTGAAAAACAATTTTCTCTTGTATGATACAAAATAATCCAAAATCATTTGGATTTTAACATAGAATACTTTAATTGAAATTCCCAAAGATTTAAAGTAACGTAACTTACCTTGGCTAATTCTCAACATCAACGGGTGTTCTCCATTAGCCAAAACTTTTGATTTAAAACAAATAATGCCTATATTAGCATCCATAACGTAACATATTATTGTCACATTTTGGTTTGCGCTATGGTTTACACCAATAAACAAATAAGAGATATTTTAGAAGTCAGACATAAGATTTGGCAAAAACCAAAACAGCCATAAATGCCTTATAATCAGAAGCTCTGCTGGTAGCTTTCAAAGGCGTCAGCCTTTGGAAGACGCAGATTCATAATCATGAGGTCCCCGGTTCAATCCCGGGTCCCGCTACTTGATAAGAATAAGGCATTTGAGAGGCTTCCACTCTTGGGTGCCTTTTTCTTTTAATAGATAATTCTTATATTTGTCACGTGAGTATCAATATCACCCACAATGAACGAAGAGAAAACTCCTTTTATAGAAAACCTGAATAAGCAACAAACAAGTGCTTATCACCAACTTTATGATGAATATTATAAAGTATTAGTATTGTACGCTATAAATTTTCTCTCCTCTCAACAGGCAGCAGAAGATATCGTACAGGAGCTTTTCGCTACAATGTGGGAAAAGAAGATGAAATTTCTATCCCTGCCTTCATTTCGTACCTATCTTTATAATTCTGTACGAAACGCCTCTCTAAATTATTTAAAACATCAGAATGTTGAATCTCTTTATCTCGAACATCTGGCAAATACCTACCGGGAAATAATAGAAGAAGAAGACACTAACGAAGAAGAAGTTTATCGTTTACTCTTTCGGGCAATTGACAAATTGCCCACGCGTTGCCGGGAAGTATTCCTATTACACATGGATGGAAAAAAGAACGAAGAGATAGCCACACTACTAGGAATTTCAATCGAAACAGTGAAAACGCAAAAAAAAAGAGCTATACAATTTATCAAAGAACAGATGGGCACATGCTATTTTTTGCTTCCTTTATGTGACATTTTGTATAGTTCCAAGTTTTTTTCTTAATCAAAATAATCTTTTTTATAAAGTTTGTACCTCTTTTCAATATCTAAGTTGTCTTATTAACAAATAATAAGACAGCGGAAATATATGAAGGGTAAATTAAATGTAGAAGAATTAGTCGCTAAATATCTCCTTGGCGATATTACAGCTCCCGAAAGAAAACAACTTGAGGATTGGACCAAGAGTTCGACAGAACGAAAAGAGTTTTTCAATCGTCTATGCACAAATATTGCTTTTCGTGAACGTTACGAAGCTTATTCACATATCAATTCTCATCTTGCCTGGAAAAGGTTCAAAAAGAAATATTGCCCCTCAATCATTTCAACTTACCTAAAATATGCTGCTATTTTAGTAATACCTATATTATTAATAACAGGGGGATGGTATTTTTCTACTTCTCCGCAGGTAGAAACTTTGAATAATTTTACTTTGGGAGATGCCATACAACCGGGAATTCCTAAAGCCACACTGATATTAGCGGAAAACAATAAACAATCACTTACCCCCACATATCCAATACCGGTCAAAGTGAATCATTCTACAACTGCCATAGCTCAAAATGGTACACTTATCTATCCTACAACCCCTAATATAAACGACACCCTCCATACAAAACAAAACGAAACTATAGAAAACAATACTTTAACAACCGAACAAGGAAATGAATTTAGGGTAACCTTTGAGGATGGAACAACTGTACATCTCAATTATAATACAGAAATACGGTATCCTGTAAAATTCAGTAAGACCAAACGTATAGTTTATCTAAAAGGAGAAGCCTATTTTAAAATAGCTAAAGATAGCCGTCCTTTTTATGTTATCACTGATCAAGGAACAATCAAACAGTATGGTACAGAATTTAATGTCAATACATTTATACCTGAACGAACAGAAGTTGCATTAGTAAAGGGAAGCATCAGCATTGTCTCCAAAGAAAGTGCACAAGAACAGTTTATTAAACCAGGACAACTGGCACATATTGAACAAAAAGGAAATAATGTCTCCATATACGATGTAGACCTCACTCCCTATGTAGCATGGAATGAGGGTCGACTCATTTTTGAAAATCGCACTTTGGAAAATATTGTTGAGATTCTAGAACATTGGTATAATGTTAATATTTCCTTTGGTACTTCCGAACTAAAACAACTTCGATTCACAGGAAACATGGATCGTTATGCTACCATCACTCCCATATTAAAAGCTATTGCACGTACTACAAATCTACAAATAAATATCAAAGACAGAGAGATATTAATCACAGACAATTAATTACTAATTAAACAACAAAAAAGAATGAGAAGAGCAAAATGTAGAGAAAGGATCAGAATACTTTCTCTGGTAATAGCCCTAGTACTATTACCTAGAATGATGTTTGCCATCCCGGAAAGTGGCAAAAAAGTAACTTTAAATCTGGAGTCTGTTACTGTCAAAGAGTTTTTTGATGCTTTAAGACAGCAAACAGGATTGAGCTTTGTCTACAATACGGAGCAGACAAAAACACTAAAACCGATCACTATTCATGTAAAAGATGAAACAGTGGATAATGTACTACGCACAGTTCTTAATGGCACTGGACTTACCTACAGTATGGAAAGGGATATTGTTACTATTTCCAAAACAGAACAGCAAAGTAATAAGCGTATAGCAACAGGTATCGTTTCGGATGAAGAAGGGCAACCTCTACCTGGTGTTAATGTTATTATTAGTGATCTGCAACGTTTTGCCATAACTGACAACAACGGTAAATATAACATAGAAATACCATTCAACACAGCCTGCACTATCACCTTTTCTTACATTGGAATGTCTACTCAACAAATAATGATTAACAGTGGACGGAATGATGTACGAAGAAATATTACTTTAAAAAGTGACACCAAATTGGATGAAGTCGTTGTTACCGGTATTTACACCCGTAAGGCAGAAAGCTTCACAGGATCAGCAACTACAATTTCGAGCAAGGATTTAATGCGGGTAGGAAATCAGAATGTGTTCCAAAGCTTGAAAAACCTGGATCCTACTATATATATTGCAGATAATTTCAACATGGGTTCTGACCCCAACACTACTCCAACAATGTCGATGCGTGGAACATCAAGCTTCCCTACAACTGAAACCAGCTCTCTAAAAAGTAATTATCAGAATCAGCCCAATCAACCATTATTCATATTAGATGGATTTGAAACAACAGCTGAAACTGTTATGGATATGGACATGAACCGTATTGAAAGTTTAACGATTCTAAAAGATGCTTCCGCTAAAGCGTTATATGGTTCAAAGGCCGCCAATGGGGTTATTGTTATCGAAACAAAACGTTTATCTGGTAACGAAACACGCATTGAATATAATGGAAACCTGTCATTTGAAATGCCAGACCTAACTAGTTATGATTTATGCAATGCATTAGAAAAATTAGAAGTAGAAAGAGTTGAAGGTGTCTATACTAGTAATTCTCCCAAAGATCAAGAAAGACTAACCGCTCTTTATAACAGTCGTAAAAAATTAGCTCTTGAAGGATTGGATACCTACTGGATGTCAAAACCTCTCCGTACCGGTATTGGGCATAAACATAATTTAAGTATAGAACTTGGTGATTCTCAAAGTTTACGTGCAATACTAAATCTTACCTATAACCAAGTAACTGGAGTTATGAAAGGCTCTGATCGAAAAAACATTTCCGGTGATATAAATATCTCCTACCGACGCAAAAAATTTCTATTCAAAAATATACTATCAGTTATATCAAATAATAGCAGTGACTCCCCATATGGTTCATTTAATGATTATGTAAAAATGAATCCTTATTGGCAAGCAACTGATACAAACGGTAGAATTCTCCGCTATGCAGAATCTCCGACAGCTAATTCATTATATATTGGCAAAAATATAGCAAATCCATTATATGATACAACCATAGGTACTAGTTTTACATCAAGCTATCTATCTTTTATCGACAACTTTTATACAGAATGGATTATTACTCCAGATTGGAAAGCTACCTTGCGTATAGGTGTATCACAGAAACGGAATGTAGCAGACAGTTTCTACCCTGCAGATCATTCAGAATTTGTCACATATACTACAGCAGAATTAATTCCTCGACGTGGTAAATACATCTTGGAAAATGGCAAAAGTAGTTCTATTTCAAGTGACCTGAATATTAATTATAATAAAGCGTTCAAAAAACATACAATATTTGGAAATGCCGGATTTTTTATTTCTGAAAATCAATATTCCGCATACCAGCATACAGCCGAAGGATTCGCTAATAATCAAAAAGCAGATATTACTTTTGCTCGCCAATACGCAGAAAATAGTACCCCAATAGGCTACGCATCCATAAATCGTGAAGCCAGCTTCTTACTTTCAGCATCATATGATTACGACAATCGTTATTTGGTAGATGCCACAATGAGAGAAAGTGCGTCTTCATTATATGGCTCAGACAAGCGGTGGGCTAATAGTTGGTCATTCGGGGTAGGCTGGAATATTCATAATGAGCTGTTCTTTAAAGATAAAGACTGGATAAAACAGTTAAAGATACGTGGTTCTATCGGACTTACCGGTAACCAGAATTTCAATACCAATGCAGCTATTGGTACATATAAATATTTTGCAGGTATCACATATCAAGGACTTTCCGGGGCTTACTTAAACAACTTACCTAATCACGGTTTAATGTGGGAACAAAAAAAAGATTATAACATAGGAATAGACATGCGTATTGCCGGTCTATCTTTATCCTTTGATTATTACACGGCAGACGTCAAAAACATGTTGACAGATGTTACAATCCCTACCTCAACAGGTTTTAACTCTATAAAAGACAATTTAGGATTAGTGCGTAACTCAGGAATAGAAGCAAAAGTCACTTATACAGCCTGGCAAGGCAAAGAGGGATTTTTCAATTTATACGGTAGTCTGGTTTATACTAAAAACAGGATTGTTCATCTCTCGGAAAGTATGAGATCATATAATGAGAAAATGCGACAGCAAGCCACCGAAAAGACAAATTCCACGCCAGTAGCCCTTTACGAAGACGGACTTTCTATGAAGACAATCTGGGCAGTTCCTTCAGCTGGTATCGACCCACAAACCGGTAATGAAATATACATAAAAAAAGATGGTTCTTATACTTATATCTACGATTCCAACGATATAGTACCGGCAGGTGATGAAACTCCTAAATATAGAGGAACTGCCGGTTTTTCAGTCGAATACAAAGGGATTGGTCTTAATGCAACATTAAGTTTCTTAGCAGGTGGTCAAATGTACAACAAGACACTGGTCAATAGAGTAGAGAACATCAATATGAATTATAATGTTGACCGTAGAGTATTAACAGGAAGATGGCAGACTCCGGGCCAACAGTCGCAGTACAAAAGCTTGTCCGACAAAAATGCAATAGATGCATATGGAAATCCGACAGAAATGACCCGCCCGACAACCAGATTTATACAAGATAGAAATGAACTAAGCATATCTTCCATCAGTGCGTATTATGAATTTCCAAAAACAATATATCAGAAACTTCATATGCAAAGGCTGAGATGCGCAGTTTATCTCAATGACGTTTATACATTCTCTTCTATTAAAATTGAAAGAGGCACCGCTTATCCGTTTGCGAGAACTTTATCATTCTCATTAACAGGAACATTTTAATATCATGTAGTTATGAAAAAGAAAATAGTAACCATATTATCAATAGCATTCTTCTTCACATCATGTAATAGCTGGTTTGATGTAACTTCAAGTGATGAAATCAGAGAAGAAGATCATTATAGTACAGAGATAGGATTTCAGCAGTCTCTCATCGGGTGTTACATCGCAATGGCCGAAGACGATTTATACGGAAAAAATCTATCATGGTATGGATTAGAAAGATTGGGGCATCAGTTTTATCCACAAGTTTATGCAGGTTCTGATGCAATACCTTTAGACCTGCATAAATTCGCATATAATAGTGTAGATTTACTCCCTTTCATCGAAGGAATCTGGTCTAAAGCGTATAATGTAATAGCAAACGCAAATGAAGCTCTAAAATATATTGATGAAAAACAATCAATAATGGACCCGATCAATTATCATGTAATAAAAGGAGAATTGCTAGCTATTCGTGCCTACATGCATTTTGATCTACTACGATTATACGGATATGGCAATTGGGAACAACGTTCTTCTGAGTTAAATAATAAATACACTATTCCGTATGCATTAGAAATTTCAAAAGAAGCACCGGCCCAAGTTACCGGAAATGAAGCAATACGTTTCATTTTAACCGACTTAACCGATGCAGCCAATTTACTAAGAGAATACGATCCTGTGACGCAAAAACATAATTTCTCAGATTATGCAAATGTTAATACAGATGGTTTCTATAATACAAGAAATCTTAGACTTAATTACTATGCAGTGAAAGCTTTAGAATCCCGAGTAAGATTATGGGAAGGAAGTGATAGTAATAAAAGTAAAGCATTGGACGCAGCAGAAGAAGTGATAAAGGCTGCAGAAAATGATATTAATATGACTGAAAATAACCAAAACATCTATACTCTGAAATTTTTAACACCTGAAACCATTAACTCAAGCACTTATAATCTAACAGCAGAACAGTTATTTGGTCTCAGCATACAGAATCTAGATACTAAGATAAAAAATTATATAAAGCCATATTACACTAACAACGATTCCGAAGTAATGTATATAGAACCTGAAACGGCCAATCAAGTTTATGAAAATTCTACTACAGATGTACGTTTTACGACTTTATTAGACCAAAGCCTAGCTTCTTCAAGTTTAGGATATGTTCCATTAAAGGTTTACCAATCTTCCACCATAAATCAATACTACAAAAATAAAATATCAATGATTCGTTTACCTGAAGTTTACTACATTGCAGCTGAATGTTGCGCAACGGGAACTCCAGCCAATTTAGAAAAAGCAATAACGTATTTAAATCATGTACGTCAAAAACGCGGATTATATGAAGATTTAAAGAATCTGGATGCAACTCAAATCATAAATGAAATAAAGAAAGAGTACAGAAAAGAATTCCTCTCAGAAGGTGTAATGTTTTATTATTACAAACGTACTGGTGCCTCAGAAATTCCTTATCGTTCAGAAATAATGGAAGATAAACAATATGTATTACCATATCCTACCTATGAAATCCAATCAGGTCGGGTGCAATAAAAGAAAGGGAATAAACAATGAAAAAAATATTAACGCATATTATTTTATTAGCAATAGCATTTATATGTAATGTTAGTTGTGAAAAAAGTGACATACCATACTATAATAGTGAACATGATGCTGTACGATTTAGCAATGACTCCAAATTAGGTTACTCAAGCCAAGATTCATGCTTATATAACAGTTATAGTTTTATCTCTGATCCATTTGCTGAATATACAATTTTTGAAATACCACTCACACTAATAGGAAATCCAGCCAATGCTAATCGAGAAGTCAATTACACTATTGAAGAAAAATCTACGGCTCCTGCAGCTTCTTATGAGATTTTAGAATCCCTTATTCCCGCCAATAAGAACAGTGGATACATTCGTATCAAATTGTACAATAGTGAAGAACTAGCCAACTCAACATACGAATTATATTTCACATTAAAAAACTCCAAAAGTTTACCTATTGGTCCTTCACCATATCTACGTGCCCGACTGTCGTGGAATAGTGCGATTGAAGAACCTACTGTAGTTCGACATATTCAAACATATAACATGTTGATAGCCTCGAAAAAATCATATATAGACAAAACCAAAGCATGTTACAGCTCCAATGCCTTAAAGACAATTGTTGATGCGTTAGGATGGGATGATTGGGATGACCCTAATGTTCACGGAAGATATTATAATCCTCCCGGAACATATAAATCATATAAATACCTGCCAAGATATGATTTTATTTTATCAGACCTATCATATAAAGGATATGCAGCCAAACTAAGAGATTATATCAAAGCTTATAATATCGCTCATCCGGACAGTCCTCTTACGCATGATGGTGGTGATCTAAAAGGACAACCTATAGAAGCTAGAAGTTACTAATTTCAAACTTTATTTTAAAATATTATGAATATAAAAAATATATCAACAATAATAATGGGGATAATATGGTTCACATCATGTTATGATGATAAAAGTGAATACGCTACTAATCCCATTGATGAAGTCAAAATTGAAGTTTCTGACGAAAAAACAATCTATATAGGTTATTTGGAGGAATTAAATATAGTCCCTACTATAACTCAAGGAGGAAAAACTGACGTAAAAGGACTAAAATATGAATGGGAATTAAGTATTATCGCTGATATGAATGAAGCAGAATACCAATCCATCGGTACAGAGCCAGAGTTACATGAAATTATAAATAGGCCAATAGCCAATGTTCCCTACTCATTACGCCTTACAGTAACAGATACGACTAATAAAGAAGACTTACAATACCAATATTATTGGAATGTATATGTACAAAGTTCTTTTTTAGATGGTTTGTTAATATCTGAAACAAACAATGATCAAACATCAGATTTTACTTTAATAGAAAATAAAAGCTTTACAGTAAACTATGGTAATAAAGAAGAAAGAATTTTTCGTAATATTCTAGAAAAGGCCAACGGAGCTCCATATACAGGGTTAATGACAGGATTAAGATACGAAATGATGGGATATGCCAATGTTGGTACACATACCAATCAAGTTTGGGCGATAACAAATAATGGCTGCGTCCGGTTCGATACAGAAGCATTTAAAGAAAACGGAAACTTAGAAGATGGCAAAATCTTAACCTACAGACCAGAAGGCTTAACAGTCTACAACTTCTTCAAGGCACAAACTCTTTTCTACATGAACACTAATAAAGGAATATACTCTTTTAACGCTATCAGCTCAAATAGCTTTGGCTGGATTGATGCTGCTGCAAGTCAATACACTATTAATAATGCAGTAGTAGCATGTAATACATCTGGAGACCCATATTGTACAGGAATGTGGCTTGATAAAGATAAAGGCAAATTTGTATCTTATGAAGGAACTTTTGTATCACCAACTTATCAAGACTCTTATGCGGCAAACAATTTATTTGATCCATGCGATATGAAAAATAAATCGGCAATAGCCGGAGGAATGTCTACAGATAGAAAAACACCGACTTTTCTTTTAAAAGATGATACGTCTGGAGAATATGCTATCTATACCTTTAGTCGTTATGTTGCAGCCGAAGGTTATTATGACGATGAGTGGAACTGGTATGAAACTGCACCGGAGATTCTAGCATCTGCCAAAATGAAGTATGACATACCTTTATCAGGAAAAGCTTTAATTGAGAAAGCCGTTTCTATATTCTTTGCACATAAAGAAGCCATTATGTATATTGCAACACATGACGGGATTTATTGCATAAATTTTGCCGGTAGTACTGCTATTGTTGAAACATCTCCTAAATATACTCCTACATCCGGAGAAAAGATTACAGTTGCAAAATTATATCAACAGGGACAATATATCAATGATGAAAGTTCTGTTATCAGTGATTCTCATGTTTATCCTGAACTTGAGCTAAATAATAAGGCTATAATAATTGCTACTCAAAAAGATACATATGAAGGAAAAGTATACGTAGTTCCAATGACACAAATTGGTACAGGAAACTTGGATATTTCCAAAGCTCTTATCTATGACGGTTTTGGAAAAATTTTAGATGTCACAACAATTGGTTATTAATATAAATTCCAAATAAACTAACATGAGAAAAAAAATCCTCTTACTTGCAGTATTAGTGGTAGCTTCGGCTACCACTATCGATGCACAACGCAAATTTCCATTCTTCTGGAAAAAGAAGAAAACAAAAACGGAACAGACTACTCCGGCAAAGAAAGAAAGTGAATACGACAAACTATTTAAGAAGAAACATGAAACAGCAAAGGGCCTAATTACACTACACTTGCTAGATGGAAAAGTATATTTTGAACTTCCTGTGGATTTAATCAATAAAGATATGCTTATTGGCTCCACTGTTACCAGCATCTCTGATAATGGCAATGCCGTAGTCGGATCCAAACCGACCGATCTGCTCCATGTTATGTTTACTCGTAATAAAACACATGTACAGTTACGCCAAGTAAACACTGATTATATTACAGGCAGCACACAAATCGATGAAGCTTTACGCAAAAGCACTTTGGGAGCAATTATCAGTAATCAGAAAATTCAGGCATACAACAATGACTCTACCGCCATTGTATTCGATATGACTAGTGTTTTCTTAAGTGACAACAAAAAAATGAGCCCATTCGATCGCAATTCAATTTATGGAATGTACAATCGCACAGAGAATTATCAATCAGACTGCTCTTATATCTCACAAATAAAAGCTTTCAAAGACAACGTTTCCATCAAAAGTTGCCTGTCATATACATTCTCTGTCAGCACGGCGCAAGGGACATCACTCATAAAAGACCGCCCGTTCACCGCAGAAATGACACGTTCCATCATGCTGTTAAAAGAAAAACCTTATCGTCCACGTATGGCAGATTACCGGATCGGTGTATTTTTCACCGGACGCGAACAACTAGGCGAAGGAGCTAAAACGACCGCACCCGTTTACTATGCCAATCGATGGGATATACAACCGTCCGACACCGCCGCCTACTTACGTGGAGAGAAAGTGAAACCCACTAAACAGATTGTCTTCTACATCGATAATACTTTCCCGGAAAAATGGAAACCATATCTGCGGGAAGGAGTCACCCAATGGAATGAATTATTCGAGCAGATTGGATTCAAGGATGTTGTAGCAGCCAAAGATTTCCCGACTGATGATCCGGAATTCGATCCAGACAATATTAAATATTCATGTGTTCGCTATGCTCCATCAAGCATTGAAAATGCTATGGGACCATCATGGGTAGACCCACGAAGCGGAGAAATCCTGAATGCCTCCGTATATCTATATCACAATGTCATCAAACTTATCAGCAACTGGTTGTTCGTTCAAACAGCACAAGCCGATAAAGATGTACGCACAGCCAATATTCCGGATGAAATGATTGGAGATGCGTTGCGCTATGTACTTTCACATGAAATCGGGCACTGTTTAGGATTTATGCATAACATGGGAGCTTCTTCCACCTTCCCGGTAGATTCTTTACGTTCACCGGAATTCACGCAGAAGTATGGTACCACTCCTTCCATCATGGACTATGCTCGTTTCAACTATGTAGCACAACCTGGTGATAAAGAGCGTGGTGTAAAATTGACTCCCCCCCGCTTTGGTGAATACGATAAATACCTCATTAAATGGACATATACTCCGGTATTCAATGTTAATTCAGCAGAGGAAGAAGCAGTTATAACAGGCAAATGGATCAGTGATGCCATTAAAGAGAATCCTGTGTACCGATATGGAAAACAACAAGTATATGGGGTTGTTGATCCCCGTTCACAAACGGAAGATATTGGTGACAACTCTATGAAAGCGACTCGATATGGCATCAAGAACCTTAAGTATATCATGAATAATTTGGAAAGTTGGATTTCTGAAGGTGACGATACATACGAATACCGTGAAGATTTATTTATTGGTATCGTAGAACAACTTGCAATGTACGTTACCCATGTAGCAGGTAATGTAGGTGGCTATTTTGTCAACGAAGTTAAGGAAGGAGACACTATGCCACGTTTTGCACAGATTCCAAAGGCACAACAAAAAGAAGCCCTGAATTACCTATTCGAGATTTATAACGATCTGGATTGGCTTGACAACAAAAACTTGTTAACTAAATTTCCGGTTTCCGGTTCCCCTAAACAAACTATTCAAAACTTCATGTTGAGATATATACTGCCTGTACCTTTTCAGGTATCACAATACGAAGGATTAGAGAAAGATTCATTTACTGCTGCCGAGGCTTTCAACATGATATACAATTTTGTTTGGAAACCGACTATTTCCGGACATACATTAACAGAATCCCAGATGAATCTTCAGAAACAATATATATACATGATGATGCAGACTGCCGGGTTCACAATCAAAGGAGCCGGAAAAGCATTAGCCGGAGAAAAACTACTTGACATCAATCACCGCCAATTCGGATATACTTGTTGCCAGGGACATGCTCTCAAAGAAAATGCAATGCACAACCCTGTAGCAGGTTTTGAATGGAAACCATTGAACCGTTTTTCTATGACGGCTAAAGTTACACAAGCAGATGTATACGCATATATAGCTAAAGCCAAACAACTGATGAAACAAAAGGCAGCCAGTGCATCAGGGAAGACGAAAGCTCACTATGAATTATTATTAAAGATGCTCGACATCAACTTAAAATAAGGGAGGGACAAAAGATGAAAAAACTATTTTTATGGTTAATGGCGGGTTTGCTGATTATCGGATCAACAAATGAAGCCAATGCCCGCTCCAAGAAGAAAAAAGGAAAAGCCAAAACCGAACAACAGGCAGACAGTGTACAAAAAAAGAAAAAGAGTGTATACGACAAACTCTTTAAAGACAAAAAGAAACACACTGTTAGTAAAGGAACCATCACCATCCATCAATATGATGCAAAGATTTACTTGGAAATACCGGTTAAATTAATGGGACGTGACTTCCTTGTCCATTCTGCCATCACAGGTTCCAGCGATATATCATTGACAGGAACAAAAGCTGCCCAAAGCAGATATCTGATTATTGACAAAACAGATTCTTTAGTCCTATTCCGAGATCCGAAGTACAACATACGCCTCAACGAAGAAGATGATAATCAGAAAGAAGCTTTCGACTTATCACGCAGTAATGCCATTTACAAGACATTCCCGATAGAAGGTTATACCAGCGATTCGACATCGGTCGTTTTCAATGCAACCTCCTATTTTGCCTGCTCCAACAAAGATGTACTCAATCTTGCCGGACGTAGTTATGGAGGGATGCTTACAATTATAAGTGCTTCTCCTCAAAGTAAAACTTCTTTCATTGATTCGGCGGATGCATTTGACAATTGTGTTAGTGTTACCCAAAACTGTACAGCAAAATTAAGTATCAGTATCATGGGATTTGTATCCAAAGAACAACCGGAATTAACGATGTCCGTACAAACGACATTAGCTCTGTTAGCAGAAGATAAAATGTCTACCCGCGAGGCCAATCCACGTGTAGGTACAGGTTTTATCTCATATACAGACTATCGCAATGAAAAACGTTTTAAGAAAGGATACTACGTAACCCGCCGTAACATAACCTCACAACAACCTGTTATATTCTATCTTGATACCCTGATTCAAGATAGTTGGTCTCAGGCTATCCGAAAAAGTGCAGACGAATGGAACAAGGTATTCAATGAATTAGGAATGGGAGAACCGATCTTAATAAAACCGTATGAAAAAGATTCGACTTTCCGTGCCAACAATCCAATGATAAACACCATTGCTTTCCTGAACAATAACAATTCGGAAGTCACTGCATATAACGTTACAGACTTACGTACGGGAGAAATACTTAGTACGAAAATAGGTGTACCACGTGACTTAGCATTCAGTGTTCGTCGTAATGGAGTATACCAAATGGCAGAGGTCGATCCGCGCTTCCGGACTTATTACATTGCCGATGGGGTGATCTGTGAGAATCTGACAGCACGTATGCTAAAAGCATTTGGTCTTAGTCTGGGATTAGCGACCAATTTAGCTGGTTCCGCAGCATACTCCCCTGAAGAACTACGTTCTCCTGAGTTTACTCAAAAATATGGTATCACAGCTTCAGTCATGGACAACGTATTATACAATTATCTGGCACAGCCCGGTGATAAAGAAAAAGGAGTAGTATTGATTGTCAATAAACCGGGAGTATGTGACGCATTTACACTCAAATACTTATATGCCGCCATCGGTGAAAATGAATCAGACATTTTGAAAAAATGGGCTATGGAACACGATGGAGATCCACGATATTTCTATGGAAAACGTTCGCCAGCTTATGCAACAGACCCACGTTGCCAAAACTACGATTTAGGCAATGATCCGATAGCTGCTTTAGATGCGCAAATCTCTCATGTGAAATATATAGTTAAAAACAGTCCGGACTGGTTTCACGATGACAATATTCCCAATGATTACCGGGAACTATTCCCAGACTTTGTAATTATTGAATTAATCAACAAAACACTGTCACCTGTTTCCTCGTATATCGGAGGTATCTATATCAATGAAGCAAATGAAAAAAGTAGCGTACCGTCCTACAAATCCGTACCTGTAGATATGCAAAGGAAAGTCTTACAAAAGATATTCAGCACATTCTATGATTTAAAATGGCTGGACTCCAATACTGATTTCTTACGTCTAGGAGGTGCTAATCCCGAAATATCGACATGGATTTATAATAACGGTTATCCGATGATGTCATTGATGTTCCGTTTGATGCGTATGGGATTGAGTGTAGAAAAATCAGCCAAGCCTTATACACAAGAAGCTTACTTGAATGATATAGAGGAGCAACTATTCAAAGAATCTTTGAATGGAAAACCGTTAAGTTCTCCTATGATTTCACAGATTTCCGTATATATCAATTCTTTGAAAGGAATGTGCCCGACATTAAAGGCAATAGACAAAGCTGTATCCAAAGGAGTCACCTCCCTAACTATAAATGAGCGAAACAACCATAAATTACATATGCTAGAATTGCCAACAACCTCTAGTTATGATGTCACATATTCGAAAGTATATGCCGGTATGGAACCGACAAATAGTATAAATTTTTACTCAGGTACAGATATTGAAGCTGTTTGTTATGACAAATTAAAGAGTGCACGCCGCCACTTGATGCAAGCACGTTCATTAGCACGTAACGACATCGAACGTGGAAAATGTGATTATTTAATAACGATGATTGAAAGAGTGTTATAAAAGCATCAATAAAAAAACCTCCTCATAATTCATATTTATGCAGGAGATTAATAAACAGAACTCAATGAGGCTGTCTCAGAAAAAGAATCTGACTCAGCCTCATTGAGTTTCTTTCTTATTCCCATTCTATGGTTGAATTGGGTTTCGGTGACATATCATAGCAGACACGATTTACATTCTTCACTTCTTTCAGAATTCGGTCTGTAATTTTCATCAGAATAGGCCAATCTATCGGTTCGATAGTAGCTGTCATAGCATCTACCGTATTGACTGCACGAATAATTACCGGCCAATCAAAAGAGCGAGCATTATCACGCACACCCACGGATTTGAAATCAGGAACTACTGTAAAGTATTGCCATACTTTCTTGTCCAATCCTGCAATTCGGAATTCTTCACGCAGAATAGCGTCAGATTCACGCACAGCCTCCAGACGGTCACGTGTAATAGCTCCCAAACAACGCACTCCCAAACCTGGTCCTGGGAAAGGCTGGCGATAAACCATTTCATAAGGTAAGCCCAACTCCAGTCCACAAGCACGAACTTCATCCTTGAACAATTGACGCAACGGTTCTACCAATTCAAACTTGAGGTCCTCCGGCAAACCACCTACATTATGGTGCGACTTCACCATTTTGGCAGTCTTCGTTCCACTTTCCACAATATCCGGATAAATAGTACCCTGCCCCAAGAAATCGATACCGTCCAACTTACGTGCTTCTTCCTCGAACACACGAATAAATTCACCACCGATGATTTTGCGTTTTTGTTCAGGGTCCGCCACTCCTGCTAATTTATTCAGGAAACGGTCTGTAGCATCCACATAAATAAGATTTGCCTTTAACTGATTGCTGAAAACTTCAACCACATCCTCAGATTCCCCTTTACGCATCAAACCATGATTGACATGCACGCACACCAAGTTATCACCAATTGCTTTCAGAAGCAAAGCAGCAACCACAGAGCTGTCAACACCACCCGACAAAGCCAACAATACCTTTTTATCGCCAACCTGACGCTTAATCAGCTCTATCTGGTCGTTCACAAAATTTGTCATGTTCCAGTTAGCTTCCGCTTTGCAGGTATCAAATACGAAAGACTTTACAGCCTCCTTAATAGCCTCGATATCATCTGTAAATTCCGGCAATTTCACAGTGCAAGTCGCTTTATCGTGACCGGCAGCCATAACAGGAAGTCCCATTGTATAAATAGCCGGATTTACGTCAATGGCAACGCCATCAATCACATTGTTCGGTCCGCCATTGATAATAATACCCTTTACGTTGGGCAATGCTTTCAGTTCTTCTACGGTGATATCGTGAGGATAAATCTCACTATAAACTCCTAATGCACGGATGGCGCGAGCCAATACCGTATTCTCATGACTACCCAAGTCAAGGATAACAATCATGTCCTGTTTCATCTGATTCTGGTTCTTTTAAGTTTTTATATAGCCAATAGTTTGACCTTAGTTTCAATTCACCTGCAAATATAAATATTTTAAAAGACGCTACAATATATTGATTCGCCAAAAAGACATTTATTTTTATGCTTTCAGCCTTATCACAAACCGACTACCTTTTCCCAATTCACTCTCTACGGTCAGCGTACCGCCGTGCGCTTCCACAAAATCACGGGAAATAGACAATCCGAGTCCGCTACCCTGCACTTTCGTTCCGGGAACACGGAAGTAGCGGTCGAAAATACTTTTATGATAACGCGGATCGATACCTTTACCAAAATCCTGAACATATAGTTCGATCATATTATCCTCTTGCCTGGCTCCGATCACAACATGACCGTTTTCTTTCGAATAACGGATTGCATTGCTCAATAAATTAGTCAGTACCCAAGCGATCTTCTCGCTATCTACAAATAGTTTGCCGATTTTCTCTTCCGGATATTCCACTTCTATCTGAATGTTGAACTTATCCGCCTGCACCTGATTTGCCTTAATTGCATATTCTATCAATTCAATCGGTTTCGTTATTTTCGGCATCATCTGAAGTTTTCCGGCTTCCACTTGTGTCATGTTAAGCAACTCTCCCGTAATACTTAACAAACGCTCACTATTCTCCTTGATGCTCTTCGACAGTTGCTCCTGTTCATCGTTCAACTCACCTACCCGCTTATCTTCCAGCAGTTGCAAGCTCATCATAATAGCCGCAATCGGAGTTTTCAGTTCATGAGAAATTGTCGAGATAAATGTAGTCTTGGCAGAATCCAATTCTTTAAATTCCGTAATATTTTTCAGCAATATCACATCCCCCAGTTTATGAGGTTCTCCTTTCCCGGCTTCTGTATTGATGATTGAAACATAAGACGCTTTAAAATAGCTCTCTTTATTATCAGCATAAATCTTCAGAGGTTCCTTCTGCTCACTCGGTGTCACCAATTCGCGAACCAACCGGCGGAGAAGATCGTTTTTCAAAGCAAGTTCTTCTGCCGATTTACGAATCACGGATTCACGTTTCAGGTTCAGAATATTCAGTGCTTCCTCATTGATAAACAGAATTTTGCGTTCCATATTCAAGCCGATCACCGGATCATCTATACTATTCACAATCGCTTCTATGAACTTTTTCGCAGAAAGAATATCCGACAAAGTACTTGCACGATATTCCGTCAACCGTTCCGCCATCCGGTTAAAACTATCCGCCACTTCCCTGAATTCCTCGTTTCCACTCATATCCAGACGCTTCTCATAGTTATGATTGGCTATTTCAAGAATACCTTCTTTCAGTTCTTTTATCGGTTTGCTGATTGAGCGGGGAAGCCAGTACAATAACGCCAGTCCGGTCAAGATGCAGATTCCTCCCGTTACGGAAATCCATAACAAAGCACGTTCCAATCCGGGCATAGCAGCAGGACTATCAGGTTCTGTCGCTGTCAGAATTTGAAGATTCACAACTGAAAGTGTTACCAGCAAAATAATCATTCCGGCCAGCATTCCGATACCGAGAATCAGTTTCGTTTTAATATTCATAACGTTCATACGATTAATATTATGCAAGTATAATCAAATCTACATTAGCTTGTGACAAATTATTTAAAAACTTTCTATATCCCAGTATAGAACAAATAGCGTATGGCAACCTTAAATTAGGAGTTCCCATGCAAACAGTCGATATCTGTTTCTCTTTACAAACCTTGACGATGCTCCCCAAAATATCCTTCGACTGCACCTGCACCACCTCTCCCCCAAGTTCCGCCACGAGCTTAAAATGGTTCAACAGATACCGTTGACTGGCTAAATCGATTCTATCCATACTCTCTTTCGGAGTCTGAACATACAGGGCTATAAAAGTAGTATTATACCGGGTTGCCAACTTTGCCGCCTTTCTGATAATCCGCCGGGGTGTTTTCTCATGACTACTGATACAAGCCATAAACTTCTCATGCCGGAGTCCGACGGCTACTCCCATCACCACCTCATTCTCCACCTTTTTTTCTACCCGCAACGCTACTTCCTTCAAAGCCAACTCACGTAACTGAAGAATATTCTCTGTCCGAAAGAAATTATCCAATGCCGTCTGAATCTTTTCCGGACGATATATCTTACCCGCTTTCAAACGTGCAATCAGCTCCTCTGCCGTCAAGTCAATATTCACCACCTCATCCGCTTCCTGAAGAACACTGTCGGGCACCCGTTCTTTCACTTCAATACCCGTAATCTCCTGCACTTCTTCATTCACGCTTTCAATGTGCTGAATATTGATTGCCGAAATCACATTGATTCCCTCATCCAGCAAAGTTATCACATCCTGCCAACGTTTCTCGTTCAAGCTACCTTCTACATTGGTATGAGCCAGTTCATCCACAATTACAATTTCCGGATGGACGCGGATAATCGTATCCAGATCCATCTCCTCCAATTCTTTCCCCTTATAGAAGATTTTACGACGCGGAATGACAGGGAGCCCTTGCAACAATGCTTCCGTTCCGGCGCGTCCATGAGTTTCGATATAGCCGATTTGCACGTTCACACCGTTCTCCAGCAGTTCATGTGCCTCCTGAAGCATACGATATGACTTTCCCACACCAGCTATCATACCGATATAGACCTTGAATTTGCCCCGGTGGGACTTCTTTATCAGATCCAAAAAATACTGTACACTATGTTCTCTATCATCCATTACGTCAATCTGTTATTTTAAACATCCTAACCCGTAGTAATCATCACGATCACCACGGGTCTCACAAAAATTCATGAGTTTATTTTATGGCCTTAAAGTTACGCCAAATACTAAATGGGCGTCCTCCAAACGTGGATTCCATATAGCCTGTACAAATATAGGCAATGAAAACTTATCATTAAAATTTATTGCTTTCGTTGCTTTCAAAGCTAGGTTCGTCACTGCAAACCCATTCACATTATACTGCGGAGTCTTATAAGGAACCACTCCACAAGTAGCATTCAGATCAACTCCTTTCACACTGAACGGATAATTCAGTTCTACGTAAGAAGAGTATGCCTGCTTTTCTTCCCCCTCATCAGTCGTTTTTCTGTCAGCACCGGCAAACATAGTATACCATGCGATAGATAACGGGAACTTTTCAATAGGAAGCGTATAAGCTAACCCTGCTTCAAAATGGTGTCCGGTGTCTCCACTTTTAAAATGAAAATAATTATTGGTAAGTTCTCCATTGGCCACATCAGCTTGTCCGTCCCACCAAAGAGTGGCTACAGAAAGCGTCGGTCCTGCTTCACCGAACTTATAAGCTGCGGTCAGGTCAATTTCTTTATTACTCTCACTCAAACTAGTTGAGCCCCATGCAGTAAGCGAGAAATTACCTACGCTAAATCCCAAAGTCGGCTGAAAGGAAGCAGCTCCCCCCTGATAAATACCACGCCATACATACGAACTTACCAAATCACCTTGTATAGTAAACTCTTGTGCTTGTGCATTAACTGTTCCCAACATACAAACGGCTGCTACAGCCATTGTTCCTAAAAAACTCTTTTTACTAAAAAAACTTTTCATACTTCTTATCTTATTCTATTTTATGTTTCCGTAAAAAAGCAGCGCCCTATCCAACCCTGTTAATTTGAACCGCGGCATAACCCAAACGGTCCGGACAGGAACGCTGCTCAATCTTCATCTACTTATTGCTTTCCTCTAATGCGATATTCAATTTCAATACATTCACCTTTTCTGTTCCCAACAACCCCAAAAGAGGTTTTTCTATGCTTTTATCAACAATCGCTCTTACCTGTTCCTCTCTCAATCCACGTGCTTGTGCTACTCTCTTCACTTGTACATACGCACATTGAGGAGTAATATTAGGATCCAGTCCCGAACCACTGGCCGTAACCATTTCGGCTGGCACATCCGCACGATTCAAATAAGGATGATGTACAAGGAAAGTATCAATACGCGCTTTCACTTCATCCAGATATTCTTGATTCGTAGGCCCTTTATTACTACCTGCGGAACTCGTAGCATCATATCCGTCTCCGGCAGAAGATGGACGTCCCCAGAAATAAATATCTTTTGTAAACATCTGACCTACATTAGCCGCTCCCACTACTTTCCCATCCAGCGTAGCTACTTCGGCATTTCCTTTATTAGGACCCGCTACCTGTGCGAACACCCACAGGATAAGGATATAAAACACGGAGAAAAAGACACAAAAAGCAAGTGTTATTTTTAATGACTTCAATAAAGTTTTCATTGCTATTGTTTTTTAATTAAAAGAATAAACCTACTACTAAATCTATCAATTTGATTCCCACGAAAGGAGCAATCACACCACCCACACCATAGATCAGCAGATTACGGCGAAGCAAAGCACTCGCACCTATCGGCTTGTATTGCACACCACGCAAAGCCAACGGAATCAGAATCGGAATAATAATCGCATTAAAAATGACTGCCGAAAGAATAGCACTTTCAGGACTATGCAGATGCATGATATTCAGAGCAGCCAGTTCGGGAATAGCGATCATAAACAAGGCCGGAACGATAGCAAAATATTTCGCTACGTCATTGGCGATAGAGAAAGTAGTCAGCGTACCACGTGTCATCAGCAATTGTTTACCGATTTCCACAATCTCGATCAACTTCGTCGGGTCGTTATCCAAATCGACCATATTACCAGCTTCTTTCGCTGCCTGTGTACCGCTATTCATGGCTACGCCCACATTGGCCTGTGCCAGAGCAGGAGCATCGTTCGTTCCGTCTCCCATCATTGCAACCAATTTACCAGCCTGCTGTTCCTTCTTGATATATTCCATCTTATCTTCCGGTTTCGCTTCGGCGATAAAATCATCCACACCGGCTTTTTCAGCAATATATTTTGCAGTTAACGGGTTGTCACCTGTCACCATTACCGTCTTCACTCCCATCTTACGCAGACGTTCGAAACGTTCCTGAATACCAGGTTTGATAATATCCTGCAGTTCAATAACACCAGTCACCTTTCTGTTTACACATACTACCAGCGGTGTACCACCATTGCTTGAGATAGAAGAAATAACCTCTTCCACTTCTTTCGGAAATTCATTCCCGTCACCTTCCACCATCTTGCGGATGGCATCAAAAGCACCTTTACGAATCTGCGTTCCATCTGCCAGGTCTACTCCCGAACATTTGGTTTCAGCCGTAAACTTAATCATACGTGCTCCTGTTGTATTCAGATTACGCATACGAATGCCCGACTCACGTCCCAATTCTACGATAGACTTACCTTCCGGCGTTTCATCGGATAAGGAAGACAACAGACAAGTTTCCACAAAATCATGCAGATCGACACCCGGAGCTGTATGGAAATGAGTTGCTTTACGATTACCAATGGTGATAGTACCCGTTTTATCCAGCAGTAATGTATCAATATCGCCCGCAGTTTCAACCGCTTTACCGGATTTAGTAATCACGTTGGCGCGAAGTGCACGGTCCATGCCGGCAATACCGATGGCAGAGAGAAGTCCACCGATAGTTGTCGGGATCAGACACACAAACAAAGAAATAAGCGAAGCAATAGTGATGACCGTATTACTATAATCGGCAAACGGTTTCAAAGTCACACACACAATGACGAAAACAAGCGTAAAACCTGCCAGCAAAATAGTCAATGCAATCTCATTCGGGGTTTTCTGGCGGGAAGCACCTTCCACCAATGCGATCATCTTATCAAGAAAACTTTCTCCCGGTTGAGTAGTCACCATCACCTTTATATGATCGGACAGTACTTTCGTACCTCCTGTTACCGAACTCTTATCGCCACCTGCCTCACGAATGACCGGAGCAGACTCACCGGTAATGGCACTTTCATCAATAGAAGCCAACCCTTCAATAATCTCACCGTCGGAAGGAATCACGTCTCCTGCCTCGCAGACAAACACATCCCCTTTCTTCAACTGTGAAGAACTGACAGTAACGATTTTATTGCCTTCCACTTTCTTTGCCGGTGTCTCTTCACGAGTCTTACGCAAACTGTCGGCCTGTGCTTTACCACGTGCCTCTGCAATAGCTTCGGCAAAATTGGCAAACAGCAAAGTGATAAACAGAATGATAAACACGGCAATGTTGTAAGCAAACGAACCCTGTGAAGAATTAACAATGGAGTAGAGCGTCACAAGCAGCATGACTACCGTAGCCACCTCTACCGTAAACATAATCGGATTCTTTATCATCATTCGTGGGTTCAGTTTCACGAATGATTGTTTCAAACTTTCTATAACTTGCTCCTTTGGAAACAAAGAAGCTGATTTATTATCTTTCATATCTTCTCTAATTCAGTATTACAAACTTAAATGTTCAGCAATCGTGCTCAATGCATGTACCGGGAAGAATGACAGAGCAGCAATAATGAAGATAACTACAAATGTCATTACTCCGAAAGTCAATGTATCCGTCTTCAACGTACCGGCACTTTCCGGTATGAATTTCTTTTGCGCCAGCAGCCCGGCAATGGCAACCTGTCCGACAATAGGAAGGAAGCGACTCAGAATCAAAACGATACCACATGTCCAGTTCCAGAAATAAGTATTATCACCCAAGCCTTCGAAACCGGAACCGTTATTGGCGGCACAGGAAGTGTACTCGTAAAGCTGTTCACTCAAACCATGGAATCCTAAGTTGTTCAACCATCCACCTTCACTTTCCACAAAATCTGGATGGTGTACATAAATATAACTTGAGATTGCCGTAAACACCAAGATTACAAATGGATGAAGCAGAGCTACAATCGTAGCGATTTTCATTTCGCGGGCTTCTACTTTCTTACCGAGGAATTCCGGTGTACGTCCCACCATCAAACCGCTGATAAACACTGCAATGATAATGAATGTATAGTAGTTCATCCACCCTACACCTACACCGCCAAACCAGGTATTAATCTGCATATTCAACATTTCCATCATACCGGACAGAGGCATGGTAGAATCATGCATACCATTCACAGAACCATTGGAAGTTACGGTCGTTACAATACTCCACAACGCGGTTGCTCCGGCTCCCAAACGCACTTCCTTACCTTCCATCGCACCATTGTCCTGTGCAATTCCCAGCTCATCGATGCGCGGATTACCCCCCATTTCCTGACTGACATTAATGCACACACCGACCAGAAAAGCGAAAAGCATTACTCCGAATATACTGTAAGCCAACTTCTTTCTGCGGGTATAGAAACCCAGTGCAAATACCATCGCCATCGGGATAATCAAGATAGACCAACATTCTACCATGTTAGAAAGATAAGTCGGATTTTCCAATGGATGAGAGGAGTTCACGCCAAAATATCCACCGCCATTCGTACCCAACTGTTTAATAGGAACAATTGCGGCCGTAGGACCTTGAGAAACCATCTGTTCCTGACCTTCAAGAGTAGTGACTTTCATCTTACCGTCAAATCCCATCGGAGTTCCCTGAAGAATCAGGATAAAACCTACAATCAGAGAAAGAGGTAATAAGATACGCGTACAACTTATTACCAGAAATTGCCAGAAGTTACCAATCGTTTTGGTTGTTTTTGCAGCAATACTCTTCATAATACCTGCCATAGCAGCCATACCTGTTGCTGCGGTAATAAACTGGAAAAGCATGATGACGAACAATTGAGTAAAATAAGTCAGTCCGCTTTCACCGCTATAGTGCTGTAAGTTACAGTTCACCATAAAACTAATACAAGTATTGAATGCCTGATCCGGAGTCTGCGGTCCGTTGCCGTCCGGGTTTAAAGGCAACCATCCTTGTGAAACCAAGAGTACCATTCCCCAGAAAAACCAGAAAGCATTCAAAATCAACAATGCTTTCAGGAATTGTTTCCAGTTCATTTCTTCATTGGGGTCGATTCCACAAACTTTATAAATGACTCTTTCGATAGGAGCCATAAAATCAGACCAGGTCTTTTCTCCTCTGTAGACCTTGACAATGTATTTTCCCAGTGGATAAGCCAGAATCACCATCAAGGCTATCTGAACAACCACGCCTAAAATTTCTGTATTCATATACTTTTTACCTTAAACTGTGTGTGTTACTTTAAAACTTCTCGGGTTTGATGAGCACATACATCAAATAACCGAAGATTGCAATACCTAATACGAATAATGCTGTGTACATAATCAATTCTCCTTTTTTCTTTAAATATTCTCAAACCAGTCTACACATTTCCAGAACAGCCAGAAACAAGCGAAACCGCTCAACAGGCAGAAAATAAATGATAGTGTTATTCCCATGTTTTTACCTTTTAAATGATTACTATAAATTTTTACTTGCCATTCTTCATGCCAAATGCGTGCCACAAAAAACAAAGAATACATAATAAACTAACATTCAAATAGATACAGACAGGCAGTTACTTTCTTACCATCCGACACACCCTTCCATTTTGAAAAAAGGATTCTATTTTGAAAGGCTTTCCGTTTTTTAGTGATTTCAGAAGAGAAAAAATAAACAAATTATCATTTTGAAAGGGGATTTTCATTTTGAAAAGACAAAAGGAGGATACTATATCTTTATAATCTGTTGATAATAAACGGTTAAGTATCAACATAAGTCAATTGGTACATGCTTTGCGAAGAAATAGATATGAAACTTTATATTATTGCAAACAGATTACCTGTCAAAGTAGCCGACACAAACGGCACATTCGTATTTTCGCGTAGCGAAGGCGGACTGGCAACAGGTTTGGATTCTCTCCGGACTTCTTATGAGAAGCACTGGATAGGTTGGCCCGGAATATGTACAAATGAAGAGAAGGACCAGCAAGAGATTAACGAGAAACTACAGGAAATGAATTTTCATCCGGTCTTCTTGTCGGAAAAGCAAATTGAAAACTATTACGAAGGATACAGTAACAGTACTATCTGGCCTTTGTGTCATTACTTTTATGCTTATACCTTATATAAGAACTGTTTCTGGCAATCCTATCAACAAGTCAACCGACTCTTCTGTGAGGAGATTTGCCGGCTGATACGTCCCGGCGATAAGGTATGGATACAGGATTATCAACTGATGCTACTTCCCGGAATGTTGAGGAAAATATATCCAGAACTAAGTATCGGTTATTTCCATCATATCCCGTTCCCTTCTTACGAACTCTTCCGTATTCTTCCGGAGCGTGCCGAGATTCTGAAGGGTCTGCTGGGAGCAGACTTCATAGCTTTCCATACTCATGACTATATGCGTCACTTCATCAGTGCCGTAGAGCGTGTGCTGCATCTCGACTTCAAACTGGATGAAGTACAGATCAACAACCGGATGGTCAGAGTAGAAGCATTGCCGATGGGAATCAACTATGAATCCTATCATCAGGCTTCAGAAAATAAAGAAGTACACCAGGCCATTGAACGAACCCGGAAACTTTTCGGCGAGCATAAACTGATCCTGTCAGTAGACAGACTGGATTACAGCAAAGGCATATTGCACCGCCTTCGTGGCTTTGCCACCTTCCTCGAACATCATGCCGAATATCACGGTAAAGTTACATTGGCAATGGTCATTGTCCCTTCACGCGACCATGTAGGCAGCTATGCGGAACTAAAAACAAAAATTGACGAAGAAATCGGCTCTATCAACGGACGTTACTCCACAATGAACTGGACTCCCGTATGTTATTTCTATCATGGCTTTTCACTGGAAGAACTGACTGCCATGTACTATGTGGCCGACATAGCCCTCGTCACTCCACTTCGGGACGGAATGAATCTGGTAGCCAAAGAATACGTAGCTACCAAATGCGACAATCCCGGTGTACTTATCCTTAGCGAAATGGCAGGTGCCGCCGTAGAATTGACGGACGCTATCCAAATCAACCCGAACGATACGGAACAAATAGAAAACGCTATTTGCCAGGCACTTGAAATGCCCGAAGAGGAACAAAAACAACGCCTGAAACGTATGCAAAGCATTCTGTCCGTACAGACAGTCAACAAATGGGCAGCCGACTTTGTCAATGAACTGAACGCGACATGTATGAAAAACGATATGTTACGAAAAAAACGTATCGTAGCCGCTAGCATTGCACAAATCAAACTCAAGTATAACCATGCCAAACAACGCCTGATTCTGCTGGACTATGATGGTACACTGACGGCTCTCAAACCACGTCCCGAGGATGCACAACCTACACCGGAACTCATTTCTATTCTACAACAACTGGCTAGCGATCCCGCCAATCATATTGTTATCAATAGCGGGCGGGATCACTTTACATTAGAAAAATGGCTTGGCACCCTTCCTATTTCTATGGCTGCCGAACATGGGGCTTTCTATAAAGAAAACGGAGTCTGGCATAAAAACATAAAGAAGATAGAATGGGGAGCAGGTATTCTCTCTATCCTTCAAATGTTTGTAGACCGTACTCCCCGTTCCCATCTGGAAGTGAAAGAAACTGCCCTAGCCTGGCATTATCGTGAAAGTGACGCATGGCTCGGCACATTAAGAGCCCAACAACTCGTCAACACGCTGATTTCGCTCTGTACCCGGCAGAAACTACAAATTCTGCAAGGAAATAAAGTGATCGAAATCAAATCACCGGATTGCAATAAAGGTTCGGAGGTGGGGCGTCTGCTAGCCAACAGACGTTATGATTTTGTTATAGCGATGGGAGACGACACTACAGATGAAGATATGTTTCAGGCATTGCCGATGAGCGCTATCACCATTAAAATAGGTAGCGTATCCGAAGCCGCCAACTATCACCTGTCTGCCCAATCTGACGTACTTCCTTTCTTACGGTCTTTACTAGGCAAACAAAAAACTGCCACAAAAGAAGGAAGTATTAAGAATCGCCTGACTTTCGCTTTCGACTTTCTCAAAGATCTATTAAAAACTCAATAAAAAGCAATCAATATGAATAATTTAAATTATGGAGTGATAGGTAACTGCCGAACGGCAGCTCTCATTTCGCAGAACGGAAATATTGAATGGCTCTGTTTTCCCGATTTCGATTCTCCTTCTATTTTTGCCAGTCTGCTCGACCGGGAGAAAGGAGGAACTTTCGGATTCGAAGTTTCCGGAGACTATCGCATCACACAAAGTTATGTCCCCCACACCAATATTCTTTCTACTCAATTCTCCTCCGATGAAGGAGAATTCGTAGTGCTCGACTATATGCCCTGCTATCGTTCCCAAGACGAAACAGGGCATTATTTACCTGCCGAATTATACCGCTACATACATTGGATAAAAGGAAAACCACGTTTCAAGATCAACTACCACCCGGCTCCGAACTATGCACAGGGACAAGTGATCCTTAATATCACTCCACAATATATCGAATCCTACTGCTCCTTTGACAACAAGGACAGACAATATTTATATACTTCCCTGTCTCTTCAGGACATCAAAGAGAAAAAAGAAATCACTCTAGAGAAAGACGAATTTCTCCTGCTCTCCTATAACGAGAAAGTGATCCCAATCGACATAGAAAGGGAGAAGATAGAATACTGTCGTACGCTGGTATATTGGCTGAACTGGACAGACAGAAGCAAGAAATACACTCTATATAATGACGTAATCGAACGGAGTTTATTGGTTCTGAAACTAATGTCCTACCATAACGGAGCTGTGCTGGCAGCACTAACTACAAGCCTACCGGAAGCTGTGGGAGAAGTGCGCAACTGGGATTATCGCTTTTGCTGGCTTCGGGATGCTTCCATGTCCATCGAAACCATGTTTCAAATCGGACATACCGGTGCAGCCAAACGCTTTATGAAATTTATCCAATCCACATTCGTTTCCAAACATGACTATCAAATTATGTATGGCATCCGGGGCGAGCACCAACTAACCGAAGTGATACTCGACCATCTATCCGGTTATAAGAACTCCAAACCTGTACGAATAGGAAATGATGCATACCATCAGAAACAAAACGACTCTTTTGGTTACCTGATGGACTTGATTTACCAATATTATCGCCTCATGCCCGGCACACTGGATGAAATTGAAGACATGTGGGAAATGGTAAAGACCATTTTAGCAAAAGTAGTAGAAAACTGGAGAAAGCCCGATAAGGGAATCTGGGAGATCCGGGGAGAAGGACAACACTTTGTTTCTTCCAAAGTGATGTGTTGGGTAGCTTTAGATCGCGGAGCTAAAATCGCTCAAATGCTTAACAAATATAATTATAGCGAACGTTGGCAACTGGAAGCCGAAAAAATAAAGAAAGACGTGATGAAATATGGCTGGAATAAGGAACTTCAAAGCTTCACACAGACATATAATAATCAAGCAATGGATTCTTCATTACTATTGATGGAACCCTATGGATTTATAGAAGCAGATGATATACGCTATCATAAAACAGTGGAAGCTGTCAAGAAAGCCCTTTTCCATAAAGGACTTATGTATCGCTATAACAGCAAAGACGATTTCGGGTTGCCTACTTTTGCTTTTACGATTTGTACATTCTGGCTTATACGGGCATTGTTTGTAACTGGCCATAAAGAAGAAGCACGCTGCCTGTTTGACGAAGTTCTGAAATACTCCAATCATCTCGGATTGTTTAGTGAAGATATTGATTTCGAAACCAAAGAACAGTTGGGCAACTTCCCGCAGGCATATTCACATCTGGCATTAGTAAATACAGCTATCTTATTTGCAGAAGAAGAGAAGAGGTTATCTTTTATCCGGCCTTAGAGAACGCCCTGATTCAGAAGTGATAAACCACAGAAAGCCCCTTGATTCATTTTGAATCAAGGGGCTTCTTAAAAACGGCGGCTACCTACTCTCCCACTGTTACGCAG
>ERZ857775.1287-NODE-1287-length-30538-cov-4.579142_pt1 | contig 30538 bp, 13 predicted proteins | sample MGYA00519698_ERZ857775 | MGnify/ENA primary metagenome ERZ857775 (study PRJEB31778, sample SAMEA3449363) | human gut metagenome | biome: human gut; feature: human-associated habitat; material: faeces | place: United Kingdom | collected 2010/2012 ...
TTGTGTTTTCCAGCGGACGTGTTACCATCAAATCGAATTCGATATTGTCGGTTGCCTGATATGGCAATTCTGATTCGTTTTCCAACTCTTTTATTACATCGCCTCCTGTTTTATCAGCCCATTCCGTATTCAGCAAGACCGGATTATTATCTTCGCTCTTAATCGTTACCTTGGTAAATTTCATTGGAGCGAAAGCCTTTTCGTGTTCACCGTTGGGATTCGTACCTCCTTTATATAAATCAGCAAAAGAAGAACACACCCAGTTAGCGTCATTATTCCAGTTGCGACTATTATTTGTCCCTGTCCAAGTTACGTATTCCGGGACAATCTTTATCATAAAGTTAATAGTTCCATCACAATATTCTCCATCGAGATATTCGTCACTCCTATTATATTCGTGGAAGCGTACCTGCAATTCATATTCGAAACCTTCACGGAATTGGAGGTCTTTTAATTGCTCTCCTTCTTCTGAAAAGTCGATAAACCGAAGCTTCAACAAGCTGTTGTATGAGTCGGTATTAACTGCATCAATATCTTGTAAAATAGCCACTTTCCCAGATTTATTCATCCAGTCAGGGTCACTTGTTTCACCAGTAAATATGATATTGGCAAATGACTTTCCATTTTCTCTGGCAAGACCTAAACGATGTGTTTCCTCCGTTTTAGAAAACTTAACTCTACGAATCGGAATTACTAAGTCTTTGTCTTCTGTCTGACACATTTTAATATCCTCCAATCCTAAACGTACGGCCGGCTGGAATTTATCATTCGGATATGCGATATCAGTAATTCCTAACCATGCTTCCGGCGTGTTTTTACTAATCTTGAGAGGAAATGGTTTAGGCTCCGTACAAATAATGGCATCCACAAATTCCTCAGAGGCTTCAATCGCCTTTGTGTTTGGTATGGCGACTAAATATTTACGTTCTTCCGATACGGGATAGTCAAACTCATTCTGGTCAAGATACAATAATTTTTGCTCACATAAGGCTTGCAAAAGCTCTTTTCCTAGAAACTCGCCCACCTGATCTAAATCCCCACACTTTCCTCGATATTGCTTATCCGCACCACATACTTCATGAAAAGCGTTTAATGCTACTTGCAATTCACTGTATTGCTCATCATTTTCTGTTCCCACATACCAATCTATCGGAACTTCCTCTCCTTCCCATATTTTCTCTTTACCTTTATAAGTAAAGGTCAGTGTGGCTGACAAATCTGTACTGGAAGACGAACAAATAAAAGCCTCTTCCACCTTGGTATCGGTATCAACAAAAATAGAGAGACCGTTGTGGGAAACTTTAAATTCAGCAACTGGGAAACACTTATCCATGATAAGTTCATCTTCATCCTTAATAAAATCTTCATCTTTGAATAAGCCGACATGATAGAGCTTACCATCTTCCAGTTTATCATTCTTATGTTCCTCATCGATTTCCGGACTCTTTTCTTCCGCCTGAGTTTGTTCGAGAGTCTCTCCTACCCTTGTTTTAACATGAGCCAGTGAAATTACATCTCGCTTCTCGTCTTCAATAGTTTGCCAAGAGAGCTGGATAGGGGTAATTTCTAGTGTTGTGAAAAAGTATTTGGATAACTGGATAAAATCTTTGTGTCCAATAATCTTTGTTGTATCTTCTTTTGTTAAAACATCGTACAAATTCCCTACTATTCCAAGAGAGTCCGCTTTCTTTACTAAACTTTCTGGTGTTAAAACTTCAGCCGGCTTATTTTCATAATCCTCATACAATTTCTTATACTCCAGCATAGCCTTAAGCTTTCTTCTTTTACTTTCTTCTTCAAGATACGTATTAAGATCCTCAGAATTTGTTACCTTATTCCATTCATCATAATACTCCTGTTTGGTCGAAACAATCACACGTCCATTCGAAGCAGGATCGCCATTACCATTATAATCCAAAAACAACCAATGAGCATCTGCCGCAGATTTACCTAATTCATATTCATCCGTAAATGAATAATACACATTAAATTCATGATCTCTCAGTCCCAGATGCAAAAGCTGCTTGGTCCATGATTCATCCGGACCGACCACTGTTTCTACGCTACTATTTGCTATCTTTCCATAAACACCCAATATGTGCTCATATCCTGCACGTACCACTAAGTTCTTTGGCTCACAGGCTTCTTCACGTTCTACGTATAATTCGGGGTTCATCTTATAAATCCGAATATCGTCGACCGCAAAGTCCGCGCCATTCGAGTGGCGGCAGTTGTTGGCTACTTCCAGCAGGTAAGAGCTATAATTAGCTTCGCCCGGCTTGATTGTGAAGTAAAAATAGACTTGTTGCCATTGAGCCAAAACCGGATCCTTGCTATCTCGAGCACCAGACTGAGGTATTCTCCTAGCCGCTCCTGTATAGAATTTGTTTAAGATAACTTCTCTCCGTTCAGTTTCCTCCTTTTCACTAATAGCTCCTTCTTCACTATCTTCACTAATAACTCCTTTGAAGGTAAAACCTAAATCGGTAGCAATAGAACCTGGTGTATTCGATTGCAAATTACAAACCCAAGCCGTTACCAATAGACGAGTTCCTGCACATAATGAACTATCCACAGGTAATTTCACAATGACACCCGGTACTTCTGTGGCATCCACATACATGAAGTACCCCATTTCATCGTCTCCTAAACCACGAGTTTGCCTGTATTCATAATGACGGTCGTATACTTTCACAAAATAACTACCGGGATAAGGTTTTACGACACCCCCCTCAGGCGCCCAACCCGGTGGTCTACAGAACCAATCATAGTAAACTTCGTCTATCGATGAAATACCTGGATCATTCAATGTTTTGAACAAAGCATATTCCCCACGATACACATTTCTTGTACCCGTCGCTCTTCCACGACCAGACGTTGCTTCTTTTGTTGCATTATAATTATAAGGATATATAGAATCATAAGTAAAAGAAGCACTTACCGCATATTCCGAAAGTTCTTTCTGTAGTGTACTAGATCGATAATTCAGCATTGGTTCATTGGTAATCTTCCTATAATCCGGCTCTCCTCCCGGAGGTGCATCAAACGTAATAGAATTCAAACACACATAATCCTTTTCTATCTCATCTTGATAGCGGGATTTATATATATCATCAGTTGAGTTTTTCAACTCTTCTTCTGTCTTAAAATCAGCATAAGGCTCCAGATAAACGGTGAGCAATGATACAGGAAACCAATTATTTGTATTACGATTTTCTCCTACTTCAGCTGTTATATAAAGTTTCTTTTGCTTATCAATTTTCGAAAGATAGCCCAGATTCTGACAATAGAAGATATTTGGCCATTCAACTACACCACCAAATGCACCCTTGTCCCAGTTCCAATCTGTGTCATCCTCTGTCGGTAATATTATTTCATTAATCTTTTTTCTAGGACGGACTTTTGTCGAGTCAACACTATACCAATCAAAGTTTGCAGGATTTCCATCCTCATCATACACTCTCCAACGTACGGCATTTGCACATGCTGTATGAAGACTTGTTGTATTCGTTGGTTTATCTTTTACATAATAATTAGACAAGACTTCGGCTAAGCGGAAACTCGTACCATTATCAGCTCCATAATACGGTGTATGTATTTCATATCTTTCAAAAAAGCCGGCAGTATTCAATTGTCCAGGGTCGGTCTCTAACGGCCCTGCCTTGTGTTCCTCCTGAGCCTTTTTTAACTGTTCAATACGAGTTCTTGCGTCTTTGATAACATATTTATGACGTATGGTTATCTGGAAAGGAGGCATTAATCGACCATCTACGAATTCTGCTCCCGCAACGTTACTGGCATCCCATATTAAGGTTACATCTTCACCCTCTTCCCATTCTCCTGTATTATAATAGATATAACATAAATTACCAGGTAAATCAGATTCTTTTATATCCGGAGCAAAGTAGGCAACTCCATTGTTATAGCGTTGAAAATTTTGCCCGTCAAAAGTGATATGCTCATTATACCAAGCAGCGGATTTCTGAGGATTATCTTTCGGCGCATTCGGAGAATGCCAAGCAAGATACCCTCGGATTCCTCCTGTAGTTTGGGCTTGTTGGAGGATTTTAATCCGTTCATTCGGCAACGCATATAATGTGTCAATTTTTTCATGACGGATAATTTGCACAGGTTCTCCATCGTTAGAGTCCTCCGAAGGAATCTTTAGACTTCTATCGCTGAATGTATAAGTAATTTTTATCATGTTTTCGAGTTGGGAAAGATCCAATTGCTTTCCAACACTATCTATCACACTCGCCCTATCCAAAATACCTCTACCGAAATATAGGTCACAAGTAGCTGCACCGTTTATCTCTTCCGTATTCTTTAGCATCAAACCTCTTATGAACACTTGGATATCATCTCTCCCATCTTCTGTCGTTCTATACCAAGCTAAAACCGTCCTTCCATCGGGAGTCTGTGCATATTCTCTTAGCCGCCTGTTTTGATTCTTATCTTCTGCGTCATGTTTTTCATCAATTGTAAGACCTTTATCCATAACAAGACAAATGTAGTCAAATGCATTTTGGCCTATTTCACTTTCTATTTTAGGTCTAAGTCTTTCACTGATACTTCCTGGATAAGAAATAAGTGTATCCCGGGAGTTTTCAACGTTTTCTGGAAGTTTTACCTGAACCTCCTTACTACTTCCCCAATAGTGAGCAGGGGATTTTAATTGTCGATTATCTTCAATGATAATCCTGTATCGATCCACTGTTGTAGGTTTTAAGAAATATCCTCCGTTCACTCCTAATTCGACCGTGGTGCCAGTACAGGGATAACAATAATAGTTATCCGACTCACTCACTTCCATGATAAGCGTATCCGGTGCTATATTTGCATAATCTATATTAGTATACTTAAATTTTTTAAAATCACAATAGTTCTTAGTTGTGTCATCATAATACCAAAGATAATATTTCTCATTGTGGAACACTCGTAACTTCTTATTCTCTTTGTCTGTACCATATGTTTGATTACTTGTATATCCGCGCAACCCACTATCCCTATTAGAACTTTCCCTATATAAACAATAATATTTATACAGATCTTTTTTAATCAAATCTGTCAAATCAATATCAAAGAAATTCACCTCTCCCAATTTGTAAATCTTGGTATACCCATCATCAGAGTTACCAAAATTTTCAGGATTAACCTTAATGTCTTCAGGTGTTTTTACTTCAGTTTTTAGTGTACCGCCAGAATTATTATCCCAATATAGATGAGGAGGAGCATGCGGTGGCTGCACCTCCTCTTCCCCCGCCTTCGTCAACTTCTTCCATCCATCAAAAACATCACCGCCCTGCGTCGCAGCAGTAATCAGCGAAGCGGCGAGGATACAGATTCCGATTATATAATTGATTCGTTTCATATATGTGCGTATAAATTCATGTTATTAATTTCCTGTGTTTTCCCGTTCACGTACAAGGTAGATTGTGTAGCTTAGGGTACGGTCTGGCAGTGTGATTTTCAGGGACAGGATGGCTGTTCCGTAAACGTTCGGATTGATTTCTAGAATGATTGTGCCTTTGCCTTCTGAATCGAAAGAGAGAGGCTTATCTTCCTCTTCTTTTATAGGTACAATCAGATTGTTCGGATCATCCACCAAAGAAAGCTCACAATTACCCTTAGTCAGTTCCACTAATTTTTCTCCTACATCCCGTAACTCAAAATACAACTCCGTTTTTCCGGCATATTCCAGTGTGCAAGTGAAATCGTCCGCTACACCTGCTTGCATATATTCGGGGTAGCCGCCGATCGGAGCACGGCTGTTACCTACGGCCAGTCCAAGCGTGTAGTCGCTAATGGTGATCGGGATGATCATATGGTCGTTACGACGGATATAGGTGTGTCTCCTGGGCAAAGAGATTGGTTTCGTAACCTCTTCACCTCCCATCGTCATTAATAATGATATTTGGAAAGGAGTGATTGATGTTGTCTGATCCGGTGTTGCCAGGTTGGTTTCGTTGACATAATAAATATAGGAACTTGTTATAGGTTCGCCTGTTTCTGGCTTTTTTACCAACGTTATTTCGGTTTTACCGTTTAACACAATCGGTTTTACAATCTCCCCATACGATTCCGTAGGAAGAATAGGAGCATACTTTGGATAGTCTTGTACTTCATGTTTGGGATCCTCTGCCATGGCCTTTTCCATCTCTGGAAAAAACGGATGCGGCATCAAATAAACTGAATCATTCTGGAATCCGTCCATCTTGATTTCTTTGATTACAACCTCTCCTTCATATTTGTTGGTGAGCTGAAACTCTATCTTTGCGAACATACGGTATAGGTTCAACTTCACATATCCTCTCTCTTTAGAGGAGATCACTACGGATTTCATAAATGCACTCATCGGGATATGATTGGTAGCATCCACCAAAAGCGGATTTGTTGCTCCATCGGAGAAAAAGCATACTTTTTGATCTTGCTTATCAGATAGAATTCCGTCAATAGATGCTCCCACTTGCAAAGCAAGAATCTTCTTGATGACTTCATTTGTTGCTATTCGTTTCAAATTAGCAAAAGCAAAAATGTGTTTCTCGCCTTCCGTTACTTCGATATCGTTGACTGAAACAGTTTTAAGTTTAGGGGGTGTCTCTGTTCCACCAATAGCCACTTCCACCGTCTTCGTTGTAGCATCTACGACAAAGATGTTGTAATCATATATACCTTCATTCGTCTGCGTATCTGTATAATCACTACCGCCTTCTTCATCCGCTTTCGTCGCAATATCCCGGCTGTTCAGCTCGATGCTGAGTTTGGGAGTGGCGGGGAGTTCCGGTTCCGGCGTGCTGCCTCCTTCATCTTTGAAGCAGGAGGCGCACACGGCCGAAAGGAGTAATATATTAATTAACAAATAGTATGTTTTCATAGGTCTGACCTTATATAGGGGGTTACAAATCTGTATCGTTGTTGCGGATCACCCAGTCGTTGACTTCTACGCCGATGCACATATAGATGTAGTCGGGCGTCGGGTCGGGATCAGGATCGGGATCAGGATCGGGATCAGGACATTCCGGGCAGTCCTGCCGTGCGAGGAATAGCACCAAGGCATACTGGTCCTGACGGTCGAGGAACTCCTGGTCGCTCATGTCCGAATGTTCGAGCATCTTCGTAAGGGCCAGATAGGCATTCAGGTTGACGTTCAGGACCGGGGCTTTCTGTTTTTTGTAGGTGACCAGCAGACGATAGTTTTCGTCTGCCATCAGGCGCATGGTGTTGAGTTCGGCGAGGGCCACTTTCTGCGAGGGCAGGCCGTCGTAGGACGAGACGGCGCCGACTTCCACGTTGTCGCGGAGGTAAGGCAGGTAGGTGATGCTGTCGTCGTCCATCAGCTGGTTCTTATGGTGCATATGGCCGTTGTCTGCCGTGATGGAGAAATCAAAGTCGTCGACATTCAGGCTTTCGCCGTTCGCGTCCTGGAGTATCAGGCGAACTTTGTTTGTATTTTTTGCCAAGCTGACGATTTTTTCGCCGGTCTGGTCTTTTTCGATGGTCAAAGTGTCGAGGGCATGCCAAAGGCCGCACAGTTCGTTCGGGTTGTTGCGGTTTTCGTCACATTGCGTGCGTACGCAGAGATCCTCGAGGGTCGAGGTGCCGGGGTGCATCTCGCTGCACCGGTTGCAGTCGTCGCAAAGCCCTGCCCAGGTGACGAGCTGGTAGGTGCCGGGATCGAGCGGCAGGTCGATCCGGTTGCGTTTCAGTTCTTCCCCTTCTATCTGCCGTTTTTGCAGGAAAACGCCTGACTGGTCGAAAATAAACAGCGTGGCATGTTCCACCTCTTTCTGGAAGGCGTCCGCAAACTTCATATTATAGTCGTAGACGAAGCGAAGGTGGTAATCGCAAGGGGGCAGATCGTCGTCATACATATAATCACATGAAGTGGCCAACAACAAGCACTGCACACCAAGGCATACAGATAGTTTATGGAAAAAACTGTTCATACTATTTCTTGTTTTAAAATCTGTTTTTCATTTTAAAAGGAAAAGAGCGGGTGTGCCAAATCCCCTTGTCCCCGCGCTTGGCGCGGGAACAGGATAGTTTTGACACACTCTCATCTTTTGTTTAATTATTAGAGTTCGATGTTTTCGTTGTAGCGGAGTACCCAAGGCTTAACAAACACTTCAACCTCAATGTAATTCTTGATATTTTCATCCGGTGCACCAGGAGTCAATTCCAGCGGACCGAAATTCTTGATTGCACTTACAGACAGTTTGTAAATGTTGTTACGAACGATACCGAATTCCATGATACCCATCACTTTAGGATCACCGTTATTTCCATGTCTGATCCAGTACGGATAGTAGCATTCGATTGTATTATTGGATGAAATCTTAATGTCGTGTTCTGTATCTGTATTTTCATTTTCTGCCTTTCCTAATTCGTCTTTATAATTCTGTTCGAATACATCCCAGTTAGCCTCTGTATCTGCAATCTTTGTCCAATTATAAGGAGCCTCTGCTGTTGCCTCCTTAGCTTTATCTAATACAGTTTTAATTGCATTATAATAACCAAAGTCTAAATCACCTTTAAAAGAATGCAGATAATCTTCCAACAATTCTAAATTATCTTCATGATTTTTTCCAGTAGCTAACGTCGTCATCAAGGTTGTACATGCAACATCGAACTGCCAACCGGTAGACAATGTAGGAAAACCGTCGTTCGGTTCATTAGTTGAAGGGAAATCCTTTTCAACAAACAACTGCTGAACGTCTTTCAATGAAGCATAAGGACGGTTATCGTAGATTACAAAAGAAGCATCTTTTGCTAAACTTGCAAGCTCATACCCATCATAATACTTTGTGCCACCAGTTGTAGTCGCCTCTGTAAGCTTAAGTACTTTTGAAAGCGTTGCAGTACCTTTGAAAACGACACCGGTTGAATAACCGTTTACCTGAGCATCCTGCTTTGTCGTATTTTCTTTTACATAACATACGTCATACCAGCCATCACTATTATTATCATTAATCTCCTTCTTATTAGGATCTAATGAGAATGACTTAGTAGATCCGAAATATGTGCTCATCAAAGCATCTGCTTGTACATTATTGTGATAATGGGTTGTTCTTAGATTCCAATTAGGCTCTCCGTTAGCATCTAAAGTCTTATCAGCAAAATATAAATCCTTCACAAAGTTAGTCGGTACTCGGTAATTGCCTTCTTGCTTATACGTTTCATCAGCCAAATAAAAATGGCCATCCGGGCTCTGGTTTTCAGGACTAACCCGTTTGAATGTCACAGTTTTTTCCTTAAACTGATTGACCACGGCAATATCAGTCAATTCGATTTCACCATACTTATAGGCATCCTCTTGTTTCAATTCACCGTTATCTCCCATCATATACAAAGAATATACATTACCCTCCTCATTTGCTTTATAGTCGATTCGGGCAACTTCGCGTTCCACAACAGCTTTGATACGGGCTGGTTCGGATTCGCTGTTATTATACTGACTAAAAGAAACAAAAGCAAACTCTTCAGAAGACATGATAAAGCCATCAGTTCCATTTGAGAGATCACCTAAAGCACTCCCGGAAGTTAAATCTTTCAATCCTTCAAACGTAAGCGTTTTAATCTCATCTTCCGATGTAAATTGGTTAGCAACAGCCAATACGCCATATTTCTTACCAAATTTGATTTGTTCTTCCATAGCCTTCGGAATCAAAACTTTCTTGCTGTAGTTCCAAGTAGTACCTGAAGCATCTTTGACAAAAGATGCACCATTTTCGGCCGCTAACAACATTGCACCAATTACTGTTGGTTTTTCAGCATCGGAAGTATTCAAAGTCGCTCCCCCTTTTTCACTGTCTAAAAAGAACAATGCAACATTTTTGATTGCGTTTTCTGTATTAGTACCACCTTCAAAACCGTCTCCGTCTTCACCACCGTTCGGATTGCCGCTGGCTTTCGTTTCCAGCATACCCATTCCGAAGTCGATATACAACGTTCCCGGTTCGGAATTACCGGTTCCTTCCTCCGGTCCCCCCTTTTGGTTTTCCAGATCGTCACTACACCCGACCAGCGCCAATGCCGCCGCGAGTGTCCATAAATAATTCTTTACTTTCATACAAAAAATGTTTTTTAAATGATTAATAATTAAAGAGTCAGAATCAAATAGAATTAGTTTAACTCTTCCCTTTTTTGTTTTACTTGTTGTTGGTTATAAATTGCCTGTTCCTTGACCGAAGGTTCGTTTTCGAGCGCACGGAAAATGGTTTCGGCATTATCGAGGTTTCCTTCCAAAAGCAGGGCGACAGCCTCGGCCAGACGTTTCTGGGGAGAATCCGGGGCTTTGGCCAGATAACGGCGTGCCTGGTCGATACGGCCCAATTGCAACGCCGTGTTGGCGGCGTTCAGGTTCGACACCGGATCGTCCGGGAACATACGGACAGCTATTTCGAACACTTCGCAGAAGGCGTCACTGCCCGGTTCGCAGGTCTGCGCCACCTGGAACATTTCGTTCAGGCTCAACTGCTTCGGGTCGCTATAAAGCAACTCTTTCGCCTCGTCGGCCGTGAAGTTGCGAATCTTATATTGCACCACATAGTCCGAATGGCGCAAAGCCGGATAGACCGTTTGCAGTATATATCTGTAAGGAGCACCGCCCGCCACCTGTCTCAGCTTCCATTCTTTTTTGTCCAAATCCTTTGGTTCGTCGGCACGGACGACAGCGAGCAGTTCGTCTTTCGCTTCGACATCGATCGTCTGGAGGCGTTTTTCAAGGCCCGCCCAATCTTCCGGCTCGAAATCGATCATCATCTTCGCACTGCCGAAGTCATACAGCCCCTGCACGTAGCCCGACAAAGCCTTTGCACGGTGTTCCGCCAAATAGGCGTTGTTGGCATAACTGCCTTCGGGAGAGGCATACCCCTTGATGCTGACTTCCGTAATCGTGGCATATTTGTCGTTGCGCACCGATTCGATCGTCTCACGGATCTTTTTCAGTTCCAACGGATTGTTGCGATATTCAGGATAGATCTCGATCTTGTTCACCGGGAAGTCCAGATAGGCGCTCCCCTCTTTGGCACGCACTTTGACCGCCTCGGCTTCGGGGGTGATATAGGCCATGAGAGGGGCCAAAACGAACGGTTCGCCGATGTTGATCGGGAACAGGCTCGCCTCGCCGTTGCCGATCGCTTCCCAGCCGCAGCCGCACGTATCGATCGCCATCACCAATTCGGATTTCTTCATCCAGTCGCGAAACTCCACACGGGCGTGATAGTCCATGCGCTGCTCCGTCCCGTTCTTGCGATAGACCTCGAACTCATTGTTTTCCATCCGGTCGCGGTCCATCCGTTCATAAAGGATATGGCGTGCACGGCCGTTTACGATCAATGGTGGAAGTACCGCCAGGCTGTCGCCGCGACGGACAGTTGGGAGATACTGAATGGAGCGGTCTGAAGCGACTTTCAGCGAACTCAAGTCCACCGTTATGTCTACTACCAGCCAGGAATCGGCGCGTTCCACCATTTTTCTTTCTATGACCAAGCGATTATTTCCCGTTTCCTGTGCGGAAAGCAGAAAACAAGCTCCTAAAAAAAGACCAGTTGTCGTTAGTATGCGTTTCATAAGGGAGTTCGTTTAGAATAAATACATGATACTGATAGCGGCCTGCGTCGGACCGAAATAATGTTTGTGCCCGCTTTCGATCTTGGACCCACAGTTGGCACAGGGATATTTGTCGTAATCCAGATAGAGGTATCCCACACCGACAGTCGCTTCCAGATTCCAATGTTCCGACAGCAGCCACTGGTATCCGTAGCTGACGCCGCCCCCCATCCCCCAGCCTTGTGAACGCTCGTTTTCCACTCCGAGCAACTTCACGTCCGACACGTTGTAAAGCAAATATGGGATATGCAAACCGAGAAAATGTTTATGAAAACTTTCACAGAACCAATAGCGCAGTTCCGGATGCAGACGCAAGTGTTTCAATGAACGTCCGTAACTGCCGTCATCCTTTTTTCCATCGAAAGGGTTCAACCCGGCTTCCAGTTCCAACGTCCATTTTTTAGCCAGCCGCACTTCTACTCCGGCATTGAATGTTGCCGTTCCCCAATAAGGAATATTGGTTTTGACACCTACGACGGCTCCTTTATCTTCGATCCGGTGCTGCTCCTGGGCGTTCAAGGCAAATGTGGTACAAATCAAAACCACAAACAAAACAAGTCTGTTTATTTTCATTGGATATATCGATTATATTATATTTATGCTTTGTCGCTTTCCATATCGTCCGCCTGCCGGTTCAGCAGGTCAACCAGATGCTTCCCCGGGACGAATTTGACCGAGTTTCGTGGCTGGAAAATCATAGGTTCTCCGGTTTTCGGATTCCGCACGGGCCGACTGGCCTGATGCCATAACCGGAAACTTCCGAAGTTTTGAATAACGACTCTTTCTTCTTCCAAAAGACTGTCTGCAATAACGTCGGCCAACGTATTGATCACACTGCAAACCAGCTCATGTGGCATATCGAGTCGATCAGATATAATTTCAACCAAGCTATGTTTATTCATTGATTACTATTATTTTATGGTTCGTTCTGTATATTATAGCCCGTGTACTTTGTTTATCAACTTATTTGCGAAATAAGATTCGGCTATGTTTTTTTGACAAATTATCCTTAATAATCATAGATTTTGAAGTAAAATAACCAATACCAAAAGTATAATTACAACATACAGGCTTAATTAAGGCTTGATTATAGAGGATACAAAAAGCATATATAAACAGTAAAATCTGTTAAAAATATAGATGCTTCAGGAGGGTTACATTTAGAAATAAGTTTTTTAGATAATTATTGTTTTTCAAAGATAAAAACACACAATAAGCCCCCATTTGGTCTTTTATATTTCGTAAAAAAACCATCTGTAACGAGATAAAATGTTTGTTTTAATAAAATTAATCTTCTTCCTTTGTATTGAAAAACCAAAAGTCCGTTTTATTCATGGTAATCCCATTTAATAAACGCTTTATTTTTCAGGTATTTGTGGTATAATCGCACTTATTTCGCAAATAAGTGACATTGCTTGCCTGTCAACAACGTTTCCAGTCCTCCTGTCACCACCTGATTAGCTTTGTTCAATACCGAAACATCCAATTGAGCCAAATAGATCCGGGTTGTTTTTTCCGACGTATGCCCCATCGCCTGGCTGATTACGGCTATCGGGATATTGCAACGTAAGGCTTCCGATGCCCAGGTATGGCGCATGACATAAGACGTGAGTTTTACCGGGACATTCAACAGCTCGCCTATCTTTTTCAAAGATCTGTTGTGACCGGCCAACAATAATTTATACCCTTGGTAATCGATCCCGTCCGTCAGTACCGGAAAGATATAAGGTCCTTCGTTTTGATATTTTTCCATCAAGAGCTGCATGCCAGTCGTCATTTTTATCCTGATTTGGACACCGGTCTTATGACGATTATAAATGATCTCGTCTCCACTTATATTTTCCTTTTTCAAATGGACAATATCCACAAAAGGCATTCCGTAGGCCATAAAACCGAACAAAGAAAGATCGGCAGCCAATTCCAACTTCCTGTCTTTTTTTAAATCCACGGCCGCTATCTGCTTGATGATATCGACCGAGACTGCCCGTTTGGCCGTTACTTCACGTTTCAGTTTCAGTTCACCGAAAGGATGATCTTTCACCTTAACCAACTGGCTCCGTAAAGCCGCATTGAATATGGCCCTCAAACTGCTCAAATAACTGTTGATCGTGTTCGTCTTCAACCGGAGGCATTGCAGATAATTGGTAAAATCCATGATCAGAGTCGAATTCAAATCCGATAGCCTACATTTTTCCTTTCCGCAGAAATTCCGAAAATGATAACCGGCTGCCTGATACAGATCGGCAGTGCTGTCTTTCCCGAGAAGACGTTTATCATGTGCACGTTCATTTATATAATCTCCAAATACACGAGTTCCATTCCTCTCTTTTTTGCTCAATCGATAATATTTTTCCATATTTCTTCCTTATATATATATATTTGTAATACAACAGATAATCCTTGAAACCGGTTCATAACCACTCTTAGGATAAAGCCGGACGACAATCAGGAAAAATCAGAAATAAATGACAATATCCCCCTCATTTGCCAATAATATATCTATACTACTGGCTACTACCACATTACAAAAAAGAGCTGTTTCTTAAAAAATATTACTACCGCGGGTAATTTTATCTACATGGGGTACAAAATCGAATTAGACGCAATGGTATTTTCGATTTGAACCAATGGGGATTTTGGGAAATATACAATAAGAGGGTTCTGACACATTTACATTTGCAGTATTAAATATCCTAATAAAAATATAAGTGTATATTTGAAAAGAAGAGTTGCTGAAAACTAACTTTGACACTAGGCTCTAATGGCTATAGACTGAATCAGACTACAACTCTCTTAATCGGAAAACCTAACCAGTTAGAATTGTAGGCTCACGTCCAACAGACATAATAAATTATTAATTTTCAATTAATTACATATTAAATTCATTGAAATCCTAGATAATACAATCGCTACCTCCTCTTTTGGAGAGGAAACGAAGTACACACTCTTCCATGCTCGGGTTGAAATAAATCTGAATAACATCAGGCAGCAATATCGAGATGCCTTCGTGTACAGCACTATTTGCAGAGGGAATGTTGCGAACGCTTATTGGAGTCATAAGTTTAGAGGTTGGCTCATTTGACTTATGATACTTCTTATGCCAATAATGATAGGTAAAAGTTGGTATTAATACTTACTTAAGATACTCTTTCATACTCAAACCACTGTCTTATCACTTTTGTTACAACTTTAAGAATTTCAATTCGGTCATAATACCAAGCATGTTATAGTTATTGTTCAATGCAAGTGCAAAATAACAGCTATAACTCAATTGCTACAATATGTATTTTAATGGATGCTTACAATAGTTATAAAAGAAGAGAAAGAAAAGAGTTTTTTCATCTTTTTTTCGTTCACATTATTATTCCAATATTTTCTGATCACGGAGAAAATCAGCTATGCGGTCAAGCCATGTGTAACTTCCGGTATCCGGTGAAGCCTGACGCTGAAAACAATGACTACGCAAAGCAAGCGTATGCAATTCTGACTGTATCCCCATTGCTCTCATTTTTTCCCAAACTTTAACCGAATTCATGCTGGCCCATCCATCGGCATCGCCATGAATAAAAAGCATTGGAGCAGTATTAATATCAAAGCTAAATTCAGGCACAAGGATGGCACTGTCGTCATTACCACGGGTGGAGTTATGGTCTTCACTACCATCGGTGAGCGCATAGGCGGGGTAAATTCCAATTCCCCATTGTACATTACATGGTAATCGGTCGATGGCATCATTAGGCCAATATGAATTATGCAACGAAGATGTGACACCCATTAAAGTTAAATGCCCACCGGCCGAACTGCCCATAATACCAATCTTGCTGGGATCAAGACCATATTTCTCAGCTTGTGACCGCACAAGACGGATGGTTCGTTGTAAGTCTTCCCAAGCTGTGATATGCTTATGTAAACCTTTGGGGCGTGGAGTACGATATCGAAGCGTTACTACTGTCATACCTAAATCGTTGAGATAACGACGTGCAGGAGCCACTTCGAAATCATTAGGATTATTACCTTCATAACCACCGCCACTGTAAATTATCTGAATAGCCTTTGTTTTTTGTTTTTTAGGAAAATGCCATTCTATATAGGGTGTCAATTGATGGTTTTGAGTATTTGGCATTTGACCTTTAACCCATACATCTTGACGTATCACTTCTCGGCGAGAATTATCACTGGCATATCGATCCATAATTCTTTCCTCCGGTTTTAATACTCCTGTGACACCTAGCTGCGTTAAGAACTCAATGCCACGTTCCAAACCGAATGCGCCATGTCCGCGATTGGGATAAAGATGCAACTCTGAGGGTATATTCATACTTCTAAGTTTACGATATATGAGAGTACTTCCATTGGGGGAATAAATGTCAGTACCGCCATGATGAAGACTCATCGGACATGTATTGGCATCAAACTTAAAACATGATGATAGTTTCACGTCCAAACCATACCCCTGAAGCCATGCAGGAGTACCGGTTTCTCCATCGGTGGTAACATATGCCGGAGCATTTACAATGGCATAATTGATGTTACACGGCAAGGAGTCGAGTGCGTCGATGGGAGTATAAGCCGGAATCGTTGAACTTGTAGCCAACATCAAAGCAAGATGTGATCCTGCCGACATTGATACCGTACCGATCTTGTTGGGATCATATCCGCGTTTTTTAGCTTGGCTACGTACTAAACGCACTGCACGTTGCCCGTCTTCCCAAGCACTTTGATATATGGGTAAACCCTCGGGACGGGGAGTGCGATAAACGAAATTGACACATTGAAAACCCTGTTTAGTGAATGTTTCACGCCACAGATTAATGAGGTCTACATCGCAACAGCTCATATAGCTGCCACCGGAAATCAAGATCATACATCCACCGTTGGCTACCTCTTTCGGAGGCGTATCATACCATTCTAAATAAGCTCCTCTATGGTCATTAGCCTTGAATCCGGCTTTATTGGTTTCATTTGTCATGGCGGCTATTTGGTGCGGTTGTGCATCGGGCATTTTGTTCTTAGCCCACACTGCTTGACGTTGCCAAGCATTAGCATGTATAGTAATGCACAGACTAATTAAAAATAATAATTTTTTCATGAAAACAAAAAATTAAGAAGTTAACATATAATTTATGAGACAAATTTACCTATAATCTCTGGAATAACCGCAGAAAATAGAGGAAATATCACTAAATATACCCGTATGTAGGGTGTTTGAAGAGGCATAAGAGAACAGATAAAAAAATAGGATAATGCAAAGAAAAGTGGATTTGTGAAGTAGTACGGCTACCAAATCGTTATTGCTGTTTCTCAAACACTTCGTTAAAAAATTATTTATCAAACGGTCATAATCATAAGCATCCAATAAAGTACATATTGTAGATTCATAAAAATAGAAAACTCTTTTGATCAATTTTGTGCTTATTGAGAAGGGATACAAAAACCAACCAATACACAGCACACTGATCATCAATAATTTGACTTATTTTTATATTATTTACCGAATATCCCTAATATTTAGCCTACGATAAGCTCCAATCTTCTTATAGAATTGTTTAAAGATTTAACAACTACTTTATTTTTCTACTAATTTATGGATTTCCATTGCAGCAAAAAGAACAGCGAAAAGACCATGCGTATCATCTTCATAAAAAGGACGATTTATATAATAATTAACATCGTCTGTACACATAGTCCCATAACAGATATTATAAACAGTCCCATTTTTATCAATTTGCGTCTTAATTGCATTCCAGGCTTTTTCCACTACGGGTTGATAAATCTTACGATCCAGCCATTTTTCACGGATACCTCTAGCCATAGCCATTACAAAAATTGCTGTCCCGGAAACCTCATCACGTGACTCCGGATAATCCACTACATTCGGCCAAAAGCCCCGCTCATTCTGATAACGAATTAAAGACTTAGCATGTTTACGAAAATGTTTTAATATTTCCCTATAGTGTAGATGATTTTCAGGCAAATACAATAATACTTCGCTCATAGCCCACATTCCCCAACCATTTGCACGAGACCAATGAGGCATCTTTTTATCACTATCCGAATAACGAGCATGTACATATAAATCAGCAGTCTCATCCCAAACAATCTTATTGAAGTCTAATATTTGGTTGGCAGCATCATTAAAATAATACTCCCGATCTGCATCTGTATTTGAAAACAAAGCAGCTTGAATCAAAAAAGGAATCCCCATAAACATATCATCCACCCAAGTTGTATATTTTTGAGGTGTCACACGAGTAAAAAGACTGTAACCGGGCAAACGAATCTGTTTTTCCTTAGCATAAACCAACATACTATCAATAAACGAAAGATATTCAGCCCGATTTACAAAAGAAGCTTCCTTCCGCAAGCGATAAATAAAAGGGAGAGACGGAGCCAATTTAAAATCGAGTAATGGGGTATTAGTAAGTAGTCCGTTCGGCACATTATCTTTCCCCAATACATTCTTTTCATACGAAATAAAAGGAACACTTCTCAACTGAAAATCACAAAATTCATCAGCATATTTACCATACTTCGTTTTTCCCGTCATCTCTGATAAAACCTTCATAGCCCAAGCCAAACCACCATTATGGTAATTCCAATGATAATTAGTACCCCAAGGCTTAGAGTCAATCAAATTTCCTATTATATCAATTTTAGGTATTGTCCAAGTAACCGGTCCTTTCAAACCAGCATACATAAATCCAAACTCTTGATTTTTCTCAGGAGGATATATGGGGTTTAACCCTTTTTCACCTGAAAAAGGGCCGATTATCAACCAATTTGTTACAGAAGCAATCGATTTATCCACCTGTTCCATCCGATTCAGTCCAATTTCAGGATAATCCTGTTCCTCAACCACAGCTCCTTTCATCGTAGGAGGTTGTAAATAAACTTGCCATTTTTCACATCTGCCAACTGATTTGATGAGAAGAGTATTTATTCCTTTTTTCAACTTCAAGGCAACACGAAAAGGCAACTCGATGCTACGTTCTTCATATAAAAACACCAATTCACGACACCCCTCTTTCCGATACACCTCCTGTCCATTTAACCAAATCATACAAGCGTCATTATGACCTAGTTGGACAATAAATTCTCGATCTTCCTGAGTGGTTAGTTGCGTATAAGCATACGCAACTGCCGGTCTTCCAACCGTATAATTACGACCAAAATCGACCTTCTGAATACCATTAAATATATTACTATTGCTTTCCAGTTCCAGCTTATAAGCAAACGGTGTTTCCTTCACCAATCTATCTCCAATCAAACAAGCCACATCCAAGGCACACATAGAAGAATCTATTTTTTCCTTCGAAACACATGGAATGCTCAAACTTGCAAAGAGTAAAAAAAGAGCCAATCGTACTTTCATAATTGTCCAACAAAAATTTAAAACATAAAAATATTCTATCAATTTGAATACCAAATCATATTACTTGAAACAGAAACCGGACGATTATCAGAAACCGTTCCGTAAAACTCAACAGCATTCTTCCCTAAATTTTGAAGAGGAATTAAAACCTCATAGTGATTTTTCTTTATACATTTAGCTGATACGGTCATCCATTTACGCTTAGTCGGAACTTCTCCCACAAAAGCATAATTAACTGTTGCTTGCCTTATTGGAGTATCGCTATCAACGACAAATGATACACAAACAAAAGATGTTCCTCTTTTTTCAGCCTTGATCGTCTTAATCTTAGGGAATCGCTTTCCATTTCCTTTCAAATAATAATCAAAATAAACTTCTTCCATTTCTGTCCAACCAGGTGAGCTTTCCTTCTTGTTTTCCGTTCCTCCAGGTAAGTCTATTTTATGACTGACATTTTGTGAGAAAACATGGTTAACGGGAGCCGAAATATGCTGAAGTGTATTTTTTACAGCTTGAGGATAAAACCAATTATCATTTGTTGCCGCTGCTATAAAAAATGGATTCTGAATACAATAAGCTCGCCTACCGGCATCCAGCCATCTCAACCAAGTAGCTTTATGGAAAGGATCCATTGTATCTAACTCCTTCAAAAATACCGTACTTGCATCATAAAATCCGGAACCAAAAACAGAAAAAGATGCAGCCACAGAAGAACCGGCAAGCCCAGAAATCATAGTTGTCAAATATCCTCCCCATGAAATTCCAACAACACCAATTTTATCAGGAATAACATCCGGTTGCTCTTTTAACAAATAAAGACCTTGTAAAGAGGCTAAAACTGCATCAAAAATTGTACTTGAAGTAATATCCGGTTTAACAATAAAACGATTCTCACCATACTTCAAATTATTCCATGGCCCCTTACTATTCGGGGTATTATCAGTATTGGCAACTCCCGGTTCATCCACCGTTACCACCACATATCCCTTGGTTGCCCATTTTTTTGCTTTTTCCACTTCTGCAGCACCCCCGCCTCCATGTAGTACCAATAATCCGGGATAACGACCGGGACGTTCCGGACGAGCAATGGCAGCAAAGATTTTTGTCGAATCTATCCCTGTATTTGTTTTATACTCACGAGAATTAAATACCACTTTATCAATAATCACTCCATTTTGTACTTCTGAACCTAAATGCATATGCAAAGACGGAGATTTACCCAAATAGGGAGCAAAAGGATCTACCTCTTTTACCTCCGATGTCTTAAATAGTCGAGCTGAATTTCCATCTTCTATAATAATATTGGTCAACCGACCTGCATTTTTATCCATAGGATCTTTAATTACGGTCTGCGTAACTCCTCGTTCGCTAAGCCGATAAGCATAATCCATATTAATGGATGTATTTCCATCAAATACAGTTCCGACAATACCCTTCACATGATTTAAAGCATCCATTGTCGTAGAGCGAACTTCATTCCAATAGCCTTCTCCGGGAATAAACGAACTCACGTTCGGACGAGAAGAAATAATCGTATTCCGACGAAATTCAATTCCCAAACTACCAATACCGGTCAAAGTGTCATTTTTTTGAATTGCCAACACAGAACAGATTGCTGCCGGTCGTTTTTTACCGGTTCTTATAACCGTATTTCCTTCCACAACAGCATTCCACATCAAATTATAACGACCAACCTCGACCCGCTGATCCGATCGCAAATAAATCCCCTCTGAATTATTCAACTGATTTTCAACAATTGCAATATCAGTTCCTCCACAATAGAACCAAATACCACGATTATTTTCCTTCAAAATATTGCCCTTCACCAACCAATCTTCAGCAGACCAATTTGTAACAACATAATTACTACTTTCATCAGGAATCACCGCCCAAGGTCTTTCGATCCAAATGGTATGCTTATCATTCTTCTTTATCCGTCTCCACTGTCCAGCTCCTTTTCCTTTTATAATAGCGACAACGGAACAAGTCGAAAGATCAGAAGTACGAAGTTGATTCCAATTTTGTGTCCTATCTGTCACTGAAAATTCAGAAGCCTTTTCTACTCTCCCTAACGACTGACCTATAGGATTGCCTCCTTGGCTCAAAATTGTTTCCCCCATATTACGATCCACAATAGAATCCCCCTCCACATCCAATAGGTTATTCATAACAACCATATCTTTTGAAAAGTCAATATTAAAACCACCTGTTTCTCCCTTAAAAGCCTGTAAGTCACCCATTCGAGTAATATGATTATTTTCTATAATCCCATTAAAACTATTACTGAAGCCAAAACGTCCGGCACTGTAAAATACACGATTATTACGGATCACAAAATTAGTAGATCCATCGCAATGCCACATCCAAGGCCAAGTTATATTTGCATAACTTCTGAAATTACAATTTGCAATTAACATCTTATCCACATATCCCCATGAAATACCCCATGCAACAGACAAATCAAAATGACAATTAACTGCAAAAAAACAAGATCCGGAAGCCCCTTTCGCCTTATTTAACGGACAAATCGTTTTCATACTATGCCGCCACAGTCCGGATTCATTTACATTCTGAACCTTTAAATCAGACAGTCCGCTCAATTTAGTATGCAAAGGCCATAAAAAAGCGACTCCCTCATTGGTATAATCCGGCCATCCTCCAACACCAATCGGATCGGGATAAGAAGGAGGAATACCAAAACCATACTGAATAACAGTCTGCTCAGGCCCCTCACCTTTCAGCACAACATTAGAGCGCATAACAAGTCCGCAGCCTTTATCGAAAACTAACTTATAAACCCCGGCAGGTAAGTAGACTACTCCTCCCCCTGCTGCATGAGCCTTATCTATTGCATCTTGTAGTGAAATCCGATCATTAGATATCCCATCTCCTTTTGCCAAATGCTTTAATCGAGAATCCGTTCGCACATTATAGACATTTTTATAAAAAACAAAATCACTGCCCCAAGGTACTTGTAAAGAAAAAGGATCTTCGCTTTTTTCACGGGCAAACAAACGTTCTTCCGCCAGAGAATTTCCATAAGCACCTCCGGCTCCATTATTCACCATTACTTGATAGTGAGTTCCTGCTTCTAAATCAAAAGGAGCTTGAACCGTCAACACATAAGGTTCAGCCTTCACCACAACAGCCTGATGCTGCTGCTTCGAATTCGGATGAATAAAAGTCACAATAGGTTTACATCCCGGTAATGACAAATTTCTACCAAAAATACGAAACACATAACCCGGCATTACTTCTTCAAATTCCATAGTCACCGCTCTACTCCTGTTTAAAAAAAACGGTTCACTATACAGCTCTCCTTCTTTAACCCAAACAGCGATTAAGACGTTTTTCCTGTAACTCATCTCTGATGGAAAAACACCGGTCACACAGCCTTCATCCGCACTAATCATTTTAATCGGGAATGAAGGAGATAATGAGTTTTCATTGCCTTTAACCACAGTTCCCCATAATTCAACATTTTTACTCCACCCACTTCCCTGAACATTAAAAGCATCACCCGGCAGAGCGGTTTCATTATGATTAAAAACCATTGGCTTTTGCTGTGCATATATTCCATTCAAAACAGAAAGCAGCAACAATAACAAAAAATTGATCTTATACATATTTTCTCATTTTACATAATAAACACGACAATAACACAAATACTCCATATTTATTTTATTACCATAAAAACCGTTTCGTTAAATACTACTTTAAGGATTGTTCCTCACTAAAAAAGAAACCCGCCAGTCTGAATAAATTATTTTTCACCATTAACCAGCCTCCTAACGTAAGATAGAACATTCTTTCGCTCATCATCCGTTTCGATTTTGTTTTGTCTCTCTCTCAAAAACCAACAGACTTTCCAAACAATAGTATCTTTGGGAGACAGAGAAACGTACTCTCCTTGAATTTCCAATTCCATATAAGTTCTATTCTTATGAATATACAATTCCACCTCCGTTTCTCCTGGCGCTTCTTGCTCATAGCTAATATCAGGATATCGTTTGATAAACAGTAAACTATTTGTTTGATGAGCCAACCACCCTTCCTTCCCATTATAAAATAGTTTCTGATGATCATTAACCAACAACGGGGCAAAATAAAACTAAACTATGCCTTCATGCTTAATAATATTCAATTTAGACTGTCTCTTCCCTCCGGCTGGTCCTTCAGGAAAAAAAGTAATCCCCCCCGGCAGGCACACGGGTCACTTCCCAGGGAGCATACTTTAAGATTATATCGGATTCATTTATAATTTTATATTCAATGACAAATGACGTATCTCCAACTACCGAATGAATCGTTTTTTCAATCTTACATTTCATTAAATCGTCAACCCCACTACTTAACATCAATGAATTGTTTTCAATTCGTACCGAATATCTGCCACGATCCAAAATAGCAGGTGGAGGCCACCCCCAATCCTGAGGACTTACCCAAAGAGTTGAACCATAATTGATAGGATTTATACTATCTTGCAACAACAATTCATGCCGATTACTCTTTAACGACACAATCCGTCCCCCACAACCTGCATCAATCAACATTTTTGTCCATTCAAGGTTATCTCATAATACGATCCCGAAAGTTTCTCTATCGAAACTTGAGAAAACATATTGAGAGCATGACCGAGCAAAAATAATATCCAACCTATCCGTTTCATAAAAACTATTTCAAAGGTGGTTGATGTACTTCTATCGCCTCAATAGGTACAAGACCATCACCAATCGGGACTATTTCCAATGTATGGGCAGAATTAGTCAACCCTTGAACAATCGTTGTCTTGTAAACTACTTTTTCATCCTCAATTATAGGAGATTTATAAATATCCACAAAAAGAGGCTCTACTTTCCAAGTCGCCTCAAAGCCCGGCTTGGTGACATTTTTAAAAACTGCTTTAATTTTAGCAAACATAAAATCTTCCATTTGAATTACAACTCTCCCTGATTTTGAAACAAAAGAACGGTCACTGGTTCCGGAACCGTCAAAACCTGTTTTAGAGCCATACACATCGAATGACCAAACTGTTGAATCAGAATTTACTGCTGTAACTTTCAACGTCCAGGTTTCCGGAATCAAAGCTGATTTATGTTCAATTCGACGAACAAGAGGGAACCAAGTTCCGGGTCCTGCACTTGGCCGAGTAATTGTATATAATGATTTATTTTGAGAAACAGGTTTACCGTCAATAAAAATACGTGCAGATCCCCTTTTCTTTCCTGGCGGCAATATTCCCGCGACAATATCTACCCGACTGCCCTCAAAATCCAAACGCAATTTCCCTTTTTCACCACAAGCAACCCCATTTTCTATTTTCCAAGGTTCACCTATAAACCGAATCGGATTATCTGCATTTACATCTGACGCCGTATTCACATAATAACTACGAACCATCTTATACCAATCGCTTGGATATAAAGTGTTCACTTGTATATGACGACCTATCAACTGAGCCATCAACCAATTCCCATTTCGATTAGGATGTGTGTTATCACGTAAAAGATCTTTCACCTGTAAATTATTTTCTGTCAAATATCGACTCCAATTTCTAGTAACATTCACTAATTCACAATTATATTTATTCGCTATAAATTGCAAATAGTTATATGAAGAAGGATTGTACTTAATCACATCCTGACTCCCATTAATATGATGATTCATTAAAATGATATCAGCTGTAGTATATCTACGAACATTACTAAAAAAGGTTTCCAATTCTCCATGTTTTTCACCTCCATAAACATGAAATATTATCAAATCAGGACAAGCACGATAAACATCATGAACCGCAGGCCTTATCAACTGTTCACCACCAAAACCTCCGATAGAACGATTTTCAACCCGTATATTTGCATACGGAAATTTTTGCTCTAAATATTCCCGTATATTATCTGTAAAACTTTTACTACCTGTGATAGACTGACCATAAATCAGTACAAAAACAGGTTGTTTTCGTTCAGGGCTGCTTGTCGCTAATAATGTAGATGAACGCATTAAACGGGCACCGAATAAATCCTCATTCTCCTCTGCAACCAACAAAGGCATATTTATTTTAGGAGGATTGTTTTGTTCATACTTTTTTAACTGTTGCAACTCTGCTTGTTCCTGAGATAATACTTTTTGAGCATTAACATTACTCCCTCCCCATAACAGACCACAAAGAATTCCACAAAATACTTTTTTCATATTCATATTCATTTTATATCCGTAACTATATATTTTGCTCCCATTTTTTGTTTTTTATCGATCAAATCAAATATAGGATTCGGCACATTTTCCAGCTGATTCTTTTTTATTATTACATGATGAGTTCCCTTCCCTATAATGAAAGCATTATCTGTATTGATCGCGTTATTATATTCCCAAACACTCCCTAAAATACCCGGTACATTCACCCCGATCTTTGAATTTCCAGCGGCTTGTTCTCCCATATAATTCAAAAAGCCTTCTGCCTTAATCGGACTGTTCGTCACATTTGGAATATAAGCTTTCACCGTATTCCGACGAACAACCACTCCCAATGCTCCAATACCAAATAAATCTTGATCCTCTTCCACTGCTAATAACAAACTTACAAAAGCAGCCCTTCTTCCATCCGTATCTACACACTGATTTCCCGAAACGACCGTATTCCATAAGAGGTTATATCTTTTTTTAGCCATCCGCTGGTCTGCTCTTAAATAAATTCCACTTGAATTTGTAAGTTTATTTCCAACAATAGCTATATCATTGCCTCCACAATACATCATAATTCCCTGATGATTGTCTTTCAGCATATTATCTTTTACTAACAACTGATAAGCAGACCATTGGTTAATAATATAATGGCTCCCTTTGTCCGGAATCACATCCCATGGTCTATCCACTGTCAGAACAGTGTCATTATTATGAATAATTGTACGCCACTGACCGGCACCTTTTCCAGAGACAATTGCTACCATATAATTTGTGGGATGAACAGCATATTGCCAGGCAGTACTTACTCGGTCTGTAAAATCCTGCCATTCTTGTTTGCTATCCTTTATTGTTATAGCTGTAGCTTCACTAACTGTTCCCAACGTCATCTGATTGGGATCACCGCCTTGGCTTAAGATTGTTTCTCCTTGATTACGAGCAAGTATTGGATGCCCTTTAACCAAAAAGGAATTATTTAAAATTATCATATCAGTAACATAATCCATATTCAATCCACCAGTTTCTCCCTTGGCTTGATAATCCCCGTTACGAACAAAAACATTATTTTCAAAAAGGGCATGATGACATCCATTCACTCCAAATCTCCCTGCATTATAAAAATAATGATTATCACGAACAATCATATTATATGAATTTTTAAAATCCCATGGCCAAGTACGTGTTGGAGCATTTATACCTCTAACATCAACCGTCATACTTTTAAAATCAGAATTAGATACCAATAGTTTATCTATATTCACCAAAGTCAATCCCCACCCATTACTAAAATCAAAATAGCAATTCTTAACAAAGACCTTTTCACCTCCTTCCGGCATATTTTTCACTGTATGCAGAAAATGACCGCACTCATTCACATTTACAAATGACAAATCAGACAATCCACATGTTGAAATAAATCCCGGAAAAACCAGTCCCATTCCTTCCAAACGACAATCCGGCCAGCCTAATGGCCAACCATACTTTCCCTTAACTCGTTCAGTTGAAAAAGGTTTGCCATATCCATACTTTATAATCGTCTTTTCTTTTCCTGCACCACGTAAAACGACACGCGATTGCATCAATATTCCACACCCGGATTCATATTCGATTTTATAACTTCCTGCCGGTAAATAAACAACACCACCACCTTGAGAAGCAGCCATGTCTATAGCCTTTTGAATAGCCTTTTGATCATTTGTCACTCCATCCCCCATTGCTTTTAACTGCAAACGTTTATCAGTCTTCACATTGTAAACATTTTTCGCAAAATCAAAATCTCCTCCCCAAGGCACTTCCAACCTTAATAAATCATCTTTCTTTTCACGCACAAAAAGAGATTCTTCAAACACAGACTCCCCCATTTCCCCACCGGCTCCATTATTCACATAAAGTTTATAACTTTCACCTACTTTCAAGTTTTCAGGAGTCGTCAACTCAGCAATATTGTCATCAATGCTTTTCATCGTGACATTATACGAAACACCGAATTTATCAACCAGCCGAGCCATAGTATTAAAATCGCCAATCTTCATATTACTCCCAAAAACTCTAAACCTACATCCAGGCATAACTTCGTCAAATTCTGCTGTCTTAACGCGGGCCTTATTAATAAAAACTGGAGAACTCCATACATCATTATTTACGACCCAAATAGCATAAACCCCTGTCTGCTCTGCTTCAGGAATCTGCACTGCAATATAAATATCAGACTGAGTTAATGCCATTAATTCCTTAGAAGGCTTAACTTCTGTTCCTTCATTATTCAATAAAGCATACCAAATTTTTGATTTTTCACCAAATCCATACCCCTGCAAACCGATGGTTTCACCCGGTTCAGCTGATTCTGTATAATTAAAAATAAAAGGAACTTCATCCCCTTTTACAGAACAAATCACCAATAAATTTATTATGAAAAACAATTTCATTAATCTAAACAGTCTCATAACTTTCATATTTATTCAGGATATGTTAACATTTTCATTTTTTCTTCCATAAATGGATTATATTCTATATACCCATTTTCTTGGCTTTCAGGATCACGCCTAAATTTATCACCAGGTACAGGATCCCAGTTCAAAAAACAATCAGGATCAGTACTCAAAATAATACTTTTATCACTTTCTTTATTTCCATTTTTTGCTGTTACACACAATTCATAAATTTCTTTATTTGAAAATTCCATCCTAAACCGTCGTGCACTACCCCTATACACACAATCAAAATGATCAGCACCACGCTTCCGACAATAAAGCACATATTGATCAGCACCCAGCACCTGCCCCCAAGTGACTTCTAATATTCCTTTCTCCAATGTTAACCTTAATCCCTCCGGAGCATGAGCCTTTTCTTTTGAAAAATAGATTGGATAATCACCAGAAGCTTCCCCTATACCACCTTGAGCCTCTGCTACCACACGAGCATGTATCTTACTATTTTGCTTTTGATTGATTATTTTACAATCGATAGATGTTATATTTTTTTTATACAATGCCCACGTTTTTCCATAATCAGAACTTAACCATACTTGATAAGAGGTTGCTCCTGGTACTTTCTCCCAATATAGTTCGCACCAACTATCTCCACTGATACTTTTTGTTATACACGTTGTCCCAGGTATCGCTCCTTCATCTGTCAACAACCAATCATAATTTCCCGCATCCAAGGCAAATAAATATGTACGGTCACCTATCTTCTGCGGATAAGCTTGCAATCCATTCAAATAAAAACCATAAGAAGCATCCAATTCTTCATCCAATACCATTTTTAACAATGCAGGCCGGATTAATTGTATTTTACCTCTATATTTACCATCCACAACTTCTAAACTTACACCATTATTACAATATTTATCATCAAGCATAATCGTAATACCCGGAACCGATATCTGTTTACCATTAAACAATGCAGCCTGATAATGCTCTTTCGATTTTTTACGTATAAATCCCGATGTCCCATCAAACTTGACTCCATTCTTATTATAAAGGATAGGACTACCGCTTCTGAACACCCAATCCTTTTGACCTCCCGGATGATTTACCAAACAAACATTATCGTTATATTGCACATTTAAATCCAATCGATGAGATACAAATGTCAGAAAATCACCTTTTCCTTCAAACCTCATTCCTTTTGTTTCAGGAGTTGATTTATCCTTATGATAAGGACTCGATGAATGAACCACATCCACTTTCGTTCCTTTACAGCCCGGAGTCAATTGTTTGATAAAAGGAAATTCATCGTTGATTCCAACAAACCAAGAGAAACAACCTTCCACTTCAGAACTTGCCACATCATCAAATACTACAATATAATCGTTGTCAGCCATCAATACACTACGAGAGTTATAATGGCTTCGAACTTCTTCATTTGCCAATATAGAAGCAAACTGAGCAAAGCCAAAGTCAAACAATGGTTCTGTCAAATCATTACGTCCTATACTCCTATAACTCCCTAATCCCCTATAAATTCCTTCCTTTCTCACACCGAAATTAGTAGCGCGCTCAACATCACCAAAAGGTCCATCGCCTACATCTTCCGTTCCATTATGGCTATACCTTTTTCCATTTGCATAATAATAGATAATACCATTTCCTCCCTTACCGGCTCTTCCCCAACGATAATTAGGCCCGTCATCTATCTGCTGTAAATTAACATACATCTCATCTTTTTCTCCATAATTTTTTCTAAGAACAAACCCATATCCTGTAAATTTGTCAGAATGCAAACGAGGATTGGTTCCTTTTTCATACGTACGTTCATTCTTTGATGCTATAGCCCAATAATCTGCCTCTTTACGTGACTCAAAACGCATATCATCAGGGTGAGTTTCCCAAAAAATATGTTCTGCTAAAAGAGGATCATAATATTTCAACTCCTGTCCAAACGTATTTAATAAATCCGGAATATTCGGTTTTCTCGAATGAGCACCTTGAGGAGGTATCGCTCTCCTTCCTCCCAATTCAAGAAGAGGAGATGTCAATGTGTTCAACAACCAGTTGCCATAAGCAGAAACGTTGGGATGCAACATCCTATTTTTACCATCATAATAATGATGAAGCAAAAATGATGTTTTCAAAGTAGGGCGTAAAAAAGCCCACGTATAGCAAGATAAATTTTCTGTAGAACGCCCTCCTTTTGCATTCCAAGTATCGACATCCGGTCTTATATGATATCGCATATTTAATTCCATAGATTTATCAAAATGATCAGCAAATAACTTTGCTTCAGGATGATCCGGATATAAAAAGGCTACAGCACCAGCAATTGCTTTTAAATCTCCTAAAAAATTCGGATGTCCACTCAACATTGTTCTCATCGGCATCAAAGCTTCATCCATAAAAACATAATTCATAAATAAATAATATGCTCTTGCCTGTTTATAATCAACTTTGGAAAACTGACTTTCCGATACCTCCAACAAAGGAGTCAATGTCTCTAAGTATTCTCTTGCTCCAACCGGTGTTGGTCCGAAACTTCGCTCTCCGGCAGTAGCCATTTCCTTCACATTCCGCTTTAACCGTTCCAAAACTCCTTTAGGATTAGGCTTCAACTGATGCAGACTCATCTTTTGATAAAAAGGCTGATGCGTTGAATAGTCAGAATCATAATCCAATATCCAGTCCTTCGTCTTATTGAGAGAAATCCATCCATACCAACGACGTAAATAATCTATATAGACCAATGGTTTATTGGTCTGATTAACAATTTCTCTATCCTTTTGATGAGCGTATAAAGCAATAGAGGTAGAACGAGTTCCCTCTACTAATGGATACTTCCAATAAAACTGTCCGTTTTTATAATAATATTCGACAGAAAGGTATTCTTTACTCCCCCACAACGGATAAGATGGATCTTTCCATTTTTCAAAATAGATCG
>ERZ857775.1291-NODE-1291-length-30477-cov-6.775327_pt1 | contig 30477 bp, 27 predicted proteins | sample MGYA00519698_ERZ857775 | MGnify/ENA primary metagenome ERZ857775 (study PRJEB31778, sample SAMEA3449363) | human gut metagenome | biome: human gut; feature: human-associated habitat; material: faeces | place: United Kingdom | collected 2010/2012 ...
CGCAATCCGCTTCGCTTCTTGCTCATGAATAAATAAGTTGCTTTTCGCAACTTATCGGGCTCTTGGACATTCGCAATCCGCTTCGCTTCTTGCTCATGAATAAATAAGTTGCTTTTCGCAACTTATTTATTCAAACTGGTATCTTCGAAGTTCGCAGTTTTTTATTCCAAATGATGCAAATTCCTCATTTGTCATATCACGAAAATAAGATTCTATGGCTCTGGAAATTCCGTTATGGGCTACCAGGAGATAGGTTTTTCCACTGGGGTCGTTCTTTATGTCGTCGAGAAGATTGTAGATCCTCTGGCAAAGCTGCAGCATGGATTCGCCGCCTTCATATCTGCAGACAAAATTCTCCTTATCTTTACGGAAGACATCACCGTTTCTTGGTGTGGATTCATATTTTCCAAAGTTCTGTTCCTTCAGTCTTGGCTCCATTCTTGCGGGAATGCCGGTCATCTGGGAAATGTGTTTCGCGGTATCTGCCGCGCGCATCAGGGGAGAATAAAGGATCTCATCGATTCCCAGGTCTTCCTGCGCGATCTTGCTTCCCAGATCGATCGCCTGCTGGTGTCCCAGATCTGTCAGCGCAATGTCTGTGGCTCCGCAGATCTTATTTTCTACATTCCAGATGGTCTGCCCGTGTCTTGTAAAATAGAAATATCTGTTGCTCATAATAATCCTCCCCTGCTCTCATCCTAAAAAATACATCTGCGCCCGAAGCCTGTATCACTGTATTATCTGCCTGCTGTCATTTTACAGATACACACCTGGGCCGTTTTTCTATGTTCCGCTAAAGCGCAACGGTTCAGCGCTTTATTTCATCACAGTATTCTTTTAATAATACCTCACTTTTCAGGCAAAATGCAAGTTCTTTTTATTGTGCAACATTCCGAAATATGCTAAAATAAACTTCGTGACTTTAGCATATTACTGAGAAAAAACCAAGCGACAGATGCGGGAGGAGAAAATCGGTATCCCGACTGCCACGAAACAGGATTTTACCGGCAGATCCGGTATGTCAGACTCCTTGAAATTACCGACTGCAAATCTATACATATTTACATGAGGTGAATTATGAAAGAGAGAGAAAAACTGGGATCCCGTCTGGGATTCATTCTGATTTCCGCAGGCTGCGCCATCGGAATCGGAAATGTCTGGAAGTTCCCTTACATGGCCGGACAGGGCGGCGGCGGTGCATTCGTACTGTTTTACCTGATCTTCCTGGCTATCCTTGGACTTCCTGTTATGACTATGGAGTTTTCGGTTGGACGTGCCAGCCAGAAAAGCCCTGTCAAAGCTTACTACGCTCTGGAGAAACCGGGCCAGAAATGGCATATCCACGGATATATCACTCTGATCGGATGCTATCTTCTGATGATGTTCTACACAACCGTTACCGGCTGGATGCTGAATTATTTTTATATGACAGCTACCGGTAAATTCCAGGGACTTGATTCTGACGGTGTTGCAGGACAGTTTACAGACATGCTTGGCCAGCCTGTTACTATGGGATTCTGGATGATCGTTGTTGTTATCGCAGGTGTTTTTGTCTGCTCCCGCGGTCTTCAGAATGGCCTTGAGAAAGTTACCAAGATCATGATGATCTCCCTTCTGGTGATCATGGTTGTCCTGGCAATCAACAGCTTTACCATGGACGGTGCAAAAGAAGGTCTGAAATTCTACCTGATCCCGGATTTTGCACGTATGAAAGAGATCGGTATCATTTCCACCATCACTGGTGCCATGAATCAGGCATTCTTTACACTTAGCCTTGGTATCGGCGCCATGGCTATCTTTGGAAGCTACATTGGAAAAGATCACGCACTCCTTGGAGAATCCGTAAACATTGCGATCCTGGATACATTTGTTGCGATCACATCCGGACTTATTATTTTCCCGGCATGTTTCACATTCAATGTTGACCAGACTTCCGGACCGAGCCTGATCTTCATTACACTGCCAAATATTTTCAACCACATTCCGCTTGGAAGACTCTGGGGAAGCCTTTTCTTCATCTTTATGTCATTTGCGGCATTCTCCACCATCCTGGCTGTATTTGAAAATATTATTTCCTGTGGTATGGAGCTTACCGGCTGGAGCCGAAAAAAATCCAGTCTTGTGAATGCCATCGCTATCATCCTTCTTTCCCTGCCATGCGTTCTCGGTTACAACGTATGGAGCTGGAGCGGATTCGAGGTATTCGGCGGTGCAGTTCTCGACTTTGAGGATTTCCTGGTAAGTAACCTTCTGCTTCCACTTGGTTCTCTTGTGTACCTGCTTTTCTGCGTTTCCAAACGTGGATGGGGCTGGAAAAACTTCACAGAAGAAGCCAACACCGGAAAAGGCCTGAAGATCCAGAAATGGATGCGCGTATACATCACTTATATCCTTCCGCTGATCATTCTGTTTATCTTCTTCTTTGGTCTGTACGATAAGTTTTTTGCATAAAAGATTCCCCCGTACAAATGCATGATGTAAAATATTTATATTCTGCATTTGTATGGGGGATTTTTATATGTAAAACTGATATTCTCATTTCTGTTTCTACGCATCTGAACCTGGAGAATGTTTACTTATGCTCATCATAATCGGACAATATCGCTTTTTTCTGAGCATAATCAATGGTAAGCGTATACTCCATTCCCGGTTCCAGGATTTCGATCTCTCCCAGGTTTGAATCATGTCCCTCTATCATCATGGAAATCACCCGAAAAACTCCCGGAAGCAACCCAATATCCGGCTCACCCACATCCATGGAACCTTCAACCACATTATCATTCCGCAGAAATATAATCATATCCTGTTGGTACTGTTCCGCATTTTTATAAATCATGTGAAGAGTTACGCGGTATTTAGAACGCTCCTCTTCATCCATATCGTCACCGGGCTCCGTAACATATTTCTCATAATAGTCTGCCCGGTCATTAATATCTGTCGTTTCCGAATCCAATTTTTCAGGATCCAGTTTTTTAATTTTCTGATCGTCCTGACCTGGCATATTACATCCGCTGATAAATACTATACAGCATAAAAGCAAAACACTAATTCTTTTTTTCATGGGATTTCCTCCTGCGCTCTTCCACTCTTTTGTAAAATGATTCCGCTTCCTCCAGATAACTTCCTACTTCGTTCTTTTCTATCTGCTTCAGCTTCTTTTTGCAGGTTCGTATGCCGGAACCATTTTTGATCAGAAGCTGAGCCTCGGCTACAAGTACCGGGCAGAAAATCATTATGCTGTACGCAGCCTTCCCAACTATCTCGCGGTCCACTCCCATGATCTGCGCCAGAGTCGGCGGCCCAAACATTAATATGATCGTTATGGCCGTCATGATCCATAATCTTCTGCGTTTATATTGAAAAAAAATCTCATGAGCTTCATAAATATCTATCATTTTTCTCCTGGCCTCACTTTCTGTAGCCGGAAATTCCTGAAACATGTCATCGTATTTTTCATGCCACTCTTTTTGTTTTTCCTTCCAGTTTGTCATCTTTTCTCCCTCCCATTATTATTCCATTATTCTTCTTACCTTCCAAGCAGCTCCAGCACTTCCTCACGGCTTATCAGAGCCTGGCCGATTCCCTCTCCGCTTAAGATCTCGTCAGCGAGTTCGCGCTTCTTTTCCTGTAGGGCACGGATGCGCTCTTCTATGGTATCTTTCATGAAGAGGCGGTAGACACTGACCACGTTCTGCTGGCCGATGCGGTGGGCGCGGTCTGTGGCCTGATTCTGCACTGCCAGATTCCACCATGGATCGTAATGGATCACGATATCCGCCGCTGTGAGATTCAAACCTGTTCCTCCTGCTTTCAGTGAAATACAGAAAACAGAGGTATCGTCCTCATTAAATGCCTGTACCATCCGCGCCCGTTTTTCTTTGGAAGTGGCTCCTGTCAGCATGTAAAAGGAAATTCCGGCCCTGGAAAGACGGGTGGCCAGCACATCCAGCATGGTAGTAAACTGGGAAAACAGCAGGATCTTATGTCCGCCATTCACTGCATTTCGCACCAGTTCCATGCACATCTCAAGTTTGGAAGAATTCCCCTCATACCCTTCATACACAAGCCCCGGATAACAGCAGATCTGCCGAAGCCTTGTGATCTCTGCAAGGATCTGCAGTTTTGAAGTACGAAATTCCGCATCGGACTGCATTCCAAGCATCAGGCGGAGCCGTTCCGTATGGGCCTCATACAGCCCTTTCTGCTCACTTTCCAACGGGGAAAACATATCTTTTTCCAGCTTATCCGGAAGGTCATTCAGCACATCCTTCTTCAGTCTCCGCAGCACAAAAGGCCGGATCATCTTCTGCAGACGTTCCATGGCATTGGAACTGCTGTACTGCACAGCCGGAAGTTCGATCTCCTTGCGGAATTTCTCATAAGAATACAAAAATCCAGGCATCAGGAAATCAAAAATACTCCACAGCTCACTGAGCCGGTTCTCCACCGGTGTACCAGTTAACGCCAGTCGGAATTCTGACCGGATCTCCTTCACAGCCTTTGCCACCTGGGTTCCATGATTTTTGATATACTGTGCCTCGTCAATGATCTGCACCGCAAAATCCAGTTTCTGATAGGTTTTCAGATCCCGTTTCAGAAGGTCATAGGAAGTGATCAGAACTTCCCGTTCTCCCGCATTTTTTATCAGTGCTTTTCTCTGCCGCACATCCCCTGTCACAACAGTAGCCGGAAGCCCCGGAGCAAAACGTTCGATCTCGCTCATCCAGTTAAACACCAGAGATGCAGGAGTTACCACAAGCGCACGCCGGTTTTCTCCCGGCGCAGATTCCAGGAATTCCGACCAGAGAAATGTGATCACCTGAAGCGTTTTTCCAAGTCCCATGTCGTCTGCAAGAATTCCACCAAACCGATTATGTTTCAGAGTTTTGATCCAGCAAAATCCCTCTTTCTGATAACCACGGAGAATTTTTTCCTGCTCTGGAGGAACCTGAAATTTGTGATCTTCCATTGTCTCCATGTTTCGGATCAGTGCACGGAACCCCCTGTCTTTCTCCACCCTGATCAGATCGCCGCCTTTCAGCTGGCTGTCCAGATACATGGCACGGTAAGCAGGTACCTGGGTCCTGCCTTTTTTCAGTTCACTGTCACTGATCTGCAGGCTGTCTTTTAAAGCAGAAAGCTCCCGGAGATGGCCATGGGAAACATCCAGAAAGCTGCCATCTTTCAGACGGAAATATTTTTTCCTGCGGTCGTATCTGGAGAGGATGTCAAAAAGCTGTGTCTGATCCATGCCCTCCACATCCATATCCAGATTCAAAAGCCCGGCTGACAGAGAAACACCAAGACGGATGTTTGGCAGTTTTGTTACCCTCATCTGTTTGATGGACTGGGAAATATAGACGGTTGCGATTTTCTGCATGGCGGGGATGCCTTCGGTAAGAAGCTGATAGAGTTTTTCTTCAGAATCTGTCGCACTTTCCCGTCCCTGAATATGCAGTACTGAATTAATATCTGCGCTGTTCATATCCACAGGTACCTCTTCTACAAACGGCTTCTCCGTCTTCCCGGCCCGGCAGTCCAGGGCCAGCTCCAGCCGCTGTGCGTCATACCCGTTAAAATACCTCGACAGCAGTGCAAACACCCTCATCTCTCCTGGAATATCCCTGGTGCGGGCGGACACATTCCTGTCAAAAACCGAAAATTTGTCTTCCCCGTAAATTGAAAATGCCTTACAGGTGATCCAGTCCCGTTCCGGTGCATCCAGATAAATCTCATAGAAAGCATTATAACATGCAAGATCCGTTCCTTCCGGAAAATCCCTGAGATCGCAATGAAAAAAATTTTCCAGGGAAGGAAGCATCTCCCGCACGAAAGCAGGCACATCCGGTTCGTCAATAAAGGCCCTGCCTGCCGGAAGCCGCTCCAGACAGGTGACAAACTCCTCCACAGCACCCAGCTCCTTTCTGGACACCAGATATACCTTTGTTCCATCAAAATACATATGATAGCGAACGCCTGTCACACTGTATACAGGCACAAGTTCCAGCGATAAGCCCTGTTCTTTTCTTCGGATCACCAGAGTTCGCTTCGGAACTGCTTTTACTGTCTGCCAGGTGATCTCCGGATCCTGATTCATCTGCATCTTAAAGCTGCCATCTCCCAGCGAGAGAAAAAGCTCCTCCAGCTCTTTTCCATTCAGGGAAAGATCGCGCACCTTCACTTTATCATTCATATGCAGATGGCTTTCATAGCGACTCATATAAGTACCGTAATGGTCCTCCACCCAGTTCCGGATAAAAGAAAGTACGCCTTTATATCCTTCTGCAAAAGCCTCCTCGGCATGGATAAATTCGAGATTTTTTCCATAAGAAATTTTCTCATTATGATCCAGGTTCCACACAAAGGCCAGTACGTCTTTCAGGATATACTTTTTCTCACAGCCGACACGGAATTCCACGGAAAAACAATTTCCAGCCGAATTAAACTTCAGACAGGTTTCCAGCTCTATACGGCCAAAATACGGATCTCCGGAAAAAGGCAGCATCCGGCTGTACATCTGTCGGTTAAGAAGACTTTTCAGTTCCACAGTTGTCTTAGTAGCCGGAGCGCCTGCACCTGATGCAGCTGCCAGTAATGCAGGATTCCCTGTATTTTTGGCCGCCTTTTTTGCCTGATCCTGCTGCCGCCGGGCTTCCACTCGCTCATAGGCTTTTCGGTCCCCATATTCCAGAAGTACTGCCACACAGTGTTTACAGATCCCGGAATAGCTTCGAAAAGCCGGACAGTCACAGTACACTTCTTTTACCCGATCAGCCTCTGTATCATACTGAAAACCTGTATTGTATACATTACGGCCACTGCCCTTTACTGTTGCGGATACCTTATCCACAGCTCCTTTCGGCTTAATATCCAGCGACTGGATCCTTTTTCCGGTACGGTAGATATCAAGGCCTCTCTGATATGCCGTTGTATTGCAAAGTGCCCGAATGGCAGTTCGTTTAAGCATGTGTTTTCCCTTCTTTTCTTATCACGTTTCTTCCATTATAAAAGGAGACCTGCACTGTGGCAAGTCTCCTGTTTTTCTTATATTAAAGCGATCAGACTATCCCTCTACCGGCTCCTGATCATGCTCATTTCACTGCTTCTCACAGCCCTGCTGATCAAAGTGCTCTCACCAGAAATATCTTTCTGCCTTCTCAGCAGGCTTTCTTTCTCGCTTCATCCTCTTTCCGCTCTTCTCCAACCTCTGTCATCAGATACGGATCAAGAACCTGGTTCAGTTCTTCCTCACTCATCAGACCCTGGTCAAGAACAAGCTCTCGCACAGATTTTCCTGTCTTCACTGCTGTTTTGGCAATGGTTGCAGATGCTTTATAGCCAATGTGCGGACAAAGTGCTGTTGCAATTCCTGCGCTGCTTTCCATAAGATCCTTGCAGTGTTTGCGGTTTGCGGTGATTCCTGTGATACAGTTTACGATCAGTGTATCCACTGCTTTTTCCAGAGTCGTAATGGACTCAAACAGGTTACAGAATACAACCGGCTCAAAAGCATTCAGCTCCAGCTGTCCTGCTTCTGCTGCCATGGTAATGGTGGTGTCGTGTCCCACGATGTGGAATGCAACCTGGCTTACCACCTCCGGAATGACCGGATTTACCTTACCAGGCATAATGGAAGAACCATTCTGTTTAGCCGGAAGATTGATCTCACCAAAACCGGTTTTCGGACCGGAAGACATCAGACGAAGGTCGTTGCACATCTTGGAAAGATCCACCGCACAGGTTTTTATCACACCGGATACTGCTACGAAACCGTCCAGGTTTTCTGTTGCGTCAAAAAGATCTTCTGCCTGTCTTAACGGATAGCCTGTAAGCTTTTCCAGGTTCGGCACGATCTTATAAAAATAAGAATCAGAAACATTGATGGCAGTTCCTACTGCAGTTCCACCAAGGTTTACTGTATACATTTCCTTATGGGCTTTTTCGATACGTTTCCGGTCTCTGGCAACCATAGATGCATAACCGTGGAACACCTGGCCGAGACGGATGGGAACTGCATCCTGAAGCTGTGTACGTCCCATTGTGATCACATCATCGAATTCTTCTGCTTTCTTTGCAAGTTCTCTCTCAAGCCTTCCCAATGCTTTTTCCAGTGGAGCCAGAAGATCCAGGACCGTGAGCTTACCGGCTGTAGGGATCACATCATTGGTGGACTGTGCCATGTTTACGTGATCATTTGGATGAACCATTTTGTAACTTCCCTTCGGACATCCAAGAAGCTCTCCTGCTCTGTTTGCGATCACTTCATTCATATTCATATTTGCACTGGTACCTGCACCACCCTGAATGGCATCTACGATAAATTCCTCTGCCCATTTGCCGGCGATCACTTCATCGCAGGCCCTGACAATGGCATCTGCCTTATCTTTGGGAAGAAGTCCTGCGTTATTATTTGTGATTGCTGCTGCTTTTTTTACCTGTGCCAGGTTTTTGATAAATACCGGATGAAGCTTTGTTCCTGTGATCGGAAAATTCTGTTTTGCCCTTAATGTCTGTACTCCGTAATATGCCTCTGCCGGTACTTCCATAGTTCCGATTGAATCTGCTTCCAGTCTTGTTTCTGTTGTCATTTCATCATCCCTCTTCTTTCTTTCATTCCTGTGCACGTTATCATTTTCTGAATAAAAATATCTTTTTTCTGTTTCGTTTAATCAGCAGCTGTTTTCCTGATGCCTAAGAAACTAACACTTTCTTTTACGCTTGTAAATACTTTTAAGGGAAAGCCATGATTATCCGTGTTTTCCCGTATCTATGCTTAATTTTTTAAAGAATTTATTGTATTTCTCTTATTTTTATAAAGTCGTTTCTTGTGTTGTGATAACATGTGCAGTATACTCAATATAGAGATGCACCTGTTCCACAGGGAAACCGGAACAGACACACAAATTTCCGAAATACCACAGAAAGGAGTCCTGCACATGGACCACAAGCTTGACAACATCGACCGGAAGATCATCGAAATGCTGCAAAAAAACGCCCGCACCCCGGTAAAGGAGATCGCAAAGGAAGTTTTCCTCTCTTCCCCCGCCGTCTCCGCCAGAATCGAGCATCTTGAAAAAACCGGGCTGATCACAGGCTATCACGCCCAGGTCAACCCGGTCTTTCTTGGTTATCATATAAAAGCCTTCATCAATCTTGAAGTAGAGCCCTACCAGAAAAAAGACTTCTACCCATTCATTCAGGCAATTCCCAACGTCATCGAATGCAACTGCGTCACCGGAGATTACTCCATGCTCATCGAAGTCGCCTTCCGCTCAACTATGGAGCTGGACCACTTCATCAACGAACTGCAGCAATTCGGCCGCACAAAAACGCTGATCGTATTCTCCACCAGTGTAGAACACAGAGACCTGCCGGTGGAGTAAAACCTCATCGGCAGATCTTTTCGCTTTTCAAAGCTGAGAAAATGCGAGGGGGAAAGCACTCAAAGTTGCGAAGCCCGTTTTTCCCCCTCGCGCTCCCCCTTTCCGGGCACGCAAATTGTTGCAGGTTGTGGAGATGTGTTCAGGTACTGGCGGGGCGATGGATGCTGCGGTATTGGATATGAAACACTGTGCCGATTTATTCTTATTTTCCACAACTTTTCCAGTCAATCACTTACTCCCGCCAGACCACAAGGAAACTCAGCCTTTCCACCCAGCTGTCCAGCGAAGCACTGATAGCTCATCCAACCCCCGGGGCCCCACTCAACCTCACCCTAATCCAACCTCCCAAGCAACCACCCTCACCTACCGCCCTAATCCAACCTCCCAAGCAGCCACACTCACCTACCGCTCTAATCCTATCTCCCGAGCAGCCACACTCACCTACCGCCCTGAAAAGCCAGCCCGTGAGGCGTGTGCTGCCTGTCGACGGACTCTGCAGGAGGGGAGCTGATTCTTGGCTGGCGGAAATCTGCGTTGCTTCAAAAATTCTCACTGTCTGAGCGGCTTCAGACGCGAGTTTGAGAATTTTTGAAGCGGTTTTAGCAGAATTCCGGCAGCCTAGAAGCCAGCCCCCGACGAAGCCCCGGCGACAGGCAGCACACGCCTCACGGGCGTCCCTTTCACGTTCCTCCCTTTCCCACAAAAAAAGAACAGGCCGGCACACACCGACCCGTTCACAAAAAACTGAATCCCAAAAATCAAAAAATCAGAAGCACTCCTTATAAATCTTATAAACCCTCTCCCGATCCAATTTCACAAAATTATTCGCCATCAATCTACCCTGGTTCTCCAGCACAGAATCCGTAAACTCCTCAAGCTCCTCCTCGGACACCCCATACTCATGCAGCGCCTTCTTAGGAATCATCACATTCAGAAGCTTCTCCAACTCCTCATAAACAACATCCACATCACATCCAAGGATTCCCGCCATAAATTTATTCAGGCGCGCAATCTCGCCATCACTCTTGATCTCCATATAGTTGTTGAGCACACCGGTAAACATTGCATAATTGGACTCACCATGAGCCACATGATACTTAGCCCCCAGCGGATAACTCAAAGCATGCACAGCCGCACACCCCGCATTACCAAACGCAATACCCGCATAATTAGCCGCCATCAGAAAATCCTTCATCAACGGAATCCGGGCCTCCTGACCATGATCCCTGATCTCCATATAACCCTTCAGGATCATCTCGATCGCCTTATACCCAAACATCCTTGTAGTCTCATTCCCCTTAGGAGAAAGACTGGACTCCACAGAATGCACCAGCGCATCAATAGAACTCGTAGCAAAAAACTGGAACGGCAGATCCTCCAGAAGCTCCGGGATCAGCACAGCAGAATCCCCGTAAAGCTGCTCCACAGCAAGCCCTTTCTTCGTACCCTTCGCAGTCAGGGAAAGAATCGAAATATTCGTCACCTCAGAACCCGTACCACAGGTAGTCGGAACCAGCACCAGCTCCTTATTCTTCACGATCGGAAGCAGCCCGTCATAAAGATCCGTAACCGGAGAAATATTCTCCAGTGCAAACAACTTGGAAAGATCCAGAATGCTGCCGCCACCAACAGAAACCACTCGCTTCGCATCCTTCGGCACATCCTTCCAGATCGCCTCAGCCATCACATCCGTAGGCTCGCCCTTACCATAATCCTCACGGAAGATCACATCACAGCCAAGCCCCAGCGGCTCAAAAAATTTCTTAAACAATCTCTTATTGGTAAAAAGCAGATCCCCTTTACCAAGTTTAAATTCCTCCGCAAACTGCCGGCAATTATCAAAACTGTAAATCGTCGGTCTGATCATCAGTTCCTGCATAGTTTTTCCTCCTGTCAGCCCCGCATTTCGCAGAAGCTCTTTTTATAAAATTTTATTATAATATAATAACACTGGCAGACAGCCCTCTGCAATCCGCATTACCACCCGCCTCCTGTCAAACAGATCAAACGCCAAAACAGGCTTTTACATTCTACTTTGCCACCGGCATACGATCCCTTCACAAGTCAGGCAGATATTTGCAGCTCCGCAGAGGACTTTCCTGATCCAATCATTTTTCAACATCCATGCGTCAGGAGCGTACCATACATCTCCGGTCTTCGATCCCGGAAAACACCCCACTCCCGTCTCTTCTGTGCGATGGCATCCAGATCAAACTCCGCAGTGATCACACCCTGTTTCTCCATTTCTGCAGTCTCTGACATATTACAGTTGAAACTTTCTTTTCACTGCATCCACCAGAAAATCCGCAGTACCTTCCACGCCAAGAAAACTGCTGTCCACCAGAATACTCTTGTGGTTCTTGTCATCCGGGTGATATCCCGCATACTGCATATGATAGGAATCACGGGCCTCATCAACAGCCACGATCATTTTTCTGGCCTCTTCAACCTCAATGTTCAGATCCTTCACACAATGCTCCACACGAACCTCATATGGTGCATAAATGTAAATATGCATGGCATTTTCCATCTCTTCCAGAGTAAAATCCGCACACCTTCCGACAATAACACATGTCTCTTTTTCCGCAAGAAATTTAATGATATTCTGCTGCGCCTCAAAAATCTTATCCTGTGTATTGCTGGTTCCTTTTCCAAGAGGAAACATCATTCTTGCAAAAGGACTGGCCTTGACTTTTTTCGCTGTCTCCTCCACTTCATCCACAACAGACACCGGAAGGTTCAGCTTCTTTGCAGCCTGATCCACAATATCCCTGTCATAATATTCAATCCCCAGTTTTTCCGCCATCTTTTTTGCGATCGGACGACCCATGCTGCCAAACTGTCTGGTGATCGTAACTACGTATTTACTTTTTCCCATATAATTTCCTCCCGAATTAAAGGATACATTCCAGGTTCATGTTTTTAATGTTCATACCATCCGACGATTCCCGGATTCAGATTGATGTTGATCTGCTTGATCTCCTGATACTCCTCAAGGCCCTGAACACCCAGGTCACGGCCGATTCCGGACTTCTTGTAACCGCCCCACGGAGCCTCGTTAAATGCCGGGTTATAACAGTTGATCCAGGTAATACCTGCGCGGATCTCTCTGATCACCCGAAGCGCTCTGGAACCGTCAGCGGTAAATACTGCTCCAGCCAGACCATACTCCGTATCGTTTGCCATGTCAATGGCCTCTTGCTCTGTCTTAAACGTCTGAATAGTCACAACCGGTCCAAAAATCTCCTCCCGGACAATGGTCATATCCGAAGTACAGTTATCAAACACCGTCGGTCTTACATAAAAGCCTTTCGCACACTCCCCTTCTGTGTAACGCTCGCCGCCGCACACAAGCGTAGCACCTTCCTCAACGCCCTTTTTAATATATCCAAGAACTTTATTCATATGGCTCTCAGAAACCAGCGGGCCCATATCCGGATTCTCCATAGGATCTCCAATAGTGATGGCATTTGCTTTCTTTGCAAGACGTTTCACAAATTCATCCTTGATACTTTCCTCGATGATAATCCTGGAACCTGCGGAGCACACCTCGCCCTGATTCAGGAAAATACCGATCATGGCCCATTCCACTGCGCCGTCCAGATCCGCATCTGCAAAGATCACATTGGGTGACTTTCCGCCAAGCTCAAGGCCGATCTTTTTTACATTGTCTGCTGCCGCACGCATGATGCTCTGTCCCACTTCCGTGCTTCCGGTAAAAGTAACCATATCCACATCTTTGCTCTCCGCGATCCGGTTTCCTGTAATTCCGCCAGGGCCAAGGATCAGGTTCACGCTGCCCTTGGGCATTCCGATCTTCTCAAAAATCCCAAACAGTTTCACACAGGAAAGCACACAGTTGGAACTTGGTTTAAACACCACACTGTTACCGGCTGCCAGTGCAGGAGCCAGTTTCCACACACCCATCAGCAGCGGATAGTTCCAGGGAGTGATCAGTCCGCACACGCCAACCGGCTCATGAACGGTATAGGAATGCATTTTTCCAAAACCTTCATTTACTTCATAAACACCGCCCTGTGGCATTTTTAAGAGTCCTGCATAATAGCGGAAACAGTGAACTGCATCATCCACATCAGCCTCTGCCTCTCTTAAGGGTTTTCCATGATCCATGCAGTCCAGCTTCGCAAAATCCTCTTTTTCCGCATCAATAGCATCTGCGATCTGAAGAAGGATATCCGCCCTTGTCTGGGAATCCATATCACGCCATTCCCTTGTCACATAAAAAGATTTTTTTGCCGCCGCAATGGCTTTATCTACATCCTCCACATTTCCTTCCGTTACCATGGCAAGAACCTCACCATTTGAAGGATTTAATGTAGGAACTGATTTTCCTGTACTGCCTTCTACCCATTCACCATCAATAAACATTTTCTGAAGTTCCATAAGCGTCCTCCTTTTATTTTCTTAACCCGTTCAAATAATCTTCCCATTCAATCTTCTGGCTCCCACGATCATCGGATCTTTTCACCTTCAAAATAATTTGCTTCCACCTTCATCCCCCGGATCTCTTCCTTATCCACTTCAAAAAGATCTCCGCTGAGAACAATGATATCTGCCATTTTTCCCGGCTCCAGGGTTCCCATGGAATCCTCCACATGATAAACACGGGCCGCGCCGGAAGTGTAAGCTTTTAGCGTATCTGCCATGGAGATTTTTTCCCAGGGGTTGGTGGATGTCAGTTTTCCGTCATCATCTCTTCTTGTAACTGCCGCATAGATTGTTGTAAAAGGATCTATAGTCACAACCGGATAATCGGTTCCAAGTGCCAGCGCGCCTTCATGCTCCAGCAAAGTCCGGAACGGCCACTGAAGCCTTGCCCGTTTTTCTCCGATCTGGTTCACCTTTCCATTTGCCGCAAGTGTTACATGATACGGCTGGACTGAAGGAATCACATCAAGCTCCGCAAAACGATCCAGGTCATCGAGATGGATGTTTTCGATATGCTCGATCGTATTTCGAAGACCATGCTCCCCGTTCACTTCCGCAGATTTTTCAAAAAGATCCAGCGCCATCCGCACGGAACCATCTGCAATACAATGAAGTCTTACCTGGATCCCTGCCTTGTTCGCCGCAATGATCTCTTTCTTCATTTTCCGCTCCGGCCATAACGGAAGTCCCTCGCCACAGGTCTCCGGCTTATCGGTATAAGGCTCCAAAAGAAGTCCTGTGTAAGTCTCCGTCACGCCATCAATAAAACCCTTTACCCCCGCAATGTGAAAATGCGGGGAATCAAAATGCTTCTGAAATTTAAAATACTTCGAAAATTCCATATACCCGAAAAGTTTCATGTAGGAAAAGATCTGTGCCTTAAGCCCTTCTTCCTCGTCCAGTTTTTTCAGGATATCGTATTTTTTCATGGTTTCTTCGGTGTAATCATCGGCAAACATTTCACTTGCCGCGGCAATTCCGTAGTCAGCCAGAACATCCTGGAAATTCCGGTGGATCTCAAGCATCTCTTCCTCCGAAAATTCCATATATTTTTTCTGGGCCGGTTCACACGCTGCCGGTTCCAGAAGAAGGCCGCTTAATTCACCATTTTCAAACTTTACATTTACACCGTTATCCATTTTCCGGTCCGGATCGATCCCTGCCTCTTCCAGTGCTCTGGAATTCAGCCACATGCTGTGGCAGTCCGCACAGAAAAGATACACCGGCCTGTCGGGAATGGCCTCATCCAGAAGTCTTTTATCCGGAAGCGGCTCGTCACCCCAATTGGTGATAAACCATCCGGAACCTCGGATTCTTTTGTAATCCGGATGTGCATCTGCAAATTCCTTAATGATCTTTACACATTCTGCCTGGGAACGTCCTTTTCCCAAATCTGAACACACATATCTGCTGCCATCAATGGCTCCGGAAAAAAGATGGGTATGTGCATCCAGAAAAGAAGACATGATCATTTTTTCTCCGTAATCGTAAAGAGGCCAGTCTGCATAATCCTTATCTCTCTGGAAATCCCAGGGAAGAACTGCCTGAATCTTTTTGTCCACTACTGCGATGGCTGCCGGTCTGGGGAAATCTTCAAGACCTGTAAAAACAGCTTTACTTCTCAGAATAAATTTTCCCATAAGCCATACCTCCTACATCACAAAACCACAGATCAGAAATCCCACAACAGAAAGTACACTTGCAATGATTACATATGGAAGCTGTGTCAGCGCATGTTCCATATTGTCAATTCCTGCACTCTGGGAGGAAAGAAGTGTCGCATCTGTATAGAAGCAGGCATGGCTTCCAAATGCACCACCGGAAATGATCGCTGCCATAATAAGGATCGGATTTGCGCTGATGGCTGCACCAAGTGGAAATACGATAGGTGCAACTACTGCGCTCATGCCCCAGATAGAACCGGTAGTAAAGGTAAGTGCCGCAACCAGAACAAAAGCGATTGCCGGGAAAACCGGGCCCCAGAGAAGCGGTTTTGCAACAGAAATAATAAAATCTGTCATTCCCATTCCCTCCGTTACTTTCTGAAGTACAAAGGCAATGACCAGAAGGATCAGAATCGGAAGCATATCTGCAAAACCACGGACAACCAGATTAAAGAAATCATCCAGCGCAACCACTTTCTGCGGTACATAAAGCACGAAACAAACGATCAGGGAAACCACAACAGCCAGAAGCAGGTTGCTTGTCGCAATAGCAATGGCAACCAACACACCCATGGGAATCACGAAATTCCAGATGTTACCTTCTTCCTCATAACCTTTTCTGTCATCGTGGTTATATTTTCTGCTGGCATCGCTGTAAACCTTGCCAGTCTCCTCCACACGTTTATAGGCTTTTTTCATAGCACCAAGCTTTGGCATCACACCCAGCGCAAAGAGGAAAACAATAGCAATGGTAAGGATCGGATAAAAGCAATAGGGGATCGCACGGATATAAGCCTGAATACCGGTTTTAAATCCCAGCGCCTTCACACTTGCCTGGTCAATAAAAAGACTTGCGTAAAAAACAGCCCATGTAGAAAACGGAAGCAGTACACACACCGGAGCACCTGTGGCATCCAGCATATAAGCCAGCGCCTCTCTCGGGATCTTACGTTTGTCGCAGACACCTTTCATGCAGACGCCGATGGAAAGCACATTCAGATAATCATCCACAAAGATCAGGATACCCATAACAAAAGTAGTAAGAAGGGTTTTTCTCTCGGTATTACAGAACTTCGAAACCAGTTTCTGGAAACCAAAAGTGCCTTTCGACTCCTGAAGAAGAGCGATCAGACTGCCAAAAAGGCCACACTATTCATTTTTTTCTCCCCTTTCCCTCTGTAAACCAGAAAGAGGCATACCCGTTTAACGGATATGCCCCTTTGCATCAACAGACTTTTTCGTGAAACAAAAAATGGCGTATTCATTGCGCTTCCGCAATCAATACACCATCGTACGTTTCGTGTTTTTTATTATTTTGTTACTGATATACTATTATTTTTCACACTCTGATACAATGCTTAATTTCGGTAGTTAAATTAATGTTTTTTAAGTATATATACTTGATTTTAAGTATATGTGATAGTATACTAACTTCAAATGAAATCAGTACTCACAAATCTGGAAAACCAGTAAGATTTATCCAAAAATAAGACAAACATTACGGTTACAATCCACTGCATATCCATAACCCTGATCTCTTTGTAACTAAAAAACAGCAACCACTGTACCAAAAAAAGGAGAAAAACCATGGAAAAAAACACCTTTCTTATGATCAACGACATGATCTACGATCTCTATTCCTGCACCAGCCTTAACGAAATCAAAGCAAAATTCCTGCTCCGCCTGAAAATGGTCATCCCCTACAGCTACGCCAGCATCCTCCTCCACGAAACCACCGAAGATCCGGACACCATCCGCCTCACCACCCCAATCTGCATCCCCGAAGCCTTCACTGAAGCAGAAAACGAATACATGAAGGTCGCAGACGAAGACCACCTCCTCTGGCTCCTCCACTCCCGGGAACCCCGCCTCGTCCGCGAAAGCGATCTCCTGGAAGACCAGCAGCGCCTCAACTCCCCCCTCTACGTCCACTGCTACCGCAAATACAACATCTTCGACTCCATGCAATACGCCAGTGTCTACCAGCAGGAACTCCTGGGAATCCTCACCCTCTTCCGCACCGAAAAAGACGGCCCTTTCACCAATGAAGACATGTTCTACCTCCAGGCCATCGGCATGCACTTAAACGCCGTCCTCTACCAGATTACCCACAGCCTGCCCCAGACCAACGACCTCAAACAAACCCTCGCCCGCCTGAAAAACACCTGCCACCTCACAAACCGCGAACTCCAGATTGCCGAACAGATCTACCAGTACCGCAACAACGACGAAATCGCAGGGTCTCTCGGCATCCGCGAAAACACCCTACAGAAACACCTGCAGAACATCTTCCGAAAAACCAACGTAACCTCCCGCTGGGAACTCCTGAGATTCCGTATGCAATAAAAGCCGTCCAGAACTATGGAACAAGGTTATCATGGGGGATCTAAACCTACGTTTACGCATGCAATAGAAGCCGTCCAGCGCAGCGCCGACGGCCCCCCTCCCGTCATCCCACAAGGAAACTCAGCCTTTCCTCCACGCCATCCAGCGCAGCGCTGATGGCTCATCCAACTCCCGGGAATCCACTCAATCCTCCAGCCCTCATCAATCCCACACTTCCGCCAGAAGCCCCACACAGCCACCACTACCTCCCGCCCGGAATCGAACAGCCGGGGAGACGGGTGCCGGTTGGCTACGACTCTGCAGGAGGGGAGCTGATTCTTGGCTGGCGGAAATCTGCGTTGTTTTTAAAAAGTCCGCTGTCTGAGCGGCAGCAAGCCGCGAGTTCGGACTTTTTAAAAACGGTTTTAGCAGAATTCCGGCAGCCTAGAAGCCAGCCCCCGACGAAGCCCGGAGCAAACCGGCACCCGTCTCCACGGCGTCCGTCATCCGCCATCCGCCCTCCACCCTCCACCACAAAAAAAGAGCGCCCCGCAGCCCATCCAGACCACAAAGAACGCTCTCCTAATTCCATCAGCTTACAATCATACACTATCACCTACGATCAGCATACAATAATCCCATACGATCGCATCAAATATAACTCATAAACCCCTTCCCAACAACCTCACTACTCTTAGTAACCATCAAAAACGCCTGCGGATCCACCTCATCAATAAACCTCTGCAGCAACACCGCCTGCCTAACATCAACAACCGTCAAAATAATCTTCTTATCCTTATGCGAATAAACCCCCTCCCCATGATAAACCGTAGCACTCCGCTCCAACCCATTCATAATAAACTCACAGATCTCATCCGGCTTACTGGAAATGATCGTAAAATACTTATTCAGCTTCATCCTCTCAATAGACTTATCGATCAGCAACGTCTTAGCCATAAGCCCCAGCACAGAACAAAGCCCCGTAGTAAGATCAAACACCATAAACGAAACAACAACGATCACACAATCCACTGCAAACAATGCACCCGAAATATTCATCGTAGAATACTTCTTAATGATCATCGCCACAATATCCGTGCCACCACCCGAAGCATTCTCAAAAAACAGCAGCGCCGCAGCCAGCGCCGGCAAAATGATCGCAAAGCAAAGCTCCAGCATAATATTCCCCGTCAGCGCCCTGTCCATAGGAAAAACCTTCTCAAACACATTCAGAAGCAAAGAAGAAACAACCGTAACATAAGCCGTCTTCACTCCAAAATCCCGGCCAAGAACAATAAACCCGATCACCAGCAAAATCAGATTGATCACCAGGTTGATCTGCGCAGACGTCATCGGAATAAAATGCGAAAACACAACCGCCATACCCGAAACACCACCAAAGGAAAAATTATTCGGAAACTTAAATACATAAATCCCCACATCCATCAGAACAACAGCAAATGTGATAATGATATACTCCATCACACGCTTTGGTATCAGATTTTTCATTAAAAAATATCCTCCTGATCTCCTCAAATAATTTTCACCGGTAACTACCAGTCAAAACCAGCAATCCCCGCATCCTCTTCGTTTATCATACCTTATATCACCAAAAATGCAAATAAAAAAGACAGAGAAAAATACATTTCCCTGTCCCTTATATCAACGATCACGATCAACCACAGCTTACAGCCCGAAAAACCTCTCCAGAAATTCCGCCACACCATCATGGTCATTATCTCCGGTCACCTCATTCGCTGCATCCTTTACATACTGTTTGGAATTGCCCATAGCAACACCGATACCTGCACCCTCCAGCATTTCCAGATCATTCTCATTATCTCCGAAAGCGATCACATGCATCCGGTCAATACCAAGCTTTGTGCGAAGCATGGCAAGACCCACACCCTTGTCCACGCCTGCTGCATTAAACTCCGCATTACCGCTGATGGAAGTAGTCACTGCCACATCATCCAGATCCTTCCATTTCTCACGAAGCGCCCTGCTGGTCTCCATATCATCAAAATAAATATTGATCTTCTCTGCCTGATCCAGAATATCTTCCTGATGATAAAAATCCTTAACATATTTATGTCTGCTGAGAAAATAATCCACAAAGGTTTTCTCCAGCAGATCTTTGTCCGCTACAGATGCCACATAATCTCTGACATCCGCATCGGAATAGGCGATCCCATTTGCATAAGCCTCTGCGATCCAGCCTTTTGCACCGCTGTCTTCCACATCCTTCAGGATCTTACTTACCATTCCTTTTGGCATGGTTTTTCGCCAGATCATCTCATTTTTATCGTAGTCCCAGACAACACAGCCGTTTTCCACGATTCCCCATTTCACACCCCGGAGCACAGAAAACTCCTGGGGGATCAGCTCTCTGGTCCTTCCGGTTGCCGGTACCACATAATGTCCGTCATCGATCAGCCGCTGCAGAACATTTCTGTTCCTCTCGGAAATCTTATTCTCACTGTTCAGAAGAGTTCCGTCCATATCCACTGCAATGATATATTTTTCCATAATTTCCTCCTGTTTGTCTTTTCCTCACAGGCAAAAAGCGCATCTGCACTGCACCCGGATATCCTTTGGCAGTACAGATACGCACAAATACTCATACCTGCTGTCTGTAAAGCAGACACTTTTCTTCCGCTTTACTACATATACAACAGCTCAGGAATTACCGGATCCTCATCATAAACGCCTCATATGGCCTTAAATCCGCTTTGATCCCTGTTCTGTCCTTATAGTTTGTGATCTTAATGTCCTCTTTATCGGACACATATTTCACAAGACCTTCTGTACTTACCGTATCCTCAGAAAGGTTTGCCACCACGATCCACTGCTCTTTGTCAGAAGTTCTTAAATATGCAAAAATCTTCTCATCTTCCGGAAGAAGAAGCTGATAGTCACCTTCTGTAAGAAGTTCTTCCCCATGACGCAGGCGGATCAGATCTTTATAATAATAAAACACAGAATCATTTTTTTCCAGAGCTTTTTTTACATTGATCTCCTGGTAACGGTCAGAAAGGCGGAACCATGGCTTGCCGGTTGTAAATCCTGCATTTTCGCTGTCATCCCACTGCATCGGAACTCTGGCATTGTCACGGCTCTTGTTCCATACAGCCTTGCGGAAATCATCTTCAGAGATGGTTTTGTTCTTAATAACAAGATCCTGGTATGCGTTACGCACCTCGATATCCTCGTATTCATCCAGCGGGAACTGTACATTTGTCATACCGATCTCCTCACCCTGATATACATAAGGAGTTCCCTGCATGCCGTGGAGAACAGTAGCGTAAGCTTTTGCACATTCCTCACGGTAAGTGGTATCATTTCCCCATCTGGAGATCACACGTGGCTGGTCATGATTTTCGAAGTACAGAGCATTCCAGCCTTTATTGTAAAGCTTGTTCTGCCACTCAGACATAACACGTTTCAGATTACGGAGATCAAAAGGCTTCAGTGCCCACTTGCGATTTACAGAGCCTGGAATACGGTCGATGTTCATATGCTCAAATGTGAAGATCATATTCAGCTCCTCACGCTCCGGATCTGTAAACAGTCTTGCAACCTCCGGTGTGGAGCCCGGCGCCTCACCTACCGTCATACAGTCATATTTTGAAAGCACCTCCCGGTTCATCTCATGGATAAACTCGTGAAGTCTCGGTCCGTTGCTGTGATATTTTCCTGTGTAATACTTACGGTCATCAGTCTTCGGGTAATCCGGGAAGGACTGGTCTTTGGAGATGGATGCGATTACGTCCATACGCCATCCGTCAGCTCCTTTATCCATCCAGAATTTCATCAGATCATAGATTTCCTTACGGACAGTTTCATTTTCCCAGTTGAGATCCGGCTGCTTTCTGCTGTAGAAATGAAGGTAATACTGGCCACGCTCTTCGTCATATTCCCAGGCACTTCCGCAGAAGCTGGAACCCCAGTTGTTCGGCTCACTGCCGTCTGCTTTCGGATCCTTCCAGATATAATAATCACTGTATTTGCTGTCTTTTGACTTCCGGCTTTCCACAAACCATGCATGCTCATCGGAAGTATGGTTGACAACAAGATCCAGAACGATCTTGATACCATGCTCATGAGCTTTTTGGATCAGCTCATCCATGTCCTCGTTACTTCCAAAACCTGCGTAGATCTTTCGGTAATCACTGATATCGTAACCGTTGTCGTCCTGTGGGGAATCAAAAACAGGGCTGAGCCAGATCACATCGATCCCAAGGTTCTGAAGGTAGGGGAGTTTTTCAATAATGCCCTGGAGATCGCCGAAGCCGTCTCCGTTGGAGTCCTTAAAGCTTCTTGGATAAATCTGATATACAACGGAATTCTTCCACCAATCTTTCATTTCTTATGTCTCCTTTATTTTGCATTGAGCAGATATTTATAATCCGTATTTGCTGCTTATTTATATCCGGTCAGGTGTTCTTCAACTGCCCTTTTTGCGGTCAGTTATTTCGATATAACTTTTTTTAGGCTTTTTTATAGGCGGACCCTATACGGCCCGCCTTTTCATAATTCTGATCTTTATTCCTTATCCTTAAGGCTTATGCAATTCCGAGAAGAGAGAGAAGGATGCTCAGGATGATAACACCGATGATCAGAACTGTGATGCTGACATTTTTCTTTTTCAGCAGATAGTAACACAGAAGAGTCAGTCCAAGGGGAACAATGCCGATAAAGATCTGGTCCAACATGTTCTGTAGATTCAGAACAGATTCACCCTTCATGGTGAGTTCATAAGTGGAGTTAAAGGTTACCATGCTGGCAGTCATACCGCCGACCATGATCAGACCTACAATGCTGGCAGCCTTTGTCAGGATGTTCATAAGACCGCTTGCATAAACCTTCTGGATGTATTCGGAACCAAGCTTGTAGCCCAGGAATGTTCCGTAATATTTCACAAGAATAGACGGAATGTTGAAAAGAAGCAGGAACACGATCGGTGCCAGAACGTTTCCGGATGCACCAAGTCCTACTGCGATTCCGGCTGCGATTACACGGAGAACGCCCCAGAAAATGGAATCACCGATACCGGCCAGAGGTCCCATCAGGGAAGATTTCACCGCATTGATGGAGCTTGCATCAAAATCCTTCTGCTCGCTGTTTTTCTTCTCCATGGATGCCACAAGACCCATGATGAATGTAGATAAGGTGATGGTTGTATTGAAGTAAGACATACTTCTTGTGAGGGCAGCTTTTTTGCCTTCCTCATCGTTTTTGTAAAATTTATTGATAAAAGGCATCAGGGAATAGCAGAAGCCGGAAGCTCCCTGTTTTGCCGGGCTTACTGCCGCATACAGAGTAAAGGAACGCCAGAACGCTTTTCTCAGCATTTTTCTTTCATCTGCAGGAATGGATTTCGTTAAATTACTCATGAGAAAAATTCCTCCTCTTCTTCGTCAAGATATTCATCAGCGCTACCGGCCGGTGAAACTGCTACTCTCTGTGCTGCAAGCTGATTCAGCTTGTAATCGTTCATACCAATGGAAATGGCAATGATCACACCGATCACGGCAAGGGCGATCAGCGGAAGGTTTAAGTATGCTGCAAGGACAAATCCCAGGAAGTAGAACATGCAGATCTTGTTGTCCCAGAGCATTTTCATCAGCATCGCCATACCTACTGCCGGAAGAAGTCCACCGCAGACGGTCAGGCCGTTCATAACAACATCCGGGATCGCATCCAGAAGTGCGCTGACTGCGTCAGATCCGAACAGGATTCCGAAGAATGCGAACAGGGAATACAAAAACCAGTTTACAGCCCAGAGTCCGTAATGAAGGGCGATAATCTGTTTCTCCTTGCCCTCTGCTGCCAGACGGTCGAAAGTTTTTGCAAACATACCTACAATAAAGATGTAGAGAACGGTCTTGATCTGAAGACCAAGGATACCAATTGGAAGTGCCAGTGTCAGGGCTACCTCAGAACCTTTGCCCAGCATGATGGCAAAAGCAGTTCCTACGGCTGTGGCGATTCCGGGTTCTGCTGCGGAAGCACCTCCGATGTTTACAACTCCCATAAATACGGCTTCCAGTGAAGCTCCGATGATCACTCCTGTATGAAGATCTCCAAGAAACAGACCTACCAGCGGTCCGATGACGATCGGACGGTTCAGCATGGTAAATCCGATCAGCTCTGCACCGCCGACACAAATAAATACGGCAAGTGCTACAAGAAATGCGTTTAACATTTTTTCTTTCCTCCCTTTTTTGTTACGTTTTACTTATTCAGTGGATACTCACATTCCACGATCTGCATTCAGATAATTATTACGTTCATTCTTTTTGATATGCGTCAGTTTAATTTATCCAGCACATCCTTCACAAGCTTCTGCTCATCATTCGGTACCTGCTGCATACAGGTCTTCGGTTCAAGGGCAACCAGGTCTTTCAGTGCCTGCTGCTCTGCTTTTGTCAGCATGATGGTCGGTGTCAGGACAAGCTTCTCGGAAACATCGATCCCGTCAAAACGTCCTGTATTTCCTACATTGAGGAAGCCGATCTCACCAACGCTCTGTCTTATCTTCAGAGCATCCTTTACCGTTCTTGTAAGAACCAGGATACGCATCCTGGATGCCTTCGGGTTGTTTAAGATACGGATGGCTTCGTCCACCGGTTTGATCAGGGATTTGATTCCGCCAGGTACGGCCATTTTCAGCGCCATCTTCTGGGTATTGTCGTTGGCTGCCTCATCGTTGGCTACCACGATTCCCTGTACTGCCAGCTGTTTGGTCCAGGTCATGGCAACCTGTCCGTGGATCAGACGGTCATCTACACGAAGTGCGGTAATCTTTGCTGTGGAATTGTCGTAGGACTGCGGGGCCGGTGCTTTTTTCGGTGCGGATTTTTCTACATCCGGCGCGGCGGTCTGCGCTGTGATTTTTTCTCCCTGTGCAATGCTTTCTGCATCATGTTTTCCCGCTGTGGATTTCTTTCCACCGCCAAGATCTACCACCTGAAGCTCTTCTCTGGCATCATCGATGAACTCCTGGATCTCCTCCTCTGTTACATCGTCATCTGCCATCATGACCTGCATCAGGACAGGAAGGTTGGTTCCTGTGATCAGCGTAACATTTTCTTTCTGGCTGTATCCCAGAAGCTTCTGATTTACGCTTCCTCCCATCAGATCTGTGAAAACGAAAATCCTGTCGTTTTCATGCTGTGCGAAATATTCTTCAAACTTTTTCTCCACATTGTCTTCCGGTGTTACGTAAGCGTCGATAGTTGTGAGCTCGGCCATTTTTCCAACGATCAGTTCTGCTGTGTAACGGATACCGGAGGCCATTTTTCCATGTGTAGCGATCAGAATCTGTTTCATCTGGTATTCACTCCTTCTGTACTCTTTCCCTTTGGTTATGTACCTAACCTTTATGTCCACACTATAACATCAAAGGCAGATTATGTAAATAGGTTATGTACATAACCTATTATTGTGACAAGTTCGAATTTACGGTTTTGTGCAGGTTTCACATAGAAAATTTTACCAAAAAAGCCGAAAATACTCTGGCTGTCAGATACTGACAGTTCCCGTATATTTCGGCTTTTGACATTTTTATTCTGTTTAATTCTCATCCTGCGGCTGTACCGACTTCCTGGGGATCAGGGTGACCGGAAGTTCGATCTGATTCTCACGCTCTTTCTCCACACCGTTGATCCGCTCCATCAGGATTTCCACGGCAAGGGAAGCTTTCTGCTCCACATTCTGGCTGATGGTAGTAAGCCTTGGCACGGAAAATTCCGCATAGCTGATATTATCGTATCCCGCGATTCCGATTTCCTCCGGGATCTTTACTCCACGGCTGCTGAAAAAGCTGATCGCCTCCAGTGCATAAAGGTCTGACAGGAAAAACAGCGCAGTCTTCGGTTTTTTCCGCTGGATCAGCCACGCATAGCTTTCTTTTCGTTTGGCGTAGTTCATTCCAAGAGCGGTAAACTGCACCTTCTGTTTTTTTCCCGCAAATTCTTTTGCTGCACGCTGGGCACCCATGTAACGGAAATGATCCACACCATTGTCACGGCCTGCACAGACCTGGATATGCTCATAGCCACATTCCAGGAGATATTTTGTCATAAGGTAGCCGCCGCTCTCGTCATCCAGTCCAATATTCAGGACATGGTTTTCCTGGCCTGCGTCAAGCTCACCGTAAGCATCAATGGAAACGATGGGCTTGTTGATCAGCTGGTAGATTTTTTCGCAGTTACTTTTACTGAAAGAAATGGCAATGACGCCGTCCACATCCCAGCCCATGACCATCTGAAAGATCTTGTCCGTATCCTTTGCAGAATAGAGCATCAGATAGTAGCCAAGTTCCTGCACGTACTTCTCAATAAAACCGATGATCTTCCCATAAAAAGGATCTCCGATAACAGAATCCTTGAAGTCTTTATGATGATTGATCACAACTGCGATCAGCTGGGATTTCTCCTTATTCAGAACTCTCAGTCCCATTTTCTGGACATATCCCATCTCCCGGATAAGATTCTCGATCTTCTGAATGTTGGCAGGAGATACTTTTTTTGTTTTTCCATGTATGACGTTGGAAACAGTTGTTGTACTTACACCTGCTCTCTGCGCGATTTCCTTAATGGTTGCCATTGTCTGTCCTCCAGAGATATTTCTGTGCGGAAGCCACTGCATTGGCTCCGTCTGAAACAGCAGTTACTACCTGGCGAAGTGCCTTGGTTCGGATATCTCCCGCTGCAAAAACCCCAGGTGCGCTAGTAACACCTTCTTCTCCTGCACAGATATATCCGTTCTCATCCAGCTTAAGCTGGTCTTTTACAAGTGCCGTACTGGGAACAATGCCCACTGCGATAAAGACACCGTCTGCTTCCAGTTCCCGTTCTTCCCCGGTTTTTACATTGCGGATCTTAAGACCTGTCACTTCCTCCTGTCCCAGGATCTCCTGGGGAATGCTGTCCCACACCATTTCTATATTTTCGCAGGCAAAAACCTTCTCCTGAAGAGCCTTATCCGCCCGAAGCGTATCACGGCGATGGACAAGATATACTTTTTCACAGAGGCCGGAAAGAAAAACCGCATCTTCTGCAGCCACGTTTCCGCCACCAACTACCACTGCAATCCTGTCCTTGTAAAAAGCTCCGTCACAGGTAGCACAGTAGGAAACTCCAAGACCGCCAAGGTCATCTTCTCCCGGAATATCCAGCTTCCGATGCTCCGCCCCAAATGCAAGGATCAGTGTTTTTGCCTGGTATTCATGCTTTTTTGTGCGGATCGTCTTAATATCTCCGGAAATATTTTCCAAAGAAAGGATCTTCTCGCGCTGCGGTTCCAGTCCCAGTTTCCGGGCATGCTCCCCGAAGGCTTCTCCCAGATCCATACCTGAGATTCCCGGCATTCCCGGATAATTATCCACCTCATAGGTAGCTGTGATCTGACCGCCCGGTGCGAAATTTTTATCGATCCATATGGTATTTAATCGGGCCCTTGACGCATAGATCGCCGCCGTGATCCCTGCCGGACCTCCGCCTAAAATTGCAAGATCATAGATATCGCTCATGTTATTTCTCCATTTTCAGGTCGAACGGATAATACAACACCATCCTCCGCAACATTTCGGAAAGTAACATCATTCTTCATGCACTTATAACTGAGGAATCTTGTCTGTGCTCATGATCCGCTGACACTTTATGATTTTATACGGAATAGCCATTCCATAGTTTCCATTTTTGTATATTTCCGCTCACATAATATCATAGATTCCGTAATTTTCCAATATGATAGAACAAAGCGCCGCTCTGAAAGGACGTTACTGTTTATTTCGAGGCCAGCAACATACTCTGCGGAATATTGCCTGTAAACAGTAATGAAAGATGTCTTATGCCTCTTAAAATAAGGAAAAATAAATCCCCTCTTTTCATCATCCTGCTTCTTATTCTGACATTACTCACCGGCCTTACTGCCGGCTATTTTTCCGCTCATGGGATCACGGAAAACGGAAAATTCGAAGCTTTTTCCAGGAAAGTTTTTCAAAATGAAGTCTCCGGCAGCACCCTCACCCTCCACTATACCCTTGCACATCCGGAAAAACAGGGCATCCCGCGGAAAAAAGCAACTCTTGGAACCATCCCGACAGACATGAAAAATACATATCAGATCTGCAGCCAGTACGAAAAAAAGCTGAAATCTTTCCGCTACAGCTGTCTTTCCACGAAAAATCAGCTGACCCTGGATTCCATGCTCCTCTATTATCATACGGAAAAATCTCTGGGCGACAATTATCTTCTCCAGGAACCACTTGGCCCAAGTCTCGGCATTCAGGCCCAGCTTCCCGTACTTCTGGCGGAATACGCTTTTTATGAAGATCAAGATATCACCGATTATCTCAACCTTCTCACCACCATCCGGCCTTACTTTCAAAGTATCCTGAAATTTGAGAAAAAGAAATCCGAAGCTGGTTTCTTTATGAGCGACACTACTCTGGACCGGGTTCTGGCACAATGCAGCGCTTTTATCCAGAATCCGGACAACAATTATATGCTGGATATTTTTCAGAAAAAGCTCTCGGATTATGGAAAACTTTCCGTTTCAGAACAGAACGCTCTGATCCTGACCCACAAAAGTCTCATGAAAACAGAAGTCATTCCCGCCTATCAGGAACTTATGACCGGACTGGAAGCTTTGCGTGGCACAGGGAAAAACAATCGTGGCCTGACTTATTTTAAGGGAGGAAAAGCCTACTATCTCTATCTTCTCCAGAGCCAGACCGGATCTTACGTTCCTGTGAAACAAATGGAAAAACGCCTCTCCAGACAGCTTTCCAGTGAGATCGGTATTGCAGGAACCATGCTCCGCAAAAACCCGGAACTTCTGGCTACACTCAACCAGGGAATCACCTTCAGGGAAATGAAACCTGCACAGATGCTGAACACACTTCAGCAGAAGATCCAGGCGGACTTTCCATCTCTTACAGATGTCACTTTTGAACTCCGCACAGTCCATGATTCCATGAAAGATTATTTAAGTCCTGCCTTTTATCTCACCCCGCCCATGGATACCGGAACGCCTAATGTGATCTATATAAATCCGGCTGCCAGTTATCAGGGTCTGGAACTTTTTACCACACTGGCACATGAAGGATTCCCGGGACATCTTTACCAGACTGTCACTTTTGAGCGCCAGAATCCCTCCGGAATCCGGAATCTGCTCTGCACCTCCGGTTTTGCGGAAGGATGGGCCACTTATATTGAGCCCTTTGCCTACCAGTACGCAGCCGGTTATATAAAGGATCCTTCTGCCACAGAACTTGCCAGGATCTCCTGGCTGAACCGCAGCATCAACTTATGTATGTACTCACTTCTGGATATTGAGATCCACTACAACGGCTGGACCCAGGCCGAAGCAGCCAGCTTCCTGAAAGCCTTTGGCATCGAAGAAAGCACCGTTGTCTCCGAAATCTATCAGTACATCCTGGAAACCCCCGGGAATTATCTGAAATACTACTGGGGCTACTTAAGCCTTCTGGACCTGCGCACCTCCGAGCAGAACCGTCTGGGCCAGGATTTTGACCTGAAAAAATTTCACAGCCAGGTGCTGAAAATCGGCGGTGTGCAATTCCCGGTGCTGGAGAAGTATATTGATGCGGAATTTTAACCGAATCCCTGGGCCAAAATTATAACTCTTTACTCCAGCCCCGCAAAAAACAGCTCATAAAAATCATCTTCACCCTCAAGCATCGGAGAATTCTCTCCACCACCATTGGTGCTCCGCTTCATAGCTGCATAAAACTCTTCCCCTGCCGCGATCAGATCCATCTCATAAACCGGAACCCCAAGTTCCCGGCACTTCTTACAGAAAGCAGCCAGCGGCTCTTTCTCCTTACGGGTAGCAAGCAAAACCTCCCGAAGCGCCGGGTCCCTGCGGGCCTTTTCCTTCAGATTATCAAGCATCTCCACAACTTCCATCCTGCTCACTCTCCCTTCACGCAATTTCTGAACAATACATCCAGTTCCGGAATCTCCCTCTTCAGAGAAATCAGCTTCCCATCCCTGGTAAAACAATGCTTCGAAGAAGCCACCGTACAAACCTCATCCCTGGTCACATTAAAAAACTCATAATCCAGTTCCAGAACCGCACCACTGTACTTCCTCACAGAAACCGAAATCTCCACCACATCATCAAAAAGCACCGGCTTCTTATAAGAAACCGAAACCCCGGCAACCGGAGAAACGATCCCCCGCTTCTCCGCCTCACCATAACCGAACCCCATCTCCTTCATAAAATCAATACGGGCCTCCTCCATCCATTTCACATAATTGGAATGATGGATGATCCCCATCTGATCCGTCTCATGATACTGCGCCTTACGTCTGTAAACACCCATGACTGCATCCTCTCTTTTGTCAAAGTCTGATATTGTAGTCAAGCGGATATTCGCAATCCGCTTCGCTACTTTCTCATAACCAAATAACTGCTCCGCAGTTTATCATGAGGAGCTTGCACTCCTCCTGATACATCTTAAATATATCATACAAAGCCGCGAAAATTCCACCATAATTCAACAAGCTGATAGCAAGATATCGTAATCTTCAGTCAGATAGATGGAAATTTTTTCGCTTTTCAAAGAAATGCGAGGAGGGGAAGCATTCATAGTTGCGAAGGCCATTTCCCCTCCTCGC
>ERZ857775.1297-NODE-1297-length-30434-cov-7.634221_pt1 | contig 30434 bp, 33 predicted proteins | sample MGYA00519698_ERZ857775 | MGnify/ENA primary metagenome ERZ857775 (study PRJEB31778, sample SAMEA3449363) | human gut metagenome | biome: human gut; feature: human-associated habitat; material: faeces | place: United Kingdom | collected 2010/2012 ...
GGGGGAATAAGATGTTAAAACTGCGGATCAATCCGATTGTTGCAAAGGATTTGAAGAACATCCGGGATTATATTGCTGAGGATAATGAAGAATATGCAGCAAAGACCATAAAGGAAATCTACGGTAAATTTGAAAACCTTCAGATGTTTCCTGAAATGGGATCGGATCTCTCCAAACGGGTCAGCTTTCGGACAGATTATAAATATGCGATATGGGAAGATTATGTGATTATCTATAAAGTGGGCAGTGAGTATGTAGAGATTTATCGTGTAATTAACCGGTATCAGGATATCACTAGAATCTTTGACTGATAACAGAAATTTGATAACAAATTGATAACACCGTTCAGTACAACCTATGGATTTAGGACAGTTGAACACATATAAAACCAAATAGAACCATAATACCAATACTAAAAAGTATAGTGACGAGATTTTATTTGCGAGTTTGAGTGATCCACAGAAGCTCAGAATCATTGTAAAATCAATGGTTCTGGGCTTTTTTATGCTTACTGATACCTTTTTGATACCTTTTGTAAGCAAAAAATAGTCTCGAAAACATATCAATAATAATTTTCAAATCTGTCTCTATTTTCATTTTCGAAAAGTTTTTTCCAATTTTTTTAGTAATCAGTTCTGACTCGTTCCAAATAGTAGTTGAAGACAAAGGAAACTATTATTTAGGAGCCTGCTAATAAAAAGTCAAGTACTTTTTGAAGAAATTTAAGAGTTGAAAAATAGGTACAAGAAATAGGCTACCCAAAACGGCTAGCTTAACGGAGGTGATAATCGTTTGATATTTAAGACTCTTCGATTTGAGATTGCTCTAAGTTGCGTAAGCACTCCTTAACCTTGCCATAGTAGATTCGTAAGAATTTATTGGCACCAGCGGTCATGTAAACAAGGTATGGTTTTCCTTCAGCGCGTTTTCTATCAAGGAACTGATAGACAGGTTCGTTTACAGGCTTGTTTTGAAGGTATGTGGACATCACTTGAAAAAGGGGTCTTCCTAAGCCTTGTAGAACCGTTCTTTGAAGCACGGCTGCTTCGTTGCTTGAATTGTCCAGATTCATTTACACCAGGATCAACACCGGCAAATGCAGTGATAGCTTCTCGATGTGTAAAACGAGATACATCCCCGATTTCAGCAATCAACTGAGGTCCATAGGTTTCACCAACACCGTACATGCTCATTACGGTTTCGTATTCGGGCAGTGTAGAAGCAAGCTCATTCATTTCTTTACGAATGATTTCGATGTGTTCCGATGCCAAACGCAACTGTTGAATGCTTTGCTGAATAAGGAGTTTGTAAGATTTTTCCTTTGGGAACACTGCAACAAGTTGTTTGGATTCCTCGAATAGTAAGGCTGGCTTATTTTTCTGGTAGTTATAATGATGCTTCTTGCAGAATGCTTCATAGCGTTCTGTAAAGGCTTTTAGCCCAATTTTGCGAACACAATCAACATGCCAAAAAGAATAGGCATAATCAACCCACTTTTCACTACCATCGTCTCTAGTGGGGCTGTCGAAGAGTTTGTTCACACCGGGATAAGTATTATCTAGGAGTGAAATAAGATTGGTTTTGGCAGCAACTTTCTGTTTCATGCAGAAAGTGAACTGCGAATTTAGTGTTTTAAGTTGTTCTCTTGTAGTATCCATACTTGAATATTCACGCAGTTCTGCCCAGTTGTCAAGAGCATACTTAGCGATTTTTCTCGCATCAGCGGGATCTGATTTTACTTTACGGAGTGTATTTTGTTTTTGACCCTTAATCAGTTTTGGATTGACGGCAGAGATAAAAATACCTGCTTCAGATAAAGATTTGACAACAGGCTCGTGATAACGACCTGTACATTCAATGACGGCTCTGGTTTCACCCACCAGAGACTTGAGATAGGTAACAAGGGTGTTCAGCTCATCAGATGTATGTAGGACATCAAAGGGTTTGCGAATAACAACTCCTGCGGGTTGAATGATAGTGATGGTGCTTTTGAGTTTAGAAGCATCAATTCCGACTGCGTTGTACATAAAGGTTTCCTCCATTAGTTGAAATTGTATGGTATCCAGCATTCCTCATTGCTTATTCAATCTCCTGGGGTCTCAATCGGACGTGCACATAGCAGTCCCACCTACATAAATCGAACGGCTGTAAAGATAAGCTGGCTGACAGGCTTTCCTGCGGACGCCCAATGGTCCAAGGAGTAATAGGTCAGACCGATACTTATCTATCTTACAGCTTTAGCAACAAGAGGGAAACATCCTAACTGGCTGTTAGGTGGTGTATTCCCTACAACTTATATATTAGGAGGAGATTTTATAAATATGTTTGCAAAAAAGGTTTCAGATAAGGAAAGAAAGCAGATGGCAAAGCAGGAGAAGAAGCAGGTAGCACTTGAAAAGAAAGGTGCAGGATACGGGATGAAGGAGAAGGTTCTTACTATATTAAAAACACTGCTCATCCCTGCGCTTCTTGCAGGTGTGGTATGTATGGTTATTTACATTGCCATGGAGAACAAGGCAGAAGAAGCGCAGCTCAAGGGACAGGTTGTGGTCATGAAGTCAGATGTGGCAGCTAATACTTATGTGACAAAGGAAGAATATGACAAATACTTCGAGCAGGTTTCGGTAGAACTTACTGCAATACCTGGCACGGTATTTGCATCGGTAAATGATCTTCCGCAGAACGGCATCTATATTGAAGATTCAATGGCAAAGTCCCAGATGGTTCTAAGCGGTGATATTTCGACCACGGATGCTGTGATGGATAAGTACAAGGCAGGATATCAGGTTACATCATTTAACGCTATGGAATTTGCTGACGGTGTAAACGGCTCACTTCGTAAGGGCGATATCGTGGATGTATATGCTGTCGATCCGGCAACTGAGGTGCTTACTCTTTACGCAGAGAACGTGTATGTGAGTGAAGTCTATGACAGCTCCGGTAAGAAGATTACGGAGGATAGTGAGGTTGCAACATCGTTTACCGTGTATGTGACACCGGAAGAGGTGGAGAGTGTTAATATGGCGGTTGTGAATGGAAACGTGCAGCTTTATAAGAAGGTAGGCTAATGTGGAAAAAACAAGAGAAAAGTGTTAAAATTATAGTTCAAGGTGGGGTGATAAGAAGTCAAGATGGTCTGCTAAAATATCCCACCGATGATGCAGACTGTCGGGCATTATCCTTACCGCCTATTGCAGAAAAGAGTAAGGCTATCACGGAGATGGAACACGACTCAGTTACCGTGATCAATGATTGAGCCGGCCAGGGCCGACTACATGTAGCCAAGTGGTGACATTTGGTGTGCATAGGCACAGCCTGAGATATGCAGTTAAACATCAGGCAACTTCTGCAGAGTGTAAAGCGTTCCGGGACTGCAGATTAACTCGGGATAACAAAGTGGGCATATAGCATCATAAAGTGACCACGCGCGCCAGATGTGATTATGTCAGTTATTTATGATGATTTGCAAGGCATAAAAGACTTGCAAGTAATGGAGAAAAGGGTCAGTTGGAGATGGCAACATATTAGTAACTTATAGTTTTTACATTTTCAACAAGGAGGTGGTGACCCATGATAGATAGTTTACTTCATCTGCCTAATGGCACATTTAGTAACCGTCAATCAGCAATCCATCTCCAGCTTACTCAGTAATAATCAGAGGTTTAAGTGCTTACTTCTCAGCAGAAAGAAATGCTAGAGAAGTTGCCGGACCTGATTAGTAAAAGTATATGTGTTTTAGAGAATACTCAAATCGGATATTCTTATGCGCATGCACTATTTAACGGAATACTTGTACCTAAGTATTTGGATAATGAAAATAGATACCAAAGTGAGTTTGTTAAGAAGACTAATTTGGATCATAAGGTTTTCCATGAGCTTAGAGGATACAAGAAAGAAAAGAAGACCAAAATGGATATCACACTTTTAAAGGTGGTATTCGGATTGGGAACAACGTATGAAGAGGCATTTTTGTTTTTTTATTATAATGGCAAAAATGTACTGACAGATGATCCCTATATGGGAACGATTAATGAAATACTATTAGAACTTGACAATCTTCCGAGTAGAATCAGCGGTACTGAACGCGTGGGTATTTTGTATGACTTGATTGAAAAGAAGGGACTTAAGTTCAAAAAGTAATTTATTGGCACCTGCGTACTACAGGTGCCAAAATTTTTTAGTGGCGATTTCGAATCGCCCCTTTTTATTTTGCCATGGTGTATAGTGAGCACATACTAAAGAAAGTGAGATGAGTTAGATGTACAAGTGTTATGGGATAACTAAGGCAGTTCAACCGACCGGTATCATAGATGCAGTGTGCCAAAGAGCAGCACAGGCGAGAAGAATTCGAAGGTTCTGTGTGACAAATGATATAAGCTTAAGCGGAAATTGTATTGTTACGACAGATCCGAGGCAGGACCTGTATATAGCAATGAACCTGTATGAATCTGGATGGCTTGATTACGTGGTGGTTATATCAAGAGCTGTTTTGGGAAATGATAAAACCTCATTTGATGCGATGTTTAAGGCACTAGATGAAAAAAAGCGGTAATAGTACTGGATGAGTGTAGTTTCTATTAGTTGCACACTTTGGCATACAGGTTTTGTAATCATTATGTTGGATACACGCACGCGCGAAAAAAATTTCTTTAATTGGAAAAAGTTGCAAAAAACACGAAATGTGTGATAATATAATTTCACGAGAAGAAAATATTTTGGAGGTGTAGCTGATGTTCTTCTTTTATGATACTCCCGAAAACTTGGGCGGAATTGCCCCTTCATTGGCAGGAAACATTGATGATGTTGGAGCTGATATGAAGAATGTTAAGGATGGACTGCAAAAGGAATCGGACATCCTGAGCTTGCGAAATAATGATATAGCGGAGCTTACAGGCTGGTCTACATCAAAAACTAGCAAGGTCACAAGTGGAAAGCAGAATCTTACTTCTGACGACGCAAAAACGTGGTCAAGGGCGTTAGGGTACACGCCAGACCCGTTTATAAACAACAGTATCGATTTGCGCTCATATAAGCTGTCTAACCACGTTAGGTCTATGCCGGATGTTTTTGAAGCGTATTTTGATTCTTTGAACGATAATCTTGAGAAGATTATTGTGAAGTATGAAATGCCACTTTCAATGCTGATGACATTAGGTGTTAATATCTCAGATTATGCGGTTAGGGCAAACAGCTCATTTTATGAGGTTAATATTCGTTCTAATCGCAAACATGGGGAAAATGCTACATATGTTAAGTTCTGGCATCGGAGCACAAGAATAGAGGGTGAAACCACTCCTAAATTTGGCATCTGGATTTCTCCAGGAAATGAAAAGTTCCTTTTTGCTGTTTATATTGAGCGAGACGAAATAGACGATCAATTAGTTGAAGACAGGAAAAGATACAAAGATGCTCTTCAGATTGACGAGTCGGATACAGATGACTTTGCCAACTTTGCAAGGAATAATCAGGATTGGATTCCGAGATATGTTAGGACAGGAGAGATCTTCTCTTTTGGAACTGATACAAATGGATTTCCTGATAGAGGACAGCTGGAAGATAGTTTTATTGAGTTATTTAAGATGTACTGTAATCTGGTATGGGAAGTAAAGGGGGTGGATCTGCTCCCTGACAGATTAAAGTATAGAGAAGAGTTGTCTGTATCACAGAAGTTTGATATTTTGAACGGGTATTCAGATTTTTATTATGAAATTAAGGATGAAGCTCGGTCACGTGAAAAGGACAAATGTGAGAACAACCCTGAACATAGTAGCTTTCTGGATTCTGCAGGAAGGCCATATATGGATGTGATTCCTTTGATTCCGTTTTCGTGTGGGACACAATTTGGGCAGGCGATAGTATCGACAGCAAACGCAGTTTGTTTGTGTCCAATGTGTAAAGCACAGTTTTTTTATGGAACCACGGAAGCGCGTGAGGATATGGTAATAAAACTTTACAGAAAACATAGTGCCGACCTATACAAGGTGGGAATAGATCTTTCGCTTGTTCAGGTTTTGGCTAGTAATAATCTGTCGTAAGGAGGATTTGTCATGATAGTTGAAGACTTTGTTATTGATGATGTCGTGGACTTAAACTCACTTAAGTCTACTGGTAGCATAAAATGCCCGTATTGTAAAAAGGGTAGATCGGTTATATATTCTGCTACAGGTATGGTCTCAAATCCGTGTGGCAATTGCCATCGTATGGTGCTTTGGGATTATGATAACAATACAGCTTATAAAGCAAGTGTAAGAACCTTTACAAGGTAATAGAAAATGCTACTTGAGCACCAGGGCTACGTTAAGTAAGCTACTACAGCCGGGGCAGACCAATAGAGTATCGAAAGATACATATTGGTGTGCTCCGGCTTTTTTGTTGTTTAATATCGGGAAGAGAAAAAGGTACATATGTTCGATAAAATTATTGCACTCTATGCTGGCAAAGAGTATAATGCAAACAGAACAGGCGTTTGCTTTGTTTGGATCAGCGTAGAAGTGTGCGGTAGTAGGATACGGACTTCGGTATCTTCGGAAACGCTACCTCATTGACCGAGTGATCACGGTCATGGTATATATTGCGAAGGATGACTTTAAATCCCTTTTTCCTTCCAAATGAAATAATTATTTGGAGGTAAAACTTAATGCAACAGATCGACATTTACTGCAAACATTGCAGAAAGAAAACAGGAGTTAGCTATTTTATTACAGGAAATGAGGACGCGCCCGCATTGCGTAATGTGCAGATTGTGTGTCCACAGAAGTCATGCAAAGAAATCATTAAAGTTACAACTTTTATGAAGAAAACGGAAAAAGATCTTATTGATCAATCCGTTGATGGCAAAATCTATATTTAGCCAGTGCTATAAAAAACTGAATAAGGAAGCACGTATGGACGCGACAGGCACCTAAGTGTGTCAAACGTGGGGGGCGTGAGAAATCTGGGAAATATCCCATATTGTCTCATGCCTTTTTTGTTTGCCAAAAATTCATGCGTAGATGATGTGGAAGCCCTTTCCCAGGTGTAACTGGGAGGAGGCTTTTTTTATTCTCAATTAATTCTCACATATTTATTGATGGGGACCTAAAGCTGTTCCTCCCGAGAAAAAACATTTTTTCGCAAGGAGGAATAGAAAATGCGAGCAGAAGAATTATTTACAGTTGAAGGAAGCGGAAAGGAAGCGTTCACAGAGATGGCAAGGGTTGTAGAATCCATACGGTTAGGAACTACACTTCCGAATGGAAGATGCTTAAGGGATGAGCTTACTGCTTTTGAGAAAAAGGAAGTAGAAAACTATGTTTTAAAGAAGCTGATGCCGGAAATTAAGGCGGCATCAAAAGCAAAGAGCCGTAAGGTCGAGCTCTCTTATGACAGAGAGGCACTGTTTCACGAGCTTCTTGTTGTAAAGGTATATGAAGAATTCCATAAATACAACAAGGCACAGCATCTGGTCGAGATTGATAAGACCTATGAAATCTCTTCTTTTATTGAAACACAGGCACGCGCTGCATTTCGTGACTTTTTAGTTGAAGAGCGCGGATTACCTAGCCATACTATTAAAAACATGGGATTTGTGAGTAGTGCGGTTGCAGATATTGTAATGGATCAAGGCATTAGTTTAAAGGAAGTAACCAGTGATATGGTTTATGAAAAAATGGGAAAGGAAAAGCTTATTTCCAAGAAGATGATTGATATCCTTTTGGACTTATTAAAAGGTTCGTCTTCCATTGAAGATATGACTGAACGTGAAATGAGTCGCCTCAAATGTGATGCTGAACTAATTGATCAAGTGTCAATGGATATGGATTCGCAAACAAAGGCTAAATTGGATGCGGTTTTTGCTACTTTTAGCGATCTTGAACTTTTTATTCTTATGAAGGAGTTTGGTTTTCTTGGAAAAGAGATTGGCAGCATGACTGTAAGAGAAATATCATATCAAGACTATTTTGTAGATATGGTTCGTAAAGAGAAACTTGGAGCGAAGAATATAGAGTTCGGATCTGTAAAGGTAGCTCGCCCTGGTAGAAATTGCGGGGCAGAAGATGTGCTTCTTGTGGAAAACGTGTTTTATGTAAAGGAACGCTATTACAATAATAAGGTTGCTAAGATCAGAAAGAAATTAGCTTCTTTGGCCACAACAGTTGATAAGGATGACTTGCTTGGCTGTCTTGATGGTTATTGCAGGAAACTGTGGCATGAGAGAGGTTTTATGAGCTAAAAATGTAGCTGTGACGCACCCTGTGGGATTTGGGGTGCGTCGCTTTTTTGTTGACATTATTCGCTATAATGTATAAAATATATGTTGGACTATTTATATACGTTTGTGGATTAATGAACGGCAGTTATCGTGATTGAGGTGTATATGGAAGGATATATGACAATCAAGCAAGCAGCAGAGTCATGGGGAGTTACACCACGCAGAATTCAAGTCCTGTGCGTAGAAGGAAGGATTGAGGGCGCAACGAAGTTTGGAAGAGATTGGGCTATACCAGCTGATGCTGTAAAACCTGTTGATAAGCGGATAATGACTGGAGAATATAAAAATTGGAGAAAACGAAAAAAATAGCATCAGAATGACATAATCTGTCCCACTGGTCTTCTATAATGGGTTTGTAACATAAAATAAAGACACCATTATAGGAGGAGAACTATGAGAAAACGTTTGTTGAGCCTGGGATTGATTATTATTTTGTCTTTTTCATTGACAGGTTGTAAAAGTACCGATTACAAAAAAGCGGTTGAACTACAGGAGAACGGAGATTATTCTGGAGCACTGGAAATATATAAAGGGATTGGCAACGATTACAAAGATGTTTCAGACCGAGTTACTAAGTGTCAATCATTTGTAGATTCAATTGCTGCATTTGATGAAGCTAAATCATCGCTCGATGATAAGAATGCTGAGCTTGATAAAGCAATTTCTGAGGCAAATGATCTTGTAAACGGAGAAAATACAGCATTGGATGAGTCGCTTAGGTCTTCGTTAGAAACAAAGATTTTGGAAACAAAAGCAGTTAAGATAACAGCACCGACAATGGCGGAGACGGTTAAAGAAATAGATACACAAACAACTGAAATGAATACAACGGATTATTCGGATGCGCTTAAGAGTCTTAATGAGGCATATACAGCATTTAATAATAGTGTTAAGCGGTATGAACTGGTAAATAATCCGGCGGAATCGTATGTAATAAAGTGTTTGGAAAAGGTAGAACATGTTACAGGTATTTCTGCTGTTACGGAGGATAATGATCCAAATGGGCATTTGGGGAAAGCAGGAGGTTATACAGCAACAGTTTATTTTACCTGTGATTGGGTTAATCAAGCAAATGTAATTGGAGATACAATTATAGATAAAGGAACAGATGGAGGCGGAGCAATTGAAGTCTACGCAAATGTAGAAGACGCCGAATCCAGAGATTCATATTTAGCAGGTTTCGATGGGGGAGTACTTGCTTCAGGCTCTCATACTGTGGTAGGAACGTGTGTGGTAAGAACTTCAGACGAACTTGCAGCTTCAAAACAAAAAGAATTAGAAGCAGCCGTAATTGGGGCCTTAACAAAACTTGAATAGCAGAAGTGATAAGGGTGCTCGCGGTTAATTCGTGGAGTACCCTTTTATGCTTTTATTAGGTTGAAAGTGGTGAAATTTATGCAGGAAGAAAACAAGGGTGATAAGATAAGACGCGTTTTACAATTATATGCCAAGCTTTCGGACGGTTATGTGATAAATAAGGCGGAGGAAGCAGCTTATTATGGAGTTACAGAGCGTAGTATTACTAGAGATATTGATGATATAAGGAATTTTTTGGATGAGGATTCAGAAAGAACCGGAATTGTAAACAATGTTGTTTATGACAGGATGGCTAAAGGATATAGGCTAGAGACTCTGTATAAAATAAGGCTTCAAAACAGTGAAGTTTTAGCTCTTTGTAAGATATTGCTTGATAGCAGAGCTTTCACAAAGAATGAAATGGTAAGTATGTTAGATAAACTTATTACCTGCTGTGTTCCAAAGGTGAATCAAAAGCGAGTTAAGGAATTGATTCAAAATGAAGAATTTCATTATGTTGAACCTAAACATGGTAATGAGTTTATAGATTTAATGTGGGATTTGGGTCAAGCAATAAACGAAAGCAGATATATTGAAATTGATTATCTTAGAACAAAAGATAAAGCAATTGTTCATAGAAGACTTCAGCCAGTTGCAATCATGTTTTCGGAGTATTACTTTTACCTAACTGCATTTATAGAAGATGAAGAAGTTAGAAAAGACTTTGATGTCATAAACGATTCATTCCCGACCATTTACAGAATAGATAGAATCAAGAATATGTCTGTACTTGATGAAAGATTTCATATTCCGTATAGTAGCCGCTTTGAGGAAGGCGAGTTTAGAAAGAGAATTCAGTTTATGTATGGTGGAAAGATTCAAAAGGTTAGGTTCCGATATAAAGGTCCTGATATTGATTCTATTCTTGATAGATTGCCAACCGCACATGTGCTTGATGAAGAAAATGGCGAGTATATAGTTGCTGCCGAGGTGTTTGGTACCGGTATTAATATGTGGATACGAAGTCAGGGCGACTATATTGAAATGATAGAGGAAGTATAGAACAAGTAAAAAAGGAATGGAAGGTACTTAAAATGACAAAGATTAAGATCAGAAGCAATCCGTATAACAGAGAAATTTCATATCTTACAATGGATGAGGCGACTGGACAATGGGTTGATGTAAGAGAGACAGATGAAAGAAGTAGATTAAGGGAAACGGATTCAGAAAGATCTTTTTTGCCTTTTAAAATTAAGGAAATCATAACCGTTATTATTAAGGAATACTATGTTGGAAGAGAAAAGGTACAGCTGTATTTTGAGGGAACACAGGACGAGTATTCTGAGGTAGAAGCTGTATGCGAATCGGATGACGTGAAGGATAAGATAGAACTTATTCGCACAAATACTATCCTTGAAAACGCCCGTTTTATTAAGGGGGATATTAAAGAAGTTTTCGAGAGAGTCAATCCGGTTATTGAAAACATTATGAAGGAAGACTTCTCTGTAAAGAGAGGCCTTAATAAAGTGTCGCAGGCATTAGATGATGTGATACCTCTTTGCGTTTTTGGTAATTATAGCGCAGGAAAATCCACGTTTATTAATGCGCTTATTGGAGTTGAACTTCTTCCAAGTGGTGGAGATCCAGTAACTGCAAAAATATATGAGATAAGAAATTCTGAGTTTCTTGATCAAGCTAAGATATCATTTGAGTTTCATGGAGAAAGAATAGAAATCTCAATTGAGGGCAAAGAATTTAGAGTGTTAAAGGGAGATTCCGAAACTGATATTGTAAAGAGCATCAAAGAAGAGATTGATAATGAGGGTTCCCATGAGTTATATGCAATGGTACGTATAGCCATGGATATCTTGAACAATTACGAAAAGAAAGATAAGGAAGTCACAGAAATTGGTAGTGTGATTACTTTAGTAGTGCCATTTTCTACAAGTGGTGTTATAGGAAATTCTTCGAATAAGTTTGTTATTTTTGATACACCCGGATCAAATTCTAATTCAAATCAGGATCATGCGAAAGTATTGGCTGAGGCAATGGATGGTTTTTCAAATGGCATCCCTCTTTGGGTGACACAGTATGATGCGCATGATACAAAGGATAATGCAGAACTTTGCGATAAAGTATTAGCTATTGACTCATTAGATAAGCGCTTTACGATGATTATCTTTAATAAAGCGGACGACGCAGACCTTCCGGAAGGAGGATTTTCTGAGAAACAGGTAAAAGAGATTCTTGAATATAGAGCTATTGAAAAGATGTATGCTAGCGGTATTTTCTTTGTTTCATCTATTATGGGATTGGGCGGAAAAAATGATGGAGAGTTTGTAGATAGGTTTTACAGAAAGACTTTTAGAACACAAAGCCCAACATTTTCTGATCCAGAAGATATTGATTATATGTCGCTTTATAAATATAACATCATGCCGGCGCAGGTAAAGCAGAATGCTTTAGATTATTGTAAGAAAAATGAGAATCTTATTTATGCAAACAGTGGTCTTTATTGTATTGAAAAAGAGATAGAAAACTTTGCTAGTAAGCATTCTTCCTATAATAAATGCCAAATGGTATTAGCTTTCCTTAGCAACGTAATTGATAAGACAAATGCACGTATTGATGAGCGTACAAAGGTATTAAAGGATGCAAGGGATAGAAGCACTCAAGAGCTTGATGCAAAGACTGTTAGGCTTCAAGAAGAAATTGATCGTTCATCAAAGAGTATGGAAGAGGCTAATGGAAGAACTTCAAAGAGTGATGTTGGTGAATATGCCTTGAGCAAGCTGAATTATTCGTTTGATGCAACGCAACTTGCCAATATGGACGCTGATCGTAGAAAGCAGAATTTTGAGGAGAATGACTTTGCTTCAAAGGCAAAAGATTATCAGGAAGCAAAGGATAAACTTTGGGAGCATTTAAAGGAAAGTAGCCAAGGTTTATTTAAGAGAAATATTGTTGATTCCGTTAAGACTATTGCAAATGATTTGTCCAGCGATTTTAAGGATGTTCAGCATTCTAAGGATAAAATGGATGCAAAAGAAAAAGAGCTTGATCAGTTGAGCTCGGAGCAGATCCTTAAATATGTTATCAATTCGTATAAAGTTAATATAGATGATGCACAGGAGAAATTATCCATGCATTTAGATGAGTACTGGAGAAAAAAAGAATTAGACTTTAAGAGAGCGTTGATTCTCCAGATTACCAATACGGATGCATTATCAGATTCTCAGCGTGAAGAGATAGCTGATATGATACAGAATTATGATGTTAATAATTTTAAAGAACAGGCAGATTCAGTATTTGTAAGAAAGAGATTCTTGAAAGGAAATTTGTTAGGCATTCGTATTAATGATGATGAAAAACTAGACATCAAGCGTTTGGCTAGAAGTTATAATGACCGGATCAAGAGAATAGTTAATGATATGTCTCAAAGCATGAACGAAGATTGTTTTTCTCAGTTTAAGATTTGGGAAGAAAAATTACTTGCTAAGATAAATGCTAATCTTACGGAACTAAATCCAGAACTGAAGAGCTTGGCAGAGATTATTAGAATTGAGACGGAAAACATTACTGAATTAGAGAATAATCAGACTATGATACAGGCTTCATTAGATACGATCAAGGATTTGATGTCTTGGAAAGAAGCGGAGGAGGAATAGTAGATGGGTATAAAAAATGTCGTAAAAAAAATAGGCGGCAAAGCGGGAGATAAGGTTGCACAATTATCATCTTTGAGTCCGGCACAAGTTGAGAACGTGCAATTATTACGTGAAAAGTATCTTCTTGAAATGCCAAATCCAAATGATCCCACTGCACGTGAGCAAACGGAACGCCTCATGGCTGCAAGTAGTGTAGAAATCTTTAATGCATATTTACCGCAGATTAAAGATCTTTATCTTCCAATTAAGAACGAAGCGGAGTACGGAAAAGAATTTGATGATGCGCATAACATTCGATATATAAATATTACTAAGTGGGTTACGGATAAGAAAGAGAATAACCTTGAAAAGCTTGTAAATGTCTATGCGGTACTTTCAAATGAGGATTGTAATATTGCACTTGTTTTTGACCGTAAGCAGAATAAAACAAATGTATATCTTGCTATTGTAAACAACAAGAATTCGACAAGTAGTACAGATGCTGACAACTATAAGGATCAGATTGTTGAAGCTATTAGAGGTAATTTTCCGGGAGCAGAGTGGAAGGATTCCGGTTTAGGGGTGTTGCCATGTTTTAAGGATGATAAGAATTATTCTGTGGCGACTGCCTCTAATATTCCAACAGAGAAATCTGAGAAGTTTATAAGCCAGACGATAGAAAAGCTGATTGATGGTATTATTCCTGATACTAATAAAAAAGAGTATACCATTATTCTACTTGCGACACCTATTCTGGATGTGGAAGATAGAAAGCTTAAGCTTGGCGAGTTCTATTCTGGATTAGCGCCATATGCATCATGGTCTACAAGTTTTCAGAGAACGGAAAATGAAAGTAAAAGTTCATCTGCGACTGTAGGAGTAAATTTGGGTGCGAGTGCTGGTGTACAGAATGGTGTCAATAGTTCTATTACTGATACGCAGGGAACGACGGATAGTACTTCTCGTACAGATACCGAGTCAGAGAGTGATACAGAAACGGAAAATGAATCATTTACAGAAAATGAGAGCCAGTCGGATGCAAAAGGGACTAGCGAAACAAATACGGAAACTGAAGGTAGTAGTGATAGTGTAGGTGGATCCGTAGGAGGAGGTTTACCATTTGGGGTTGCACATGCAGATGTAAATTATAATCATGGTTGGAGCAGAAGCACAGCAAAAGCCCTGGGAAAAACTGCAATGAAAACTATCACTAAAGGTACAGCGAAGACCCTTGGAAAAAGTACTGGAAGAACAGTAGGTACTGCTGTTGCAAATACACTTGGGAGAGCTGTGACAAGTTCAATGGCAGCTACAAGAGGTGTATCAAAAGCTGTGAGTTTTGGTGGTAATGTAGGTGCTAATTTTGCTCGTTCATCTACAACAACAGCTATGTTAGGAAAGAACGAGGGTATTACTCAGAATTATACAAACTTTAATGTACAGCATGCGCTTGAGCTTTTAAAAGAGCAGATGAAGCGATTTGAGCAAAGTACAGCATTGGGAATGTGGGATTTTGCCGCATATGTCTTGAGCGAAGATCCAAATGTTGCAAATAATGTTGCACACTCTTACCTTGCTTTGACATTAGGTGAAGATTCTTATATGTCAAAGTCTGCCATCAATACATGGCGAGGCAATGTTGAGAATGAAGCCGGACAGGCAAAGGAGATTACAGAATATATTAAGATGTTAAGACATCCTCTGTTTGGATTGAATCCAGGTGTTGTTGGTAAAGTAGAAGATGGTGAGGTCAAGGTTGAAGTAGATGAGGATACAGAATTTATTGTTTATCCACCTATCGTAACTGCAACAACTAGTCTTTCAGGGAAAGAATTAGCGTATTCATTGAATTTCCCACAGAAGTCCATAGCAGGACTTCCAGTATTAGAGTGCGTTGAATTTGGAAGGAACGTTGTTACATATGATGAAGTAAGACAAGATGCGCCAGAAATTGGACTAGGCAATGTTTTTCATATGAATCATACGGAAAACACGAAAGTAAGTCTTTCTAAAAAATCTTTGGCATCGCATACATTTATTACGGGAAGTACGGGTTCAGGTAAGAGTAATACAGTATACCATATGCTTGATAGAGCACGAAAACAAGGAGTAAAGTTTCTTGTGGTTGAACCTGCTAAGGGAGAATATAAGAATATTTTCGGTGGAAGAAAGGATGTTACTGTCCTTGGAACAAATCCTAAGCTTAGTCAGCTTCTTAGAATTAATCCTTTTAGCTTCCCTGAAAATATACATGTATTAGAGCATATGGATCGACTGGTAGAAATATTTAATGTTTGCTGGCCTATGTATGCTGCTATGCCGGCAGTATTAAAGAATGCAGTTGAAAAGTCATATGTTGATTGCGGATGGGATATTGTTAAATCAGAGAATAAATATGGTGAAGAACTATATCCGTCATTTGCTGACGTTGCAAGAAATGTAAAAGAAATAATTGATAGTAGCGAGTATGATGCTGAAAATAAAGGCGCGTATAAGGGCTCATTATTAACTAGATTACAATCTTTATGTAATGGCATTAATGGAATGATTTTCGTTGCGGATGAGATTCCGGAAGAGCAATTGTTTGAAGAAAACGTGATTGTGGATCTGAGCCGAGTTGGTTCAAGTGAGACGAAATCATTGATAATGGGAATGATGGTGTTAAAGTTACAAGAGTATCGTATGTCTTCTGCTACTAGTATGAATGCTGAACTTAATCATATCACGGTACTTGAAGAGGCTCATAATCTGCTTAGAAGAACTTCAAATGAACAATCAGCCGAGGAAAGTAATCTCTTAGGAAAGAGTGTGGAGATGCTATCTAACGCAATAGCAGAAATGAGAACCTATGGTGAAGGATTTATTATTGCGGACCAAGCTCCAGGTTTAATGGATATGTCTGTAATAAGAAATACAAATACAAAAATCATACTCCGATTACCTGATCAGGCAGATAGAGAGCTTGTAGGTAGAGCAGCTAATCTTAATGAAGATCAGATTACTGAACTTGCCAAATTGCCATGTGGAGTGGCAGCGGTATATCAGAATGAATGGATTCAGCCTGTCTTATGTAAAGTTGATTTGTTTGCTGCGCCAGAGAAGCCTTTTACATTTGATCCAGAAGATAATGATTTGGATAATTATTATAAGACCGAAGTCGAGGAATCTCTTTTGAATTGCATTATGGAGAAAGAAATTCTTAGAAGAGGTAATAAAACTGACCTAAAAGCATTGAAATCAAAAATCATAAAGTCCAAGCTCGAAACATGTGTTAAGAGAGATTTCATGGAATATCTTGAACATGATGGTGAAAATGCAATCGAGACACTAAGAAAACTTATTTATGATTTTTTGTCAGCTGAAAATGCAATTATTGAAGCAAAACAGTGTAACGATATTGTTGAGTGGACAAGAACCGTGGTTGATAGGTTGAGCCCATCGCTAAGGGCATATCCTAACAAGCAAATAGATCTTGCACTTGCATTAATTCTTTATGAGCAAACTCTTAGAGATGCGTCATATGGATCTGTATTTTGTAAGTTTACAGAGGTTTATAAAAACGAGGGAGGAGTGTTTTAATGCAAGAGATTAAGTCAAGTGAAGTAAATGAGACAAAAGCTCCAGAGGTCGAAAACTATAGAAATATACAACCGGAAAATGGTATGACGGTCTCGGAAGCGAAAGACTTTTGGAATAAGGAATTTACTGCAGAACCGATAGAAAATACTGATTCTGAGTTTGGTGGGAAGTATAATTCTTATGAAAAAAGGTTAGGATGTGTACCTGCTGATGGAGAGACTGGAAAGTTCGAAGGCGAACGAGGAAACTCCAAGTTCATTCCTTCAGATGAAACTGAGCGAGGAGCTGCATGTAAAGAAAAACTTGCTGAATATGAAAAGGATGGTATCGAGTATAAGAATCTTGAACCTGATTTTTCTGAGGTTTCGGAGGGAACAGTAAAGATTGATAATATGACCGAACATCGTGATGATTATTATGATGAGAATGGTGAATTACAATCCGGAAATTTTTCTCAGGCAGATGCCAAGTTAGCTGAGCAGTGGAATGAACAGCAAAGAGACGGTAGAACTGATTGGACGGATGAAGATATCTATGAGTGGAGACATGATCCGGCGCATCAGTGTTCATGGCACGAACGTTGTGATACAAAGACTATGGACTTAGTGCCATATGATATTCATAGTTATTGTAAACATTTGGGCGGCGTTTCGGAGTGTAAGGAAAGAGATTCTGCAAATGACGGAGGTGGATTCGATGAATAAAATTAAAATGAATATTTGGGGGAGAAATTTTGATCTTCCTGTAATGATTAAACAGTTTAAGGGTAAGGAAATTACCGATATACAAAAGGACGCAGTAGAGAAATTTACATCCTGTGAAAAGGTTGTAAATGAGGCTAAAGATGATGTGGAAAAGTATGTTATTAAGAATGGACTTAAGGATATGGGAATGGATAGTGTGGATAATATCTTTAAGTATGTTATTCCAAAGACCATTTCGGTACCGAAGGCTAAGAAGCGTGTTGTAGCTATCATGTGCAATTTCAAATTTGATATGGAGCATGGACTGGCTATTGTGTTTGAAGATGAGAAGCTTAAGAAGATAGGGCCGCAGGACATTGTGTTGTAGTGGGAGATTGTCATGTTTAAATTTGGTGAAGGAGCTTTGGGAGATGAAATAAAAGATACTGAAATATCTTTTAGTGAAGTACCAATGTTTAACTCGGATATTTCTCCTGAAGAAGCAATGGCGTTTTGGGATAAACAATTCGAATCTGTGCCAGAGATATCCATGAAGGATATTTTGAACCGGAGTGAGGATGAATTCTCTTTTGACTATGATTTATCAAATATGAAAGAATTGATGGATAAATTTGATAATAGCAAATGGGCGGATTTATCTGAGGATGAACGGATGGATCTTGTTGAACAGGTTGTATCTAAAATAGCGGATATTCTTGGCCTTAATGAAATTCCGGAAGTTATGTATTTTGAAGATGATCCAAGCAACTGCGGGTGTTATTATTCGGATTTAAATATTTTAGGGATTAATATATGTGAGTTAAGTGATCCAAAGGAACTAATTAATACAATTCCGCATGAACTTCGGCATGCATTTCAGGAACAGCGTGCTTTAAATCCGGAAACAGAAATGGATTATAAGTATTTAACGAATCTCAAAAATTATATTTCACCGTTGTTTACGGAAAATGGGGATTGCATTCTGTTCACAGATTACCAGGATCAACTTGTGGAGGCAGAAGCAAGAGCGTTTGCCAACTTATTTAGTGGAGAGGAGATGGTTGCATGAGTTCGATAATTAAAGATTATTATGAAAATGCTGGTGTAAAGCCATTTCTTATTGAGGATAAACTGGATAAGTTGAAAAAACATAGTGATATTGCAGCAGAATTTGAATACTGGATTCAGAACAAGCAGTATAGGAATGATGTTTCCGTAGAAGGATATACAGTGACAGATGTTGCAAATATGTCACATTATCTTAATGGTGAAGGGGCTTTTATGTTCTTAATTGAACTTCGTGAAAATCCCGAAAAGGCTAAACAAAAAATGCGTAACGGATTTAAGATAAGGTAGTGAAAAGGGGGATACTGTGGCTAAAGAAAAAGCAGATGCAATGGATATCTTTGGACTGACAGTTAACCAATCAAGGTTGTTGTTCTCGATAGAAAAATATCTTGTGAGTAAGGATATTGATAAGTCAAAAAATGATAAGGATAAGAAGAGCGAATGGCTTGTAAAGTGGGAAAAGTCTATTCTTGAATATTTGCATTTAGAAGATGAAAAAGTGGATTCGCTGTATGGACTTTATGATATTCATAAACAGATAGCAGAGGAAAAGTCAAAAACAGATAATCTGACTTGGTATTATCTCGTTATATTTGAGGCGGTTTTGTTTCACGCTTACAGTCCTATTGACAAGAATATTAAGGAATATAAGAATTTGAAGTATAAGGATCAGATAGATGATATAAAGGAAATGGTAATTGTTGAAGGATTGATTGATGTTTCATTTATAGATGATATCAAAGATGCTTATGATAAGGCAGTTAAGAGTATTTCAGGAAATAATAAGAAAGCTTTTGCCATCGTTCCGGCTATAGCGATGACTGTTGCGGTTGCAGCACTATGTTCTGCTTTTGCTGGGCCGATTGCAGTAATGCTGGTAGGTAGTAACTTTGCGGGACTATCTGGAGCTGCATTGACAAGTGCCAGTCTTGCCATGCTAGGTGGTGGTGCTTTGGCAGCAGGTGGGGCTGGTATGGCTGGAGGTACAGCTGTAATTGTTGGCGGCGGAGCATTGCTCGGATTTGCGACGGGTGGCACTGCAAGTGTTGCTGGAATAACGCTTCTATCATCTCCTGAGTATGCAGTTTCTGAATGTGCGAAAATTGAAGTAGTAATATTGGAGATTTTAAATAAAGTACAAAATGATAAGGATGCCGCTTTCTTAGCGTTAAAAAGGTTCGAAGATAGTATAGGGGCATTATCAGAATATATGAATGATCTCAACCCTAAAATTAAGAAAGAAAAAACTGAAATACAGAAATTAAAAAAGTCAATTTTATATATGAAAAATACAGTAGAATACATCAGAAAAAATATATAATGCTTAGCATTTGGAGGATATAACAATGAATGGGTACACGCCATATCTGATTGCGGTGGGCGCCGTTTTGGTTTCGATTTTAACCATTTATTTTTCAGTAAAGATTTATAAGAAGAAAAAGCGTGAATTGGAGGCTGAAATAGAAATTGCACATGAGAACCTTCGTAGAATGGAGATTGAAACTCAAAATAAGCTAAATCAAATGGAACAGAGTGCTAATGATCGCATAAGAGCGGCAGAGAATGAGCTGCACAGAAGGACTGAAGAATTTAATGGTAGAGTGGATCAATTTAATAAGGAACAGAAGCTACGAGAAAGTCTAGAAGGAAAATCGGATAGGGATGTAATTATTGAGATGCATGTTAAGGCTGAAAGAATTTCAGACGCGATATGTAACATTGAAAGTAAATTAGTAGGAGTGCAGGATTATTCTGATCATCTAGTTTCTTTGGAAAGCAATTTAGTCGAGTCTGTTAATGATTTGGAAAAATCACTTGAAGATTCAGTTGGTCAGTTGGAGACAGAATTAAGATCCTCATTGAGTGATATGGATTCTACAATTAGAGATGCTATATCCGAGAATATGAATTCTTTGGATGAGAGTGATGTTAGGTCAGCTTGCGCAGACGCAATGAATTATGACTGCTATTCATTTAAATCAGATATTGAAAGTGCTGTACAAAGTGCAATTAGTTCCGAGTTAGATTCTAAATTTAGTGATCTTGATTGGAAATTAAGCAATATCGAATCAAAACTTGATAGTTAGATATTTTTTCAACGGTAATATAAAGATACAAATCACCTGTATAGGTCAGAGGTGCTTATGGAAGGATATATGACAATTAAACAGGCAGCTGAAAAATGGGATGTTACCCCTAGAAGAATTCAATTTCTATGTTCCAAAGGGCGTATAAAAGGAGCAACTAAATTTGGAAGAGATTGGGCGATTCCGGTGGATGCAAAGAAGCCTGGAGATAAAAGAATAACAACCGGAGAGTATAAGAATTGGCGAAAAAAAACTAGTAGCAAGGATGAAGAGTAATTTTTTTCATGCATTATATAGTTTGGTTAAAAAATATATTATGTGATGAGTTGATTAATAATCGGAGACTTTTTAGAAGGTATTAAAATGAGTATTGCAAGTAAGTAATGCTGTTTTAATACCTTTTTATTTTACAAATAGGTTTGCGTTAAATAAAAAAGAAGAAGATGTTAAATAAACTCTTGACTTATTTAACATAATGAATTATATTAAATATACAAAGGAAAGAGGTGAGCAATATGGCACGTCAGAAAAACGAAAGAGTCTTCCCTGGATACATCCAAACGGATGAATATGATGCTGCAGAATTAGCTAGACTTGTAATAATAGCAATGGGTAATGATTCTGGAAGAAGTTTCGCTGAAAAGTGTGGAACGTCGGGAGCAACTATTTCTAATATAATTAATGAGAAAATTAAGGCACCAATTCGTGAAACACTATTGAAGGCAATATACGATAATGCTTCTCCTACAGCGACGGAATTGACGCAGGAGATGCTTTTGGAAGCTAATGGCCTCCGAAAGATTCAACTTGATCAAGACTTTATAGTTGATGATGAAACTATACGAGAAGGTCAGATGTTTGTAGAAAGATATACTAGTAGGAAAGTCATTAGAGAAGATGCTTCATTGCTCGAAAGAGTTGTTAGAGAAACTCTTCAAAATGAGTTTTTAATTCGCGGGTATAGTCTTGAAATGATGAGAGAACCAACGGTTTGTTCGTTAAAAGGTTCTTTTCGGTACATGGCAGATTTCTGTTTTAAAACTAATGCCTTAGACGACATCGGAATAAAGAAATGGTACTTTGATGTTATGTCCAATTTTGCGATTCATTCTGTGCATAAAATGAATACTGTATTTGCTTCATGTTATCTGGGAAATCTTAGGGAAAGAGGCGTAAAGCTAAGTATAGTAGTATCTAGCGAAGATACATTTAATACGTTAGTGAAAAAGTATGAGGATGTCATGATTGCAGATTATGTTTCATTTATCCTTGTAGATACAACGGAGCGAAGAGTCGTCAAAGAATTTAACTTGCCAAATGGCATGAAGAATATAGATATTTTCGGAGGTGATTTATAGGTGAAGGACGAAAGACAGATAAGGACTGAGAATAAAAAGGGGCTTCTCGGTTACCGAGCAAAGTACAAAGGAAAGACTGTAATTGCTGTTATGAAAGGTAAAGAGTGCCGTGAGTGCTTGGGATATATTACCACAGAGGAACTTATCGCGACAATTAACTCTGGACCATATATTGAATTAGATAAAATTATAGCTTAGTTCACTTGAAGTGCTACACATAGGTTGTAAAGCCGGGTGATATTAGAATTTAAAATTCTAGTATTGCACGGCTTTTTTTATTACAAGGAACGTAAGCGCCTAGTTTCAGGGTGGATTTAAAATCATCACAAAATTTGCCATAATTATAGATGATAGATGCCAGCATTTTACTACAGTATCGGCGCTAGATACTATAAATGCGAGCGTTTTACTATAACTATGGAGGTTTCCTGTATGAAAACGCAAAGACGCACAGCAGACGAACCAATATCAACTTATCATGGAATGCCGCAGCAGCGGTCTTAGTGACTACCAATGGTGTACAGAACATAACATCAATCCCGGCACCTTTTACAACTGGGTTAAAAGACTGAGAAAAAAAGCTTGTTATGATATCCCCCCTGCCACAGGACGCGGCGATTATAAGCCAGCCCTTAAACCGGATGTTGTAAAACTTGAGGTGATACCTGATCATCAAAACCCGGGCATTCCAACTGTCGAAAGCACAATGCTTCCGCTGGAAGAACCCTGCCCCGCCATCGAGGTCATGCTTGGGACTGTTTCAATAAAAATTTCAAATGATGTTGACCCGAAGCTGCTGTCACAGATCCTTAAAGCTGTGACAGGGACATGTTAGGAGACATCACTGTCGCAGACGAGATTTATGTGATCTGTGGTTATACAGATATGCGCAAGTCCATTGATGGATTATGCGCTGTCGTAAAAGACCAGCTGAATATGAACCCTTCCAGGCCAAATGCAATCTATCTCTTCTGTGGCAGACGTAGTGATCGAATAAAAGTGCTTCTTCATGAACGTGAAGGATTTGTACTTTTATATAAGCGACTTGATGCCAACGTAGGAAAATACCGTTGGCCGCGCAACCGTAATGAGGTAAAACCCATTACATGGAGGCAGTTTGAATGGCTTATGTCAGGTCTTGAAATCGAGCAGCCAAAGGCAATAAAAAGTACCGGAAATGCTTGATTTTTCAGGATTTTTCGCTTGTTTTATGGTATAATTGAACCATAGAAAAGGAGCGAAAAAACAATGCCTTCAGGCACAGTTGGACTACCTGAAGACCAGACTTTTTGGCTCCACCAGTGAGATCCGGCATGAACAGTTCCCGGGACAGTTGGATCTGTTCCACCTGCAGACGGAGGATGAACCGGAACCGGTGCCCCTTGAGGTGGAATACATTGAGGTAAAAGCACACAAGAAGGCCCGTAAACCGAAAGCTGCTTATGATGAGGTCTTTGCTGATCTTCCGACAGAGAATGTTTATGTAGATACTCTTACGGAAGAACAGAAAACGTGTGATGTTTGTGGAACAATGATGGTTCCTATCGGACACGAACTCATCCGGACAGAACTGCGTTATACAGAGCCAAAGCTGGAGAGTATTGATTATTATGCGACTACCTATGAGTGTCCACAATGCAAGGAAACGGAAGATCCCCGGTTCATCAAGGACGAAGGAACTCCTGCACGGATCCCGGGGAGTTATGCATCGTCCGGTCTTGCAGCACATGTGATGTATTATAAATATGTCATGTCCATGCCCTTATACCGTCAGGAGAAGGACTTTGAACACCTTGGGGTAAAGATCAGCCGTACGACCATGGCCAGTTGGATCATCTACTGCGCAGAGAATTACTTTTTGCCAATGTATGAATATCTGCACCGGAAACTGTTGAAACACAGATATCTGATGGCAGATGAGACTCCGATCCAGGTATTAAAGGAAGAAGGCCGCAGACCACAGAGTAAATCTTATGTCTGGCTGGTACGAACTGGTGACAATGGTGGGATTCCTATACTGTAATAAGCTGTTTGAGTATGAACGATCTTATCGAGAAAAAGGATTATCGCTCAAACAGATTTATAATCGCCGCCTGAAGGATCAAAAACCTGTCATAGAGGCTTTTTTGTCATGGCTTGACCAGCTGCATCCGGAATCCGGAGACAGGCTGATCAAGGCAATCAACTATTCCAATGGTTGCCGTCCGTTTATGATGAACTATCTGAAAGATGGTGCATGCAGCCTGAGTAATAATCTCAGTGAGAACAGCATTCGGCCATTGGTAGTTGGCCGTAAGAACTGGCTTTTCTGTGATACACCAGCCGGGGCAGATGCCAGTATGAAAATCTATTCTATGATAGAAACGGCAAAAGCCAATGAACTTGATCCACTTAAATATCTGAGCTTCCTTTTGGAGCATCGTCCTGGTGCTGAAATGTCAGACGAGAAATTGGAACAGTTTGCCCCGTGTGGTCCTATGTCAAGATTTAGTACAAGTTAAAATGAGAAACTTTTCCCATTTTAACCCGCCAGAAGCTCAGCCTCAGTGTGTGTTCTTTTATACAATCGTTCGAATTCATTTGGTGACATATAGTTACAATGGCTATGAATTCGTTTCGTATTGTAGAAAGCTTCCAGATATTCGAAAATCAAGCGGTATGCCTGCTTGTAATCGTGAATTTTAAAGCGGTTGAGCCATTCACGTTTGATAATCGAATGGAAGGATTCAATGCAGGCATTATCCCACGGAAATGCTTTCTTTGAGTAACTACGTTGCATATTTTCTGTTACTTTTTTATATTCCGTCGCAACGTACTGACTGCCACGATCAGAGTGAATGATCAATGGCTGGTCGATATTTCGGCGAGCTTTGGCTTTGTTTATCGTATCAATCACGCAGGATACTTCCAGTGTTTTTGAAAGTGTCCATGCTATGATTTTTCTGGAAAATAAATCCATAATACTGGTCAGATAGACAAATCCATCTATCGTCCAGATATAGGTAATGTCAGAACACCAAACTGCATTTGGCCGTTCTGGATTAAATTGTTCATCAAGGATGTTTTGAAGTTTGCTACTGAAATCGGAGTCTCTTGTGGTGATTGTCCACGGCTTTACCCACTGAGCCTTAATGCCCATTTGTTTCATGTACTGCCCAACAGTACGCTCGGAAATAGTTTCTCCTGTTTTGCGCAACACTTGTGTGATTTTGGGAGCACCGTAATTCTGTTTAGATTTATCGTAAATATCCTTGATTTTGGCTTTTACTGATTCCCGACGCTTTTCAGCATTGGAAGGAACATGTTTCAGCCATGCGCGATAGCCAGAACGTGAAACGCCAAGTATTTTCAACATTCCGGAGACAGAAACACGGCGTTTAGCCTTGCGGGCTGCTTCTGCCTTCTCAGTAACTTCGAGGTAAATGGCTTCCGTCATTTTCCCAGAATGTTGATGGCTTTTTTTAATACATCAAGTGCATCCTGTGCATCACGTAGTTCACGCTTTAAACGTGCAATTTCTTTTGCTTCATCAGAAGCATAGTTGCCGGAACCACGGCTCTCAATGTCTCCGGTATCACGCAGTTCTTTCTGCCAGCGAGACAGTGTCTGATGACTGATTCCTAAGTTTGAAGCGCAACCCTGCAATCCTAATTCTCTGTGATCATGATAATACTGGATTGCATCCAATTTAAATTGTTTGTCATAGTGCTTTGCCATAATGAGATCCTCCTTCAGTGCGGTACCTACATAGTACCATAAAATTTGTAATTAGGGATTCTCATTTTGACTTGTACTATTTATATTCTAGCACCAGTGGTTGTAACTAAAAAAGTGGCTCAAATACTGAATTCAAGCCACTTTGTTGTATATATTTCGTTCTATTTTGGACTAATCATCCTTGTATTCTTTGTTCAACGGAAAAGTAACTGTCATAACAGTTCCCTTTTCTGTACTTTCTTCTGCCTGCACTTTGCCACCGTGAATATCAGCAATTTCCCAAACCAAAGAAAGTCCAAGACCCACACCGCCATTTTCTCTGCTACGGGATTTATCCACACGAAAGAACGGCTGAAAAATACTTTCTTTATACTTTTCTGGTATTCCGCAACCTGTGTCGGCAACCCTGACAACAAGATCGTCACCCTCCTGAGAAACAGAAACACGCACAGTTCCGTCAGGGCGGTTATACCTGATTGCGTTTTCCGTCAAATTAAAGATCAAACGATAAATCAAGGTGTCACTGCCCACCATAGTGCCGGTGCCGTCACATTCAAGAGTGACCCCTTTTTTCTCTGCCACAGGAGAAAGGTCGGCAAGAATTTCCTCAATCATCGGTGCAAGCTCAATGCAGTCATTACACGGCACAGTTCGAAGCTCGCTCATTTCAAGCAAGGTCTTTGTAACCTGCGACATTCGCTCTGTTTGTTCCTGCAATAATTTGAGGAAGTCGGCACTTTCGGCATCCAAATTAGGATGCTCAACAGAAAAAAGTTCAAGTTGTGCCTGAAGCAATGCAAGAGGGGTGCGCAATTCGTGTGCGGCATTGCCGGTGAACTGCCGTTGTGCCGTGAACCCCTCGTCAAGTCGGTCAAGCATCTGATTAAAAGAAATGCTGAATTGCTTGAACTCGGCAGGCACATCATCGGTTATCTTCATATCGGGCAAGTTATTCGGCTGAACATTTTCAACCCTTGAAGCAAAGGTGTGCAAAGGCTTCAATGCTCTGCCACTGACAAAGCATGCCAAAACACCGCCAAGCAATGTTACAACCGCTGTTATGCACCAATTTGTAGTGGAAAACGACTCCTGCGCACCGTTAACTATAATAGTTACTTCTTGGTCAAGGTCAGCACTTTCAGGGTCAAAAAATTCCTGCTCACCTTTATACGAATCGCTGTTAGCAGAAATGCCACTGCCGATAGAATCCATATAATGTCTCCCCGAATAACCGATAAGGGAATTCATAGACACGCAGGTTATACCTATAAGTATAGCAGTCATCAAAGTGATACGCCATTGAAGAGATATTTTTTTCATTCTTCTTCCCCCATTACATAGCCCTCACCGATACGATTGCGAATCGGGTCATATCCAAGAGAAGTGCGAAGTTTCTTTCTCAAAGCAGAAATATGTACCCTTATCGAATTGCTGAAATTGTCAACGCTATTGTCCCACACATGTTCAATAAATTCTTCCTGACTTATGGGGCGACCTCTGTTTACCATAAGATATTCAAGTATGCCTGTTTCCTTGCGGGTCAACGGCAAAGGTTCACCTCCGACAATAGCCTTGCGAGATTTTGTGTCAAACGAAACATCACCGCAGGTCAGCACAACATCATTTTGAGTGAACTGTCGGAGGGTAAGACTGCGAATCCTTGCAGCAAGTTCTTCCAAATGGAACGGCTTTGCCAAATAATCGTTTGCACCTGCATCCAAACCGTCAACCTTATCAGACACTTCACTACGGGCAGACAAAATCAGCACCTTTGTGTCACGGTCGGTTTTTCTGAGTGTTCTTAAAACAGTCATGCCGTCAGCATCCGGTAAATTCAAATCAAGCACAACGAGGTCAAAGTTATCGTCAGCAAGCATTTGCATTGCGGTTATTCCGTCATAGCAACAGTCAACGCTATAAGCAAGACGCTTCAAGCTACGAGCGATTGTTTCGCACAATATTCTTTCGTCTTCAACAACTAAAATGTGCATAAAAACTCTCCTTGCTTTAAAGTATATTTATAATTATAGCACAAAAACATAAAATCTGTGTTAAATTTCTGTTCTTAACGAAAATTTTATATCCGATGTGCTACAATGACGCCAGAAAATGAAAGGAGTGATTGAATTGACCAGAGCAAAAAAGGCTTTATCACAGGCAGTACTGCTTATTTCGGGATCTATTATGCTCGGCTTCGGCGCAATGCGTGGCGAAACTGAAACCGTTTTGAGCAAGGCAATCAGGCTTTGTTTGGAGTGTGTAGGAATTGGATAAAAAGAAAACAAAGAATAAAAACCATAATAAGAAAAAATATACGGCATCAAACCAATTAGCCAAATTCCGAGGATGGATTCAGGCAGGAGCAACTCTGCTGACAAATATTCATCTGCCAAACTTTTTTAAAGGCGAAATTTATCAAGGCAAAGGCAAGGCTGTTTGTGTGCCGGGTCTGAACTGCTATTCCTGTCCTGCCGCATCGGGTGCTTGTCCAATCGGCTCATTTCAGGCGGTAGTCGGCTCGTCAAAATATAAGTTTTCCTATTATATAACAGGATTTCTCATTTTGTTGGGAGTTCTGCTCGGACGCTTTGTCTGCGGATTTTTGTGTCCGTTTGGTTGGTTACAGGATTTGTTGCACAAAGTCCCGACCAAAAAGTTTTCAACAAAAAAACTCAAGCCACTGACATATATCAAATATGCAGTACTGCTGTTGGCAGTTGTTTTATTACCGGTGCTCATAGTAAATGATTTGGGGATGGGCGACCCATATTTTTGCAAATATATATGTCCGCAAGGTGTGCTTGAGGGTGCGTTGCCACTTTCGGCAGTCAACGAAGGTATCCGTTCGGCATTGGGAAAACTGTTTTCGTGGAAACTTGTTGTGCTGATTTCGGTAGTCGTTTTGAGCGTGCTGTTTTACAGACCGTTCTGCAAATGGATTTGCCCACTCGGTGCATTTTATGCACTGTTCAACAAGGTTTCGCTGCTTGAGATGAAGGTAGACGAGCACAAATGCGTTTCGTGCGGTAAATGTGCAAAGGTGTGCAAAATGGATGTTGATGTTACAAAAACACCTAACAGCACCGAATGTATCCGATGTGGAAAGTGCATAAGTGCCTGTCCTACCGAAGCGGTCAGCTTTCAATACGGCTTTGGCTTGTTTAGAAAAACAGTAGACGAAAACGTAAAAATTGAAAACAAAACAAACAAAAACGAAACAAAAGAGGAATTATAACGGAGGAATAATTATGAAATTTTCAAAACTCTCAAAAATCTTAATAGTAGTATTATTAGTTTCTGTATTGGCAATTAGCCTTATTGCTTGCTCAACATCAAAAAACAACAAAGACGAAAAACAATCAATAGATTCAAGTAGTTCAACCTTGATGGCAACAGAACCGAACAGCGCTGACGAGGCTTCAAAGCTCTACAATCAGCTTATGGAAAAAGAAAATGAAATCTTGTCAACAGACAAAGCTCTTTGGGAAAAAGTATTTATGGCTTCAAACAAAGACACTCCAATGATTGAGGACGGCACAAACTACGGTGACTTCCTTCTCAAGACAATTGAGGGTGCAAAGGACCAATTCACAGATGAGGAATACAAAAAACTCGTTGCCGGTGCAGAACAAATCAAGGAAATTGAGGGCAAACTCACAATCTTGGAGCAAAAATATCCTGAATGTGCAAATGCACCTTCAAACGGTGACAGCGTTCCGGCTGACAGCAACGGCGTTATTTCAAAAGGCGGTGGCGCAACAAGTTTTCCGTCATTCGACGGCAAGGACCTTGATGGCAACGATATAAAGAGCAGTGACTTTTTCAAAAGCAACAATGTAACAGTTGTTAACTACTGGTTCAGCACTTGCAAGCCATGTGTCGGCGAACTTCCGGAATTAGAAGCACTCAACAAGAAACTTGCTGAAAAAGGCGGTCAGGTTGTCGGCATCAACACATTCACAATTGACGGTGACAGGACAGCAATTTCAGAAGCAAAGGACATCCTTTCAAAGAAAGGTGTAACATACAAGAACATTTGGTTTGATTCAAACAGCGATGCAGGCAAGTTCACATCAGGCCTTTTCTCTTACCCAACAACATATGTTGTCGACAAGAACGGCAACATTGTAGGCGAGCCAATCGTTGGTGCAATCACTGAAAAAAATCAAGCAAAGACACTTGAAAAACTCATAGACCAGGCTTTACAGGTCAAATAAGAATAAAGCATAAAGTGATAACCTCGCCCGAATTGAACTGCCCCAAGTTGTGCAGACAGCACAAAAAAACAGGTCTATGGTAGAATAATTAAATTTTAAGCAACAAACTGATTTCGTTTTTTTAACGGAGTCAGTTTTGTTTGAATACGGTAATAGTTGTGCGAGATTGAGAACAAATTAAAAACTATTATATCTGGTAGTCTTCAGGAATATTTTGGTACATCTTGGCTAGTTAAAGGCCTTCCTAAAAACATATTGGGGGTTAATACCCCGTTTAAATTCGCAGTTTTTGCGCGTGAAGGGGCGGCACCGTTGCCCGGCATAAAAGGTGACAGAGATTTAGACTGCCCCTGGGGCAAGTATCACAGAATCAGAGTGAAAATGACAAAAAAGGAAAAATAGTACAAAGGAGTCAGCTGTGTGACCACCTTGTCGGAAGGAGAGATACTATGGAGGCAGAATGCAATAAAACGCTTCCTGTTAGTGAGAAGTATATGCTCACCATCAAGGAGGCAGCAGCTTATTTTAATA
>ERZ857775.1306-NODE-1306-length-30292-cov-14.712604_pt1 | contig 30292 bp, 26 predicted proteins | sample MGYA00519698_ERZ857775 | MGnify/ENA primary metagenome ERZ857775 (study PRJEB31778, sample SAMEA3449363) | human gut metagenome | biome: human gut; feature: human-associated habitat; material: faeces | place: United Kingdom | collected 2010/2012 ...
AAAAGTGAACGGATATCCCCGTTTTGGGTGGGTGGATATCCTCCGTTTTCAGCACTTAAAATCACAGTGCAAAGGTGCGAAGCTTTTTCTAGGCGCACAATACGGCTTCACCGAATACTTACCTTGCGTATTGACACAAAGTTTTAATCCACAAATCTCTTAATACAGTCTCTTGTTTTTTCAGGAAGATTTGCGAATCCTTGTTTTACGGTTATACCTTGCTCATCAATTGATTCTATGTAATCTTCCAATACTTCTATATCCTCAAAAGACATTCCATATCTCAACATCCAAATATACTTCGGATTATAAGTGCCAAATTTTATTAAATTAGCCATTTTTACGGCTCTTTCATCTTGGCAGCGCTCATTGTATTTGATAAATGCAGCATAGAAAATATCAACGAGATACAATCCGATCAGTTTGTCCAAATAATCATATGTATCGTAGGTGATAATGTCATAATCCACATCCTTGGCCTTAAGTCCCCTTACAAATAGAGGAATAGACTTAAATAATTTGTTATTTGGAAGCTCTTCATACTTCTGAGAAAATCTTGCTGGTAAATCATCTGTTGACTGGCCAAGTTTTTCTAATTTAGCACGTTCTTTTTCACGACTTATATAAGCATATCTGGAATGACATATTGTACTAAATGTACGTCCTTGTATTCTCCAAATCATAATATTGAAGGCGGTTGTGAGAATAGATTTCTCACCTTGTTGTAATGGACGTTCCAAATAATTCGAATATAATTGATGAAAAGCTTCAACGACTGCTTTTCTATCTTCCTTGGATTGATTAACATTGCCATTTTCATCTATATTATTGAAAAGCCTATCAAGTACACATTTAATAATATCATTAAGAGCTGTATCTGAAAGTTTTGCGATTTGGTTTTGCGTAAGATTAAATTGATCTGAGAATGTGTCGTGAAGAATGGCATCCTTAAAATCATTATCATCCTCATTCAACTCCCCTTCATCGTCTAACTGCGATTGTTCTTTCAGACAGCTGGGTTGTTTTAAGGCATCTCTAAACTTTGACACTTTTGAAGATGCTATAATAACAATACCATAGTCAATTCTTCGCTCTTGGCTTGAACGTCCAGCACGTCCAATGAGATTTTTAACAGCCAAATGCTTGCTGCTTTCCAATCGGTCTATATAGACTATATCAAACGGCATATTGATACCTTGTTCAAGTGTGGATGTTGCAAAACATATCCTACAAAAGTGTTTCCTTGTGAATTTTTCAACAAGCATTCTTGCTTTCAATGGAAGAGAACCATGATGAATGACAATACCCCGTTTCAACAAGTCAAGCATTTGCGAATAATAATTTTTGTAAGCAATTGTTTCTCCACCAGTAAAATCTCTTAGTTCTTTGATAATTTCAGCAAGTTCGGGAGCATCTGTTATTTCTTGGCATAAATCAATATACTTGCTGAATACATTAAGATAAGCATTGCTGATAATTGAATTCTTAGAAACATAGAACAAGACACTACCTTTTGCTTTAATACATTCTCCTATCGGGTCATAATCACAAGTAAGTTGGCTGCTACCAAAAGTTGCAACCTCACTTCCAAAATAATGAAAACTTCCATCAGGTCTCTCGCACATAAAAATCTGCCCTACATTTCTTTGATCATAAACTTGCGAGATTGATTGTTCCTTTGGCAAAGCATTCTTGGTGATTTGAGCTTCAGGATTAGAAACAAAGGGATGCGCAAAGATGATTTTCGAATCTGGCAATTCTCTATTGCAACGTCTTACGATTGCGTCGAAATACAAGCCTCTTCTTCCTTTTTCGTCCGTAAGTTGTGCTTCATCAAATAGAATTACATCGATAGTAAATAGCTCTTTTTGTCTGAACAAATCCTTGCATCGTTCTGGAGTAAGAACAAAGATATTCCTTCTGCATTTCGCCGTATTGATTTTATCAACATAGGTCAGGATGTTAATGGACTTATCTGGTATTTCTTCACACAACCTGAGATAATATTCATTGATTAAAGCTCTGGATGGTACAACAACCACAACATCATGGTCTGATTTTTCAATAATAGAGAACAACACATGAGATTTTCCCGTACTGGTAGGTGCAGAGAAACTGAATATTTTATTGCCCTCACTATTATTTAAAATACTTGTTTGAACAGGGGTGTATTTCTCTCCATAATGTTCCGCTATACATTCCAAGAACATTTTCTGTACGCATCCTTGCAATGACTCTGGATTGTTTATGCTTTTATAAAACAGTCCCATATACAGAATGATGTCATCAATATGCAGCTTTATCAAATTAGGATGGAAGATAGAAATATAAGACAATATCTCATAATCAGTTGCATCAACAGGCCCTATTTTATATATTTTCGCAAGAGTCTTTCCAAGCATGACTTCCGCAAAATCTCTATTCTGTAAATCTTTTATTTTCATAAGTCAACAGCAATTGCTATAAATTGGTGATATTGTGAAAGTTGAGCATAATTCTTATGTTCTGTAACTTTAGGAATGATCTCTTTATCATCAGACTTGTTTGTGGAAAATGCCGCAACATATCCTTTTATACCATTATTAGCATTATCCAATGGGGTTGGAGACGGCATAAAATCTCTTATTTCAAATAAATCTTTCATGTCCTGTTCATCTGCGATAAACTCGGGTATTTGATTGAGAGCGGAGTTATAAGCGTTTTTATTTGCTACATATTTAGCTTCTCCAAACATTAATAGTGTTCCATCTGGTGTTACTGTATGAAAATCAAAACCAGGATTACCATCGATTTTCTGTTTAAACAACTCGGCAATAGGCATGCTCCAATAACCATAATCTTCAACCAACGTTCTTCTTGACACCTCTGAAACCAATTTCTCTCCAGTATCACGATTAACAACTGGGTTAACCCCATTATCAAAATCTGATGCTATCTTTTGAATAGTTGGTTGTACCCTCGCAATTACAGATTTTGTAATCCATCCTCCTTGAGGAAAGAAATGATTTATCCAGCTATCATCAATTAAAGATTGATAAATGCTTCGTAATGTCACAGTCTTGTCCGTGACTTTTACCCTAAGAAACCAACCATTATTTGGTAAATTCTTTTCGGTAACTACTGTAAATCCTCTTGGATTGCTCATAATGTAAGTAAGCAGTCAATTTAAGGCACATCCTCAAAAGTAGGCATTTTCAGCATCCACCTCCATTGACTGTAAGCCGTCACTTTAGGACCGTTAAGCCAGAAGGTGAGCAGACTTTTATTATCTTTCCCTAATTTCCGCAGCACTATGAGTTAGCATTTTTTATAAGTACCTGAGCAACAAAAAGTTGTTCAGGATTTTGCCATATCAGATTTTTCACCTACCTTAGTGCTGCAAAAAGAAGTATAGCAAAATCTCCGAATGACATGGCAAATGTACAAATAAAATCCGAGAAACTCACTCCTTCTGGAGGATTTTTTCCAATTATGGAGCAATTTGATGCTCTTTTAGCTCAAACCATAGACTCCACATTAGGGATGAGATGCAAATGGTATGGCTATCAGTATAGCGTAAGTATTCGGTGAACACCGTATTGCATGGTCACAAACAAAGCAGTAATTTTGCACGGCGGCATTGTCATTGCCTATTTTGAGACAAGTATAGGAGGTTTTGCCCTCCACCAGCTCATGCCAATGAGGAGTACACCTTGATTTGACTAAAATTTTAATTCATGTTTATCATCCCTCATCTTCCCAAAACTCAGGAAGAAGAGTATAAAGTTTATCCTTGGGCGTCGTCTTTATGTTTTCCTCACAAAGAGGACCAAAGCGCCCTACACTTCCTCACCAGCAAACTTCACTTTGAATCCCAGTACCGTGGCAAATATCATTTCGATATCCTTCCAAAACGAGTAATGGCGATAGTAGTAGCAGTTCAGGCGCACTTTGTCTGGATAGATCACGTTGTCGTTGTATTCGGTCGCAATCTCTTGCATTGGGCGTTCATCCCCCTCTACCTGTTTCTTTGCCACATATTCCGAAATCATTTCGTCCTCCAGCCGATACTTCAGCGTAGCAGGACCCGTGATGCCTGGGCGAAGCTTCAACACATCCCGGTCGTCACCTTGCAACTTGTCTGCATACCCTGGCACGTCAGGACGTGGACCGACAAAGGACATGTTCCCGATCAGCACGTCCCACAAACCAGGCAACTCATCCAACTTGTAATGACGGAGTTTTGCACCAAAAGGCGTGATACGGCTATCTCCAGCCACAGAGACTGTAGAACCGTTATGCTTTACCGTCATGGAGCGAAACTTATGACAAGTGAAGAGCTTACCATCCTTGCCCACACGCTTTTGGCAGAAGAATGCGGGGCCACCCGGCATCTTCTTATGAATCAAGAAAGCGATAATGGGGAATATCCACCAAATCAAAAGCAACCCACAGAAGGATGCTATAATATCAAAGAGTCTTTTAAAAATCATCATGTTAATCCACGTCTTTATCAAATAAATACCCCCACACACGTCTTCCACAAAACATAAGCGGATTAGTGTCCGAGAACAAACGGTATTTCCAATTATTGCGCAACATATTCTTCACCAAGTCAATCCTCACTTGCATGTCCGATCGGTTGCCGTTACCTTCATTTTTTCTATATAGCGTATCATCGAGCAAACGCCTGTCAGCATCATCATCCTTAGGACAATCAAAAGGAACATTTACGCCACATATTCTACAAGCCAACCGACTCATGGCATAACCAAACGCCAGCATGCCATATACCTCGCACACACGCTTCCATTCGTTCCAATCCACTTTGTCCCTATGCGCCTTCAGCACCATTGCCCAATCACAGATATGGCGAAGAATGATACCCTCGTTCAAAAAGTGTTCCTGCGCATGAGCCAACACATAGACTACGTCAAAGAAAGGAGAAGTAGCTTTCAGCTGCGAGTCACCAATATAATCATTCCGTCCATTGTCAATCCATGACCGCAACTCACGTTCAAATCTCTTAGCCTTGCCACTCCCCTTAATGGGCAACAGAAACTGATGATTCTCCACCGTCAATCCCCTAAGCAATATCTTGGAATGTTTATAATAGCTACAATCCACTGTCAGCCCATTCTCCCTTGCTATCCTATTTCCCTCTTCATACTCACCTTTCAGATAGCAGTCCATATCCGTGCAAGGACGATGATCGGGCATAGGATAAAACCTGCTCAGCGAAAACCCTTTAAGCACATAAGTATCAACCCCGTGCTTGCCATATAGTTCCGCCAAAGCCTTTGCAGCCTCCCATTGCCCATGATACGCCCGCTCCTGTTTCATCACAGACGCTATCCATCGCATTTTCAAAGGCTTAGGAATCGCGGTCAGACCGTCATTCCGCTCTTCAAGTCTTTGCAATCCATCCAAACAAATAGACGACACACCCTGTTGAATCGCCATTTTCCACAGACATTCCCAATCAACAGACAAAAGAACATTGCGAGCAACTCTTTCGCCTAATCCGAAAGAGATAAGATCAAAAAGAACCGTTTCAAGATTTTTCATTCTCTGCTATATTGCAAGCACATATCACTTTGTAAACGGCAGTTTTACTATTCCTACCAGCGAACCCCATCCATAAGACACATGAAGCACGATGAAACTGGTCAGTAAATAAAAGAAATTCAGTTTCTTACAGATAGCCAAATTCACACTCACACTACCCAAAGCCAGCAAATAAGTCACTAATGACAATGCACTTGCACACAGTGCCGGCCACCATACCAATCCCACCAACGTAGGCAAGATAAGTGACAACACAAATACCAAGGGAACAAAATGACGAACTGACAGGGAGCGCATCTCCTTTGTGTAATATACAGTCAAGACATTCCACTTGCCATTGCCAAAATTATTTTTAGCTAAAGCCTTATAGTTTTCGCGTGCCAAATATGTGCAGTATGTATCTGGCACTATCACTATTTTGCCACCACCACGGATAATGCGCTTGTTCAGCTCAATATCTTGATTGCGCACCAAACGCACATCGTACATGCCATACTTGTCAAACACATCACGCCTCCAACAACCGAAAGGAACTGTCTCTACCTCTTGCGCTCCCGTGATGCCTGTACGGAAGGTTGAATTACCCACACCAAACTTATTACTCAATACTTCGCGTATAGCAAGTGTCTTAGGAGTTTTATTTAGTACATCAGTACGACACACAGCACCCACATTGTCAGCATTATACTTCGCCAACGCTGCCACCAAAGCCGAGAAATAGTTCTTCTCGTACGTGGCATGCGCATCAAGTCGCATAACCACATCTCCTTTGGCTTCCTTAATACCTAAATTCATTGCCCATGGAGCAATTCGATTAGGATTGTCTATCAGACGAATAAACGGATATTTGGTTGTGTATTCCGCAACGATCTCTCGTGTACGATCCTTACTCATACCATCTGCAAGGATTATCTCCAAATCATTCTTCGGATAATCTTGCTCTAATATACTATCTATGCACTTTGCTATATACTTTTCCTCGTTATATATTGGTACTATTACTGACAACATAACTACCTTTTGTTTTATTCTTTTTTCTAATTTAGGCTCGATCTTATAGTTACCGACCATCTTACCAGCGACTTTCCTTAAATCTCTTTTAATTTACTTCCGTCACCCGCATTGAGCTTTAGTTGGTGCTCCTGCTGCATAGACAACACGAGTCGCGAACACAAAAGAGAATCTACCACGCCTAGCTCTACTCAGCGTAAAGTGGCAAATTATTACTGGCCTCGTGAAAATATTGACACGACCTATTCCTTTAGCGAACTGCAAACTGAGAGCCCACATATTGATATACCAACAACAATAAGCAAAGCCACACCTACTTCTTTCAAGAATGAAAATGGCATATAATATAAAGTGAATCCTGCAAATAGTATCTCCAAGAGATAGCAACTACATAGCAAATATAAACAAATCAACTGCGTACTCCCCCAATCTATATTCTTAGGCATTTTGGGATTGCTCCACATTCCGCTGATGTTATAAAAGCAAAGCTCGCTATTATCAAAAGCATACTTTCTATGTTCATTTATGTAACGACTAACTTTCACAAAATATGTTCTATTCTTGCAAATACCTAAAATAGATATTAAGGTGAACGCAGCAGACAAAACAAGCAACACAAATATACCAACCAAGTAATAAGACTTTAAAAGCGATAAAGCATTCGATTTTGTTGCTTCAAAGAAGATTGTCCAACAAGCACCCAATGAGACCAATATCTGCCCAAAAGAAAATTTTGTCAAAGTCCAATTCACGTCATCATAGTGACAAAGCATATTAAATGCCTGCTGAAAATCGCTTACCAACAACTGTTTTGAATACTGCGAATTGGCAAAGTCTTGTTTTTTCACTTTTTCCCAAGGCTCAAACTTTTGAATCTCACAAAGTGTTCGCTCCCAGTCTCCTTTAAAGCACAAGGCTCTATCATCAACATATACATCAGCAATTGGTTTACCACCTTTAGCATTTCCTGGCTGGTAAGGATTTTCATTTATAGCGTCAAACTCTATTTTGTTTTCAGACAAGAAATTGCTCAATATACTTTTATTTGACCTTGTTGTATAGATTATGATAAACCAACCATTTTTTCGCAATGCCTTTGTGGCAGTAGAAGCCCCAGGCAGTACTTCTCCAAAATGCTCCTCGCCTTGCCATTCTTCATAATGAACAAGAGTACCGTCAAGATCTATACAAACAGTCTTTCTATTCATATCTATTTTTCTATTTTATCAAAAGAATCATACCTGGGAGCTGATTTCCACCCTCTATTAGGAGCATTCTTACCCCAATGCAATATACTTCCACTCGTACTTAATTGACGAAATCCCATCTCATTCATTAAATTAATAAGTCTTAGGGAAGGATGATGCCCTAAATCATCCGAAGCACAAGAATAGTAAAGCTCTCCACTACCAACAAAAGCCTTCATAATAGAAGGGCTTACATTCTTACGGCTACCATGGTGTGGCATCTTAATTATATCACAATCATTGAGTTTAACCCCCAACATTTTAGCATATTTAATTGCATTCGTTAAACCTTGCTTGCCTGCATCACCGGTCAACAACACCTTCACCCCCTCATACTCAAACAGAATAATAAGGCTTGACTCATTTATTGGAGACGTATTCTCATCGTTATACCACCTGATTCTACCTTTGATATATGGTTCAAAACCATAAAATCCTTTGCCTCCCTGTACATGAGGTTGACTAACCACATTATCTCTCTGTTGTGGGGTTTTCTCACAATTGGCAATACAGATTTTATAAAAATCAGGTGTAGGACCTAATATTGTTATTGATGCATCGTTAAAAAAATAGCTACCTACTTCTGGATCGGATTTTGTAATATTTTTAGTTAAAACATCAAATTCTTTAGCTTTTTCAAAAGCTTCACCTAACCTCTCTTTTAATGAGTTTTTGGTAATTCTACCATCCTTAAACCACAACGGAGAAAGTTCTTCCCAAGGCCTATGCATTAAAATATGTCTTATTTCAACGTCTTCATCCTTTGCCATTTCAACCAGCCCAGAAACATGATCAAGGTCTGGATGCGACAAGATAACTAAATCAATATGCAGTTTACCTTTTATCTCACAATTGTAAAATTTTATTAGATGAGGCTTAAGTGTGTTCTTCCACGTTCCAGCATATCCACCATCAACAACAATGACAGTTTGATGCTCTTTTCCTTTCTCTAAATTGCCGTATCGCATAGCAATACAATCACCACTCTTCTTTTCAGAGCCAACTGGTAATAAATCTATTTCAAATGCCATAAGTATAGCCTATTAATAAAGCCCTATAAATACTCAAATTTTAAAAACGCTATTACTAATCAAATTTTTATCATGTCACCCAATTTATATTCCCATTCCCTTGGAGTGATGGGGGTATATCCTCCTGCAGGATGAAAAGTAATCTCGCCGAAATAAACTTTTCCCCCATGAACATACAAGTCAATGCGCACAAAAGCCATTCCCTTGCAAAGTTTTTTGGCAACTTCTTTCATCTCTGCAAACTCCTTTGGTTGTTCAACAGTCACTTTAGCCACATCATTAGCAGTCGTGAAGCCAGCAACATTCCAATCCATATCGCAAAACAACTTCTTATGATCACCAAATCGATCAATATAGAGTTCTACATACGTAGGCTCTCCATTAAAACAGAAGAACTTATAGTCAGTAATGTTATACTCTAGCATCTCTTCGGCAACAAGTTTACTCTTGCCTTTATACTGAGGTTCGCGAGAAAAATAATAACAATTGACTTTCAGCCATTCACGTAACATTTTACGTGTCTTCCTTATGTCTAACTTAGCTTTATCGTTACATATAAGATTGTAACCTGAACCTTTCGTTAGTTTTAATACAAACTGATTTGGTAATTTATCGAAGTCGATGTCTTCCGCATTGTCCCATACACCCAAAATAGGAACAAGATACTGTTCTCCAATAGTTCGTTTTATGTAATCTCTTACATCATACTTGTCTGCAAGTTCTGCCTCGTTTGGGACCACTGGATGAGTCTTCAACCAATTTAGTTTTTCACTGAATGTTCTTGGTCGCTTTGTATTCAGCCAGTGAAATGGAGCATGAAACCTCTTATGCATTATTAACCCCACAGCATTGTGAAACAATGTATCAGGAAGCAAAGACAAACCATATTTGCATGTCGAATACCATAAATTTCTATACTTACCAGCCATATCTTGAAAATCTTAAAAATATTTACTTAAAATGTTCTTTGCATAATCTGCGTGATATTCAGAAGCTTTCATTCTAGCTTTATCTTTCATTTGGCTCAAAATGCCATCTTCTTTCAAAAGACTTTCACAAGCAAGGTTGAAAGCTTCTTGGTTATCTTCAAAAGGTATAATCTTTCCAGTTTTACCATCCTCTATCAATTCGCGAGCGTACGTCCACTCAGAAGCAACTACAGGTATTCCTGATATATACGCATCTATCACACTTCCAGGAATACCCTCTGTTGGATAATGCGTCGGAAACAGCATCGCGTCATATTTCTCCAATATTTTTGGGATGTCACTTTGCTGCGCCACCCCCTTATATGCCACGAATTTATATTTTTCTATTTGTTCCTCAAAATAGTCTTTATCTTTTGGATCTACCATCCCATAGAAATCGATGGTCACATTGTTCCTTGACTGTCTTGACAACCAATCTGCATAACCAAAAATTACATCTATTCCTTTTTCCATCTTTATCCGAGCAAGAAAAACCAAATGTAGTTCACCATCTGTATGATATTTTTGAGGAGAAAAGCTAACGAACTTTATATTCGGGCAATACTCCAAATTCGTATAGCCATGCATATCATGCAGATAGTTACCTAACAAATGCGTTTCGTTAAACACACACTTAATTCTTTTCATCATCCACTTATGTATAGGAAGTGACTTAAGATAAATGTGTAAACGACCACCTATTGTAAACAAATAAATGTCAAATTTAAATAGCTTGGAGAAGATAAAAAGTATCGGAAAAAAATACTTTAAATTATTATATGCTGGAAGCAGGCAGAGTTTCTCGCACATGCACACTTGTTTTATCATTTTAAAGATTGCCAGCTTATCGTAGCGAAAAGATTCCGTATCAAACTCTTCCACACTACACCCCATCTCTTTAAAGAGGCGACTCATGTTTCTTGTCTTCACCGACTGTCCTTCTTGCACATGGCTTTGTTTCCCAAAGTAGCCAAATACAAGAACTTTTGTTTTCTTTTTTGGCATATATATATCCATCACTTGTCAAACAACTGTATTCACATTATGTTTTGTTCCCGTATTACACCACACAAAAGAATAGAGGCCAAACGTAACGAACACGGTTTTATCATTCTTATTTTCTATACTTTATGACTTTAGCGGGTACACCACCTACAACAGCAAAAGCTGGAACATCTTTTGTAACAATAGCTCCTGCTCCGATTACGGCACCATCACCTATTTTCACACCAGGCATAATAATTGAGCGCATTCCGATCCAAACATCATTACCAATACATACCTTCTTCACAATTGAACCTTGTCTTGACATTGGAATGTCAGTTCGATCTATGCAGTGCGTGTGAGTTAGGATTGTTACCTCTGGCCCCATCATAACATTATCACCAATTTCGAGAGGACCATGCACAGAGCAATTGACGCCAAGCCCACTGCCTGATCCTATAGAAACACCTCCCCCTGTAGCAAAACGGGCACCACATTCTACGTTCACATTATCACCACATTGATCAAAAATATGGCGACACATCATATATCTAATTGTTCTTGCCCAGTGTGTCATTGGGCTTGTTGAAGCTGGCAAATATCTCGCAAAGCCGTAATATGTGACTAAGCACAAGATTCTTTTTATTTTCATACTTTTATTCCTTTATATTATTCACATACCCCTCTGTAGCCCAATCTCTATGCTTTATTATGCAAGGATTGCCAAACACAACAGAATGAGATGGCACATCAACATTTACGAAACTATTTGGTGCAATCAACACATCATCACCAATAGTAACTTTTCCAACGATAGCCGAATTGATTCCAATCCAAACTCTATCGCCAATAACAGGATATCCCTTTCGAGCGCCCCTATTAGCTTGCCCTATCACGATACCTTTATGTATGTTACAATTGCGACCAATCTTAGCTCTAGCATTGATGGTTATATTATATGCATGTCCAATGTAAATCCCCCCCCAATTTGCTGATTTGCTGCTATTTCTAGTCCTCTTTGGTTGGCCCATATACGAAATAACGCTTTATATACCAACCTCATGGGCGTAAAGGAAACTACAGCAGCCTTACGATGGAGAAAATGGAAAAATCTAATATACAATTCTGGCTTTCCTCCATACCGTGCAATATCTGCATTATATAATTCTTTAAATCTACTCATGACGAATTAATTGTTTACAAAATCTCCAATCTGTCTTAGGAAAAAATCAGTATACGCCACTGCACCAATCGTATTCATGTGTGTCGGATCATTAAAAAGTTCCTTATGTTCTAAAAATTCAGGAAGTTGCGAATTGTTTAAAAACAACGCCCCATACATTTTACAAATCTTCCGCATTTCCACGGCAGACTTATTGTTGACATCACAAAGCCTATACATAGGAGAATCTACGACTACGACCTTCACGCCTTTTGCGCTCGCACGTGAAAGAACTTCCTTGAATCGTTCAACCTTAGTTTTGCTCAGATTCGCATATTTTTGCTCCCCATGTTTCAGTACTAGTGCTTTTTTCAGTTTCTTAGGCTGCAGAGGTAGATAACCTTTCTCCGTTTCATCCACAAAAGAATTACGTCCTCGATAGCGCATCAATATGCGATGGACGACAGAGTTGAATTGATATAGACTACTGTTGAGCCTTGAATATTCAGTCCAAGGCAATTCTTCACGAATGGTTGAAGTCACCCACTTGTTTCGCTCATAATATGGATAAAGATTCTCCAGTGGATCATCGAAACCCTCAAACAAATACTCCGTTCCATTCTCCCATATAATCACTTTAGGGGTATAGCGATCAAGAATAGAATTCACAACACAACAGTTATAACTAAAGAAACAACCGTCGCGAGCAACATTGTATGCCGGCATGCCGAGTGAGTCTTCTATCATTTGAGAGACGTAATGATGAGCTGCGCGAGACGAACCCACGATAACAATGGGCGTATGCACATCGTTCAGCGAATAGTATGTCTTTCCAGTATCACCTTGATTGCTTATCTGGGGTAGCATCCAGCTCATCACTTTACCCACAGCCAGATCCACAACGATCACCATTGCCAGTACCAACAGCACTGCAGCGCAAAATTTTGACAAACCTTTTTTCATAATGGTCTTAGAATTGGAAGTAAATGAACGAACCGCCGTTGAGCACGCCAAAAGCAAGTATATAAGCGATCATCAAAACCGCAGTAGCATACCGCATCACCATGAAGCGTGAACTTAGCAAATGGATTTTCAGATATTTCTCTTTAACGAAGTCATAAGAGAAAACTATTGCCATAGCAACAAAGCTCATCATAAGCGTATTTGTGTCAAGGAACGGCTCACCAGGATCGCTGATTATTTTTTTAATGATTAGTATCACATCGACAAGGTTATTCACACGGAAGAATATCCAAGCAAAATTGACTATAGAAAAAGTAACCATCAGCCTGAGGAGGTTCGCTATTGAGAACTTGTCTGAAATGGTCTTAATCTTATCGCCATATATGATTCGCTCTACCACCATACACGCCCCATGCAATGCGCCCCATATAATGAAGGTATATGCGGCTCCATGCCACAATCCCGACACTGTAAACACAATCATCGTATTGAGCATCCAACGAGCTTTGGTGCATCGGTTTCCACCCAATGGGAAATAGATGTAATCACGAAACCACGTTGTTAGCGATATATGCCATCTACGCCAGAAATCTGTCACCGTCCGAGCGAAATACGGACGTATGAAGTTGGTAGGCAGCTCTATTCCCAATAGTTTTCCGCTGCCAATAGCCATTAGAGAATAGCCAGCAAAGTCAGCATAAATTTGAATGCTATAAAGGACACTGGCAAAAAGCAAAGTCGTTCCGTTATGTTGCCCAATGTTAGCATAAACGGTATCTACATATATACCAAGTCTATCGGCGAGGCATAATTTCATTACCGCCCCCAACAAGAAATCCTTACATCCGCTGACTGCTAAATCATAGTTGAATGTACGCGCCTTAAAATACTGAGGCAATTGTTTTTGCGCTCTACTGATAGGACCACTCAGAATACTTGGAAAGAACATCACATAGGCCATGTATGAAAGAATATCCTTCGTTGGTTCCACTTTCCGTTGATACACGTCGATACTGTAGCTCAATGCCGTAAAAGTATAGAAGCTAATTCCCACCGGCAACAGGACTTTAAGCGTAGAGACACTCACCTCTGTTCCGATAAGTGAGAACGCATCCACAAACGCTTGTACAAAGAAGTTGAAGTATTTGTAGTAAAACAGAATACCCACATTCAGAATGATTGTTCCCACCAATAGCGTTTTCCGCCTCTGTCGATTGTCAGTCTTGCCCAAACACCACCCTGCAAAGAAGGTAGACAATGCCGTGATCAGCAATAGTCCGAGGAATCGCCAGTCCCACCAACCATAGAACACAAGACTTGATGCAACTATTAGTCCGTTCTGTTGTTCCTTACTGTTTCGGCATACCATCCAGTAAAGCAAAAACACTACAGGGAAGAAAATAAGATATTCAAGAGATTGAAATGTCATAACGATGTGGCTAGAGTTTTTCGATCAAATCTACATACGATTTCAAGAAAGCATCTTCGGTGTTGCGCTCCAAACATAGTTGACGATTACGCTTTCCCATTTCTTGCCGTTCTTCATGCGTTAAGCCAACCATCTTACTGATAGCACCTGCAATGTCTTCTGGTTTATTTGGGTCAAACAAAAAACCATTTACTCCTTCTTCAACGATATACGGATTTTCATATACATTACTACAAAGGATTGGCAAGCCACAAGACATGGCTTCTGCCACTACATTTGGGTATCCTTCGAAAAGACTTGGCAGGCAAAACATATCAGACTTTCGATATTCCTCTTCTATATTTTGGTTGGGATCATGTAACGTTACGTAATCGGCAACGTCAAGTCTTTGATATTCTGTCTCTATTTCTGCATAATAGGCTGCATAGTGAACCTTGTCTCCATACCAATCAAAGTGCACATTGAGCCCCATATCCTTAACTATACGAACTGCCTTTAGATACATCAGCACATTCTTTTGCGGGGCATAGCGAGCAACAGTAACAATACGAAGAGTTTTATTCTTTGAGGGAGTCCCTGATGGCGTGAAGCGATTGACATCCACAAAATTGATAATCGGGTGCACCTTCTTACTAAGAAAAGGGAAATTGTTACATATAAACTTACCTTGACTATTACTATTAGGAACAATCGCGTCAGCCATTCGATAAAGATTAAATCGAATTTTATCGCTACGGGTGATGCAAGTATTATTGTTTCTTTCTGAAACGATTAGTTTTGCCTTAAAGGCAAGTTTGGCAAGGCACATCGTCTTATTCATCGAAGACAAGAATGAAATCACCACATCAGGACTATATAGCCTAACATATTTAACAGCCATTAGAATGCGAGTTTTTTTATCGAATAGTTTTGGAACAAACTCATAATCCACCCCATTCCTACGAAGATAAGGCTCGTAGAACTGATTTTCAACGTACGTTATCAGTCGGCAGGTAAAACCTGCCTTTGTTAACATGGAGGCCAAACCACATAATTGTCGCTCAGCTCCACCCGAGCCGAGATTTTCTGTTAGTAAAAGTATTTTTTTCATCATTATCAGATACACTCTACCTCTCTACAATGAGCCAAATAATATCCAAAAACCGTAGTTGAAAAAATTGAGTATTCGGTATAGGACATGGAAAAAAATGTCATTGTAAAAAAGGAGATGAATGAAAGGGTAAGAACCAATTTCGCAGATAAATTTTGCTTTGTTTTTCTAATTGTTTTATAGAAACTCAGCCAATAGAATGCATAAACAACAAGGCCAAGCAATCCCTGATTAATAGCGATTTCGAGCCAATCATTATGCGCATAGTTTACACCTATACCTAATGTCGCATTTGCACCGTTTCCAAAAAGAAACTTGATAGTATCTGTTTCATTTTTAAAATGATTCCAAAAAACTTTGTATATTGCATCACGACCACTTGAACCGCCTTCTTCTGTTTCAATAATACGTTGAGAGAAAAAATCGGACGTTTCCATCATGTATTTCACCATATACACACCAACCAGTACTATCAATATAGAAAAAGCGAGTATTTTCAACTTTGATATACTACGATGATTTCTAAAATTTAAGTTCAAAAAATACAATATTGATAATACACCTACAAGAACAGCCCCTCTTTTCATACCCAACACAACAAATATCATACAAAATGATAGCAATCCGTATTGTAGAATATTATTATTTTTAAATACAGCCACAGCAGGAATTAGCGCAACAAACAAATAACTCATATTGTTGGTAACTTCTTCAACATCTGTTCCTTCAAGCAACAACACATGGATAGTTGTCAACTTATTATCAATGAATATAAACACTGCTGCCATCATATACACAACTACCCATTTCTTTAAAGCTTGTTCTGTGAGATAACCTTTTCTCGAGAAATAATAGAAAGTATAAATATTCGGGATAGAAAGAACTATTTTTTTTAAAAACGACATATTTGGAACTTCCGCCCCACTGTGTCTTACAATGTAATGGTTATCACTAAAAAGTAATGCTGTACCATACAATACAAACATAAGGAACAAAATATTAAGCCCTGTAAAAAAGATTGGCTTATTGGGTAAAGCAATTGTCCTTACCGTAAAATACAATCCCATCAGCATAGCAGCAAGAATGATCAACTGAGAAATGATAGTACCTCCAGTTGGTATCATTGTTCCTTGCATAAAATAAAAGACCAAAAGGGATATATAGACATTACAAGGATTCTTGAGAAATCTCATTATCTTTTATCTTTAAAGGGTAAAATCAGCCAACCACCAAATATATCATCCCATTCCTTTGGTGTAAACTTTTCAAAACCACTGGAGTCAAAGAAGGTAAACTCACCAAAATAGACTTTATCATCCACACTATACAGATCTATCCTCACATGCGGAATTCCTTGTGAGAGTTTCTTTGCTATTTTCTTCATCTCTTCAAATGTCGAAGGTAACTTTGGAATTACAGGGTTATTAGATCCACCCTGTGTGAATGGCAAATGATTTCCATCCATATCAAAATAATCAAAATAAGTTTGATGTCCAGAGAATCTTTCACTTGCTATTAGAATAGCCTTCGGCTTACCATTAAAGCAAAAGAACTTATAGTCCCGCAACTCTCCACATCCATCAACCTTAAACTCTTCTGCTATAATTCTTGGCTTGACATTCTTATAAGGCCACTCTTTGAGGTGCTTATAAATACTTGTTTTTAAAGAGGTATTTAAGCGAGCAGAAGCAGATGCTTTATCAAACGACTTCTTATCACGACATATCACAATACCACAACCTCCACCTCCATTTGTGGTCTTCAACACGAAGCGGTCGGGAAGTGTACTAAAATCAATATCTTCAAATCTGTCCCAAACACCCAGCGTTGGAATAACATACTCTTTTCCAAGCATTCTTTCAACGAGCTTCTTTACTTCGTATTTATCAACCATCTGAGTGTATTCAGGCTTTCTATTAAACAATTTAAGCCACTGAAGTTTCTCATCAAATGTCTTAGGGGATTTCAAATCCAAACTATATCCCATTTTTAAACGGAACATTATCTTTAAATACAAAGCATCGGGAAGCCATGTTCCAAAATGCGTAAGCAATGCCAAGCAGAGCTTTTTCGGTTGCTTAAAATAAGTGCTTATTTTTTGCATACTATAGTTATCTATGTCAACTATTTACAAACGACTTATAGCTTTAACAAGCTTTTGGACTACTCTATCTGTACGTTTCTCAATGTCAAGAATCGGGTTATATTCAACTAGATCCAAAGACTTTACTTGATTATTCTTTCTTAAAATAAAGTTCAAAATCTCATGCAATGCATCTTCTGTTATTCCACCAACTTCTGGCACACCCGTACCTGGAGCTATTGACGGGTCAAGCACGTCTATATCCAAGCTTATATGAATTTGCTTGAATCGAGACACGAAATCGTTTATTGTATTTAAACTCCGAACCATATCAGAATTAATAACGCCACAAGTTATTCTTGAGATATCTTGCTCGTTTATCAAACCAACCTCATAAGGATCAAGACTCCTTGCTCCAACATATAATATATTCTCAACAGGCAGAATATTCTTTGTATATCTTCCCACATACTTGTCTTCCCCAAATCCCATCAAATATGCCATATGCATGCCATGAATATGGTGACTTGCCGAACGCTCAGAAATATTGCAATCTCCATGGGCATCAAGATAGATAATACCTACTTTTGGGTTGTGCTTTAAAACTCCAGAAATAGAACCCCACGAGATAGCATGATCACCTCCAACCGTTATCACCTTATTGCCAGAAGATAAGGCTGAGTAAACGGCATCACATATATTACTATTCACCTTGTCAATAGCGTTGAAGAACGGCATTAAATGATCTTCGCCTGGATTTTCATCGGAAACAGAAATAAGGGCTTGTGCTACCAAGCCTTCCTTTTCAAATAATTCAGCCAGACGCAATGCGCCAACTTCCGGTCCTTTTTTATAAGCTCCATACCACAGGGGAGCTACTACCATTTGATCCATATCGAGTTATTTTTTTAATATTATTTGCTTAAGTGCGAACACAAGCCTATCATGATGTGACTCACAATTTATGTTGTTTAGAATCCAAATCTTTTTACGTTTTGAAATCATGGACGGCAAAAGTCTCATTCTAAATAGTTTATTCAAGACCCTATTATCATAAGGTTGCAACATTGTATTATAGAATTCTGTTGTGGACATATAAAAATGATTGCATTCTTCCTTTAAAAGCGAAGGATCCTGTATTATACTATTTAGCTTATCAATTGTTTTTCCAAAAGCGACCTTATCGGTCATAAACGAAACCACCGCTTTCTCATCACACTGAGTGTAAGGATACAGCTCATAACGGACAACAGCATCTGTAAAGTCCACCACAACCATATATCCTTCGTTCCAAGAACAGTTTCTTTGCCCTTCTTCATCGAAACAGAAATTGCCAAGACCATAAAAAATAGGTTTGCCATTGTATATCTCGTATCCAGAATAACAATGCTGATGGTGGTTGACAACGGCATCTGCTCCAGCATCGATAAAGAAGCGATAGGTTTCAACCATTCGAGGAGAAGGCAACTGAAACATTTCGTGTCCGCCATGTACTATAACAAGTACAAAGTCTGCCTTATCTTTTGCTTTCTGAATGGCATAATACTGACGTACGGGATTAAGAGGGTTGGCGCCAGCTGATGTTTCTGTTGCAATAGAAAACTCATGTTCACAACAGTTGATGACAGCAAGGGTTTTTCCGCTCTTTTTTATATAAAGTATTTCCTCTGCGTCCTTCAAGCTATTCCCAACCCCGACAACATCAAGTCCTTGGTTTTTACAACACGCTACAGATTTATGAAGTCCATTGGTTCCAAAATCAAGGATATGGTTATTTGCCATTGTTACACCTGTGAAGCCTGCAAATTTAATCGCCTCAGCAGCCTCGGGAGTACAATGAAGATTTGGTCCACATTTAGGAATCGGCTTATAGGTATCTTCTACAATAGGACTCTCAAAGTTGACAAATGAGAAATCCACAGATTTTATCACTTCACGAAGATTCTCTGGAAAAACATCCGAATACCGCTTTTCCTCTATCTGCTTCGCGAGTCTTGCCTGTGGGGCAAAATCTCCTGCTACAAGTACTTTCATTTTCTCTTTAACATTTTCTTTAAATTAAAGCATATACTCCTTTCTTCTGGGAATAGCAGAATAACAGCAAAGTAAATGCAAACACAAATTACCACATATAATAGCTGGATGTAGATGCTATCGGATAAAGGAAGCAACAATATCAGAAACATTGAAGATGAAGCTATTACAGACGGGAATATATTAGTTAGCATCTTTAGAACTTTCATTTTAACTACTATTCCCATAATGACCAACTGCACCAACACAAGTTCCAAACGTACGAAAGATCTTGCTACATACAATGCTTCAAAGCCCTCTTTTACATAAAACAATAGCACGGGCCAAAGAACTATTATGTGAAGCCATTGAGCTAATACAGACAGTTTTGGCTTACCTATAGAACGGTACACTTCACTTGAATAATAAGCAAGAACAATTGTTATCGCACTCGTCAATCCCCATAAACCTATGAACGGAGAAGCTTCCAGCCATTGGCTACCAAGAAGAATTTGGGTTATTAGGTCGCTAAAAAGGAATATACCGATTCCTATTGGAATGATTAGAATACCAACGAGTTTCTGAAATTTAAAGAACATTTCATTAAACTGTTCTCTGTCATTTTGCAATCTTGAGAGAGAAGAAAACAGAACAGGGGTAGTTGCGGCGGTTATAATTGAGGTTATCTGCCCGACCGTACTCATAGACGTTCTATACAATCCAAGGCAGTGCTGACTTAACATGGTACCGACGATAAAAATATCAACGTACGATGTCAGCCATATACTGATAGCTTCAAGCATTGACCACATTGTAAAGGAAAACATTTCCTTAAACAACTGGATGTTATAATACCAACGAGGTTTCCATTTAGACTTGATGGTCAATATTAAAGCATTGGTAAAATTCAAAGCTATCATTCCTATAATTAGAGACCAATAACTTCTGGTAGCAAAAGCCAATGGCACCGTCACTATCAAAGGAATGAGAATACCTATAATTCTGACCCAAAAGAGAGTTTTAAAATCCAAATCTCTCCTAAACAAAGCCATCTGAATACTCGAGAAAGCCTCCATAGGTATACATATACAAGACACGGCAATAACTATCCCTTCACCGTCACACCCAACAAGTCGAGCTATAGGGTTGGCAAAAATACTGATGCCTGCCCAGATAACCAACGACAGTATGAGGTTTGACCAAAATGCTACAGCGGTAGATTTGAACTTCTCATCGTCATCTTTGAATTCATGTTGAACGATATATTTTTGGAAACCGGCATCAGTAAATATTTCTGCAAAAGAAATAACCATCTGAGCAGTCACCATTACTCCAAAAGCGTCAGGCGTAAGTAGGCGCGCAAGAACCATTGTGGTAATTGGTGCTACAAGTTTTGCAGCAATCTCCGTTAAGCCAGACCATTTGGTGGCTGTCGCCACCTTCGTATTTAGTGATTTACTTGACATTTATATATCTATGCGCAACAGAATAGTACACACTCCATTTGAAACAAAAACTCTCTATATTAAGATTCCCTTGCTTAAGCAGTTTAGCAAGTGCTTATGTTTGAGTTTATTCGATACGTTTTATACCATTCCGCAAAGCATCTCAATCCTTCCCGCAAACTTGTGTTCGGCTTAAAGCCAAAGTCCTGCTCCAAAGGAGTAGTATCAGCATAAGTCACGGGGACGTCTCCAGGCTGCATCGGAACGAGCTCCTTATGGGCCTCAAAGTCGTAGTCCTTGGGCAGCACACCAGCGCGCACCAATTCTTCCTGAAGAATAGTGACGAAGTCGAGGAGATTTTCGGGGGAGTTGTTACCGATGTTATACACTTTGTAGGGCGGAATAGGAAGACCGTCTTCTCCGTTCTGCTTTTCGGGGGCATGCTGCATAATGCGGACTACTCCTTCCACAATGTCATCGACGTAGGTGAAGTCGCGCTTGCAGTTGCCGTAGTTGAATATCTTGATGGTCTCGCCTTTGACCAGTTTGTTGGTGAAACCAAAGTAGGCCATGTCGGGACGACCAGCTGGGCCATAGACGGTAAAGAAGCGGAGGCCCGTTGACGGGATGTTATAGAGTTTGCTATAGGCGTGCGCCATCAGTTCGTTGCTCTTCTTCGTGGCGGCATAGAGGGATACGGGATTGTCCACCTTGTCGTCTGTGGAGTACGGCACCTTCTTGTTGCTGCCATAGACCGAGGAGGAAGAGGCATAGACCAAATGCTCGACCTCGTGGTGACGGCAAGCCTCTAAAATATTATAGAAGCCGATAAGGTTACTTTGGATATAAGCATCGGGATTGGTAATGCTATAGCGGACTCCTGCCTGAGCAGCAAGGTTCACGACTACGGCAATCTTGTTTTCTGTGAAGATTTTCTCTACAGCGTCTTTGTCTGCGATGGAGGCATGGACAAATGTCCAGTCACCATGCAAGGCTTCAATTTCTTTCAGCCGCTCATATTTGATGTTAACATCGTAGTAGTCGGTGATAGAATCGATACCGATAACCTTGATGTTCTTGACATCGTGGAAGAGTCGCTTGACGAGGTTGCTGCCGATAAAGCCAGCAGCGCCCGTCACGAGAATGGTTTTGTCCTCGAGATTTATATTATATTTTACCATTTTTGAAAGTATGAATTATTGTATAACATCGTTTCATATTATACGATCAGTATGTTGCAGCCGTTGGTGGTATCGAACCACAAGCATTCGCTCTACCTGCACAACGGCTTCCAAAAAATGTTAGATATGCTCTTCCACACCACGGAAGTGGACATTCAGTTCATGGAGATGCTCCAAAAGGGTGCCCAGAGGTGTGCCTTCCGTCATCTTCGCAAAGGCATTGACATCCTTGGGGAAGCATTTGCCACCATAACCAAACTTACCGTCAGGACCGGGCACATAAGTGTGGGTATCATTGATGTAGCCCGAAAGGAGCATTCCCGTATGCACCTTGCGCCAGTCACCGCCCATCTGCTCGCAATATTCACGACAGGCATTGAAATAAGTCACCTTGTAAGCTCCAAACACATTGTGCATATATTTGGTCAGCTCAGCCTCCAAAGGAGTCATGACGGTAAACTTCTTGCCAACAAAGATTTTTGTGAGCAATTCATGCGCACCAGTGAACACCATAGTCTGCCTCTTGAAGTCCTCGATAAACGTACGTTCAGTGAGAAACTCTGGCATATAGCACACCTGATGCTTCGTCTCACGAGAGAGCATATCGCTGGTTCCAGGAAGAATAGTGGTTCTGACAAAGACGGGGACATCTGGCAGGTTTGATATCAGTTCTTTCATAAGCGTCAAATCCTGTGTTCCATCATCTTCCGTGGGCACATGGATCTGCAAGAACGCGATGTCCACGTGGCTCAGATCATCATGATATCCCTTTGCAGGGTCGCTGATAAACAGTTTACACTCTGGATTGTTGTGCTCCAACCAATCCTTCAGGGCTCCACCAACGAAGCCACATCCGATAATTCCTACGTTAATCATGATTTTTTGTTTTAAACGTCTAAATTTATTTAGTTTTGTTTTCTCAAATGGTTGTCGTATCATCCTCAGCATATATTCCTTTCAGCTGATTGAGCTCGTTCTGCGTGGCTGCTAAACGGACTTTGAAATCGGAATCAAGTTTCTCACGCTCATGGGCGTATGCTACCTTCAGCTTTTGCTCGCGTGCCTCAAATTCTGCGCTGACTTCAGCGGCGATTGAATGGCGAAGGGATTCCGAAAGGTTTACACCACCGTCTCCTGTCATAAAAGCCATGAGCTTTTGCATCATGTCATTTATCAGGTCTATCTTTTCAGACAGTTGGTTGTTCAGGCTTGAAGCCATAGCCTCCAGCTCCTCTACTCGCTTATCACGGGCATGAAGCTCCTTGCGAAGCAGCCTATTTTCGGCTGCCCAATCATGCACTTGCGCACTAATCGTTTGGGTGGACTTGTTTTCAGGCTTCATTATAAATACAAAACAAACTGAGCGGTTTACTTATAGTGCATTAACCTTGCGAGGCAAGGATCATGCCTCTCTTTGTTCGGAGTAACGCATCACGCCAAACATCTTTTTGTAATTTTTCACCCCAATACCATTTCGCTGTAATCCATTTCCCGCCCCTTGATTCGTGAGGGAAGCGAAATTGTGAACTTGCGATAAGAGTCCAAAGCGGACAAGACTATCTCTGAAGTCACCTCGTTCATGGAGCTTTCCTTTTTGCCAAGACTATCCAAGGAATTTACTATCAATCCATGCTTCTCATCATTTTCATCATCACAACATATCCAGTAGCGATCATGTAAAGGTCCGTCGGTTGACTTTTCTTTATACCATACGAAATTAATATGGACATTCGTAAGGACACCTGAAGATAGTTCACGCCATGAGACTTCATAATCCTCATTCTCATATTTCTGACGATGCGTAAGAATGTTGATTGCAAGTTCCTCATTTATGTCACACAAGCGTTTGACAAAGGAAAGGTCAGAAGGCTTGAAATATGGATCAATGATGATAAGAGAGGGGGAAGCTATACTTTCGATACCAGTTGACTAAGTACGCCCAAGCCTTGTCGTCCTCACCTACACGAATAAATCCGTCATTTTCCGCTTCATCATAGGCCCGAACCATTGAATCTACGCGGTCAATGCGATCTTTCGTACCTGCCGACAGAGAAAGCACTAACTTCAAGTTGTGCAATAAAGTTGTGTGGATGCCTATCAGTAAATCCCTATACTTCTTCGTTTCTTTATATTTAAGGAAAAGATCCTCCATAACATACAGCACGGCATATTTGCTCTCTTCAATGTTGTTGCCGTAAATATGTTGCATCGTGAGGCTGAAGAGGCGCTTGATATCAATGATTTGACCTTTGCCATTGACCAAGTCTTCCAACTGCTTGCTAAAAAACTTCACCTGCTCCTCCAGCGTAAGGCCATCAACTATCTGAAAGTTTTTATGAGCTTGCTCCAACTTCCTCGTAGAAGAAATATGGTCCAGCAGATGTTGTTTGTAGCGCACCCGAGCCGGGTCATTGTCAAGGTTGTTCACCATCTGCTCTGCCATTTCCGGCTTATGCTGATAGACCATGTCCACCAAACGTTTGTAGTCCTGCAATGTTCCATTGGCTCGAAGACTCTCCATGGCCGTGGCAGCAACAGGTTGCACAAGATTGCCTAGTTTATTGTCGATACACTCTGTAATACTCATGTTAAGACGATTCACTTTGTCGAACATGGAAGATATAGACTCTGCAATTTTGATACCCTTGTTGAAAAAATCCTCCTTATCTGCACGTTTTTGAAAATAAGGAGCAATGAACAAATAGAGAAATGAGCGATCTGCATCATTTGATATGGTAGCAATACGAGTTTCCCATTCCTGCTTATCAGCATTTGAAAAATCTGCCTGAGAGTGACTCAAAGAGGCTTCACACGCAATCTTATAACCATCGTGCTGCAATCCTCTTTGAGTAGGCAGCTTGGTAGAGACTATTCGTTTTAGCTCATTAACGATACTCTTTTTATGCTCAACGCTCAGGATATTTTTGGGCCGCCCCTCACGCAAACTCTTGGAAGCAATAGAAATAATGCGAAAGAAGACGTCGTCGGACGAGACATGGTCGAGCAAGACGGCAATATTCTGATAGTCGGTATAACATAAGTCGTAGGCTTTCTCAGACAATCCCGACCCAGACAATGCGGTCTCCTTGCAGAAGATAAACTCTAGGACACGCAAGAGGCAAGCGTTTCGGAAAAACTCATCGTAACGTGACAACATAGAGAACAACGTCTCATGGCTGGAAAGATACAAGGCTGGAGAAATTGCATAAATAGTACACTTCTGGTCAAACAAAGAGTAAGCATCGAAAGACTTAGGACAGTACTGGTTTACAATATCGAGAAACTGAGCATGATCGTTAGCGCAATAGTACTCCAATGCAATTGTGCTCCATATTTCAGCCTTCTCTATTTCAGAGGCAAAAACATTGACGTTATCGCCAAACACTTTAAGCGCTTCTGCATCACATATCTTGTAACGCACCATCAGAGCAAAAGAGTGGACGTAAAGCTCAAGAGAAACGTTATAGGCAGTGATACTTGACGACGAAATAAAGATGTTGCGCTGTTTCAGACTCAAGCACTTTTTCAAAATATCATCAGCGTCTGACTGTGACACTTTCGCAAAGCTCTTGGCGATAAAATAGCCACATTCAATCTTGTATTTGGGACTACTCATGGCATCCCAGCTCGACAGAATCTCTTTTTTAATTTTATCTGCAAACGAATTTCCTGCAAAATGCTTCTCCACCCAAAGATACAAGCGAACAAAGAGCAGTATACGTTGCGAACAACTTTCCAGATTCTCAATATAATGCAGATTCTTTTTTATTATAGGGAAGGCTGCATTATGATCTATTTTATCCGAATGAAGCAACTTGTAAGTCAGAATTTCAAGAGGTCCTTCACGGTTACCATAAGAAGCATCGGTCTTCGAAAGAAGATTAAAGAATGAGTCCAGCTTGATTTTCTCATCTTCTTGCTTTTTGATATACTGGCTGGCTGCCAAAGAATAGGCACACTCCCTACGCTCGATAGTATTCACCTCTGTAATGAGTTCGTCAACTAAGCGTGGATAATCACAAATCAAAGCCTTTATGGGCTCCTCTATTACCTTCAGATGGTAAGCCGTTTCCTGCATCAACTGATGGATACCTTGCTTTATATCTTTTGATAACTGGAATGTAGGACCTATCGTGCGCTCAGTCTCCTTCCTCTTGCCCAAATAGTCGAAACGTCCCAATAACTTTGATAGACAGGAGAGACGAATAGACTTGTCTTGTAAATCGTCAACATAGAGGAAAAGATTTTCGAGCAACGACAGGCTCTTTTCTGGCATTTTTTCTTTTGTTGCCTCTATGATGGTGAGTTGTGCGTCAACATAGTCAAAAGTAGGATACTTGATCGTCTCATTCAAAGCGTCAATATGCGACATGGCTTTTGTCATTTCATCCACAGTCATCTTTGCCATACTGTGGCAGACGGAGCTGAGGACCTTAGCCCGTGGCATATCGGTGTCGGAAACGGTGACTATCAGACTAACCGCCTCCAAAACCGCTTTGCCAATATCAGCCATATCTTCATGCTCCGGCAACCATATTTGCAGGAGGTGTAGCTTCTGAGAGTTACTCGGTAAATTGGAAAGAGCGTTTAGAAATACATCAACCGAAACATCTGAAAAAAGGTTTTTAGCGGCAGAGGCGAAAGAACGCAGTTCATCATTCTCAATTTTAGAGTCTACAATGTCCGCATCAGCTCTTCCAAACGTGTCCTCATCATCTCGCTTCGTCATCAACGCCATAAGAGTATATACACTATCAGCGTTAACCTTTGCCTTATTTTCCTTTACCACACGATCGACAATGCCAATAGCTGCCTTATAGTCAATATTAAAGAGCAACTTGGCCAATTCTATAGCCTTTTCAGGCATCTTCTCAAACTGTATGGAAGTGACGAGTTGGTCGATACGCTCTTTCAAAAGCTCATAGTCAGAATCTTTAAGCTTTTCTTTTTTGCGTGCAATAAGTAAAAAAGACTTTAGTTTTTCTTCTGACAAATAGACGTTTTCAGCCAATGCGATGGCTTGCCCAACATGGTCCGTAACAAGTAAAGCCTCCAGTTCGTTATCCCAGAGTTCGTTGCGCTCTATTTCATGCGACATGGACTGCGTGACTGCAAAACGAAACAAGGAGGCTGCATATTTTTCGGGCACTTCCTTGCAAGCATCATAGCCAAACTCACACTGTTCGTTAAGAGCAGCTTGTGACTTTTTGTCAATAAGTATTTTTTGGATATTGTCCTTGTTGAGGAAAGCAATAAGTTTGTCTATTTGTTTCAGGGACTTGTAAAGAGGAGGTATGAAGCTGCTATGCGACACCATATATTGAGACATTTCTAACACATGGAGCGTTTTCAGTTCAATTTCCTGCTTGAAGGAGGTAAGCTTTCGTCTCAAATATTTATGGAAACCCTCATGTAGAAGACGGAGATGCTCCTGTGATGTCACACAAACATCATCATGATACTTTGCAACAAAACAAACGATTTCTTCTTTGCTCAAACCAAGAATTTCTGCTGCTATCGTAACATCCAACGGAAAATCCGTATAGGCCATCAGAGCAAAGAATTCTTTTACATTATCCGCACTATTATCAAAGATTCTACGGAAATCATCGTCGAGCAAATCACTTTCCCCTGTAGCATCAGAGTCTAAGAGTTTTTTCAGGGAGTTGGTTTTAACAAACCTACGCAAAATTATCTCCATACGACTGGGAATGCCTCTTGAAATATTACAAAGTGCATTAAGATAGTCTTCAGAAATATCGGGGGACGCCTGCCGGAAATAATCTTTGATCTCCGCATCGACAAAGCGAATTACCTCATAATCGCTCACCGTAAGTTTCCCAGTACGTGGGAATAGCCTTTTTAGTTTGTTTTTATCGCCAGTGAATATGAAACGCGCATCAGTCCAGGGAAGAGAATTGAAAACACGCTTGATATTCTCAAACTTCTCTGTCGGTACATTATCGAAACCATCAAAAACAAAATACAATGGCCTTTTACTCTTCTTTTGTACATGCAACACCTTGGCATAGATGGACTGAATTGTAATACCAGTTGCCATGCTGATATTGAATTCAGCAGAGTTTCCATTGATATACCAATACAATTGACGCACAATTTCTTGTTCTATCAACTCTGAGTCCATGCGTACCGCATCTAATTCGTTGGCAAAATAACTGACGCAATGGGTACTGTGATTCTTTGCGAATTGGGCAAGGATAGTGGTCAGCCCAATACCTTCTTCCCCGTAAAGACAAAGAACATTGTTCGTTTCCAAACGTTTTTCACATAATTCCGTGATAACTTTACGTGGAACCTCATTAAGTACATCATGTGGACGAGTGACACTATAGTAGTACATATCCTCCACCGTACCTTCTAAGGGCTTTTCATTATCACACGCTCTTGCGTGAAACAATTCATAAAGATTCTCTTTCCCCATATAGAATTGTTGGATGGCATAGGTAGCATTGGGCATTATTTGATTAACCCCTCCCGTGACTTTTATCTCAGTTCCAAATGACATGACAAAAAAGTTGTTGCGTTACTTAGATGGGTTGTTGCCTTTACGACGCGCTATCAAGGCATCGTTAATACGAGCACGAATATTGTTCACGCTTTTTCCAGAAGTAATTTTTGCGGCGAAGGGAAGGAGGAGTTTGATAAAACACTCCTTGACTATGATCTCTTTTGTGAGTTTGGGCTCTTGGTCCAGCATGGAGATGACAATATTGGCGAGTTCAGTAGCATTGTCGCTCTCCCGAATCTGGGCAAGATATCCTTGTAGATGATCCTTGCTGAGGTAGTGGGCTAATTTCTCTGCCTCGGGGGAATCGTTTACGCTGGCTTCCTGCTCGCTAAGCTTCTTTTCTGCAAAATGATCGCCATAGAAGTTTTGCACCGCCTCGGTGGCATTGGGCAAAATTTGATTGTTGCCGCCGTTGACATTGATGATTACGTCGTGCATATAATATATCGTTGTAATGAATAAAAGACTCTCAGATAATGAACTTAACTTCAAAGCCCGATGAAGTTAACTTCGTAGGCCGATGAAGCTAACTTCATTGGCCGATGGACTTAACTTCATTTTTGGGGGTAGTTGGGGAGGTTTTTCTCCTTATCTATATATAGGCACCGAGAAATCCGTCTTTCACGTCCGTCGTAGGTGATTTCTGAGCAAAATTAGACCGATTATGAACGGATTGTGAATAGATTGTAAACGGATTGTAAACGGTTATGAATAGATTTGATTTCGGCTTCTCAACTTAGTACCTTTGCATCGCAGTCAGAAAACAACAACCAATTCTGTCGGGCGCAATGACTGCTTGCGTAAACATCAAGTCCCATACCGACGATGGGCAAGCGTATGATCAATTACAGTGTGTACATGATGCGTAATTCGTTGAAGCCGAATCTCCCCGAGAAGGCGTATGCCAAGGCGCAGGTGAAGGAGGTGATGTCGTTTCGCGACTTCGTGGCCCACATCGCCGAGCATGGTGGCTACAAGCGTGGACAGGTGAAGGGCGTGCTGAGCGACATGTGCTCGTGTCTCGTGGAGCAACTGTTGGAGGGCAAGAAGGTGATGCTCGATGAGCTCGGCAACTTCTGGTTGTCCATCAGCAGCGAAGGGGCGGAGAGCTGTGAGACGTTCACGTCGAAGAACATCACGGCAGTGAATATCATCTTCACGCCGGGTACGGACTTCGAGAACCTCATCGGACGCGCGGCCTTCAACCCGGTAGCGAGCCGATCGCTGCAAACTGCTGCCTTGAAGGCCGAGAAGAAGGGTGAGAACGTGATCGACATCGACGCCGTGAAGAAGGGTCCTGGCGCTGGTAGTGGCAACACGGGCAAACCTTCCAACCCGTCTGGAGGCGCAGGCAGCGACACGGGCGACGATGGCAAGACGGACACGGGAATCACCAATCCGCCGAGCAGTGGCGAGGACGGTGGCACCTTGGGTGACTAAGCTGTAGGGGCTGGGGGCGGTCTTCGCCCCCACGCCTTTCATCAAATTCTTGAATCATGGAAAAAAGACTTTCTCAATACCAAGCGGTCGTTTGCGTACTGCTTCTGTTCTTTGGTTAGTGCTCAATTTAGGGCATAGCCCTTTGTATAGGCACTTTTGCAAGTGCCTA
>ERZ857775.1308-NODE-1308-length-30253-cov-9.359130_pt1 | contig 30253 bp, 24 predicted proteins | sample MGYA00519698_ERZ857775 | MGnify/ENA primary metagenome ERZ857775 (study PRJEB31778, sample SAMEA3449363) | human gut metagenome | biome: human gut; feature: human-associated habitat; material: faeces | place: United Kingdom | collected 2010/2012 ...
CAAGAAGAAAGAAAATTTTGAAATTGACCAGAGGTTACTTTGGTGCAAGAAAGAATGTATGGACCGTAGCTAAAAACACTTGGGAAAAGGGTTTGACTTACGCGTTCCGTGACCGTAGAAATAAGAAAAGAAACTTCCGCGCTCTTTGGATACAACGTATCAACGCTGCTGCACGTCTTGAAGGAATGTCTTATTCTAAATTGATGGGCGGTCTGCACAAAGCCGGTATTGAAATAAATCGTAAGGTTTTGGCTGATTTAGCTATGAATCACCCGGAAGCTTTCAAAGCTGTGGTTGCTAAAGCAAAAGTTGCTTAAGACTCAACAGTTTATGAATTACAAAGTGTCAGTTACTAGGCTAGTAACTGGCACTTTTTCTTTGCACGGCAGTGAAAACAGAATAAAAAATGTTAGTAGGTAAACAAAATCCTTTTTTTTCTTGCTAATATCAAGGATTCTTATTACATTTGTGATACAAAAATATTAGCCGTATCGACTGGATCGGGAAACTCTTCAAATTAATCTGATGCACCGAGAAAGCTTCGTTCTTCAATGGCGGGCCACATCCTTCGGGACAGCTTTAAGCCGGTGGATTACAAAGAGGGCGAGCGCTCAAATCTTGTTCTATCAGAGTTTCATCACATCGTCGGTACGGCTTTCTTATATACTTTTCTATGATATTTTATTTCTCAGGTACAGGTAATTCAAAGTGGATCGCTAATCAGCTGTCTAAGGAACAAAAAGAGGATTTAGTTTTCATTCCCGACGCATTGAGGAGTGGAGTGTTGGAGTTTTGTCTCAAAGAGGAAGAGACGATCGGATTCGTGTTTCCTATTTACTCGTGGGCGCCTCCTGAGATTGTATTGAGCTTTATCCAAAAACTCTCGCTGAAGGGGTACAGAGGGCAGTATTTGTTCTTTGTATGTTCTTGTGGAGATGATACCGGCTTGACTCAACAGGTTCTGACGAAAGCGTTCAGACATAAGGGATGGGAATGTCATGCCGGCTTTTCAGTCACCATGCCTAACAATTATGTATTGCTTCCGGGATTTGATGTGGATAGCGAGGTACTAGAGAGGAAGAAGTTGGCAGAGAGCGTCGCGGAACTTAAAAGGATAAATACTTTGATCAGTAAAAGAGAACACTTGTTTTCCTGCCACGAAGGCAGTATTCCTTTTATCAAAACGAGAATAATCAATCCTTTATTCAATCGTTTCCAAATGTCACCTAAGCATTTCTATGTAACAGATGACTGTATCGGATGTAGGCGCTGTGAGAAGAATTGTCCGATGGAGAATATTGCTATGTCAGAAGGGAGGCCGGTCTGGGGAATGAATTGCACCTCATGCCTGGCATGTTACCATGTATGTCCCCGGCAAGCGGTGCAATATGGGAAAAGAACAAAAGGGAAGGGGCAGTATTTCAATCCCAATTCCGGCTATTGATCTTTGATTTTAATGCAGCAATGAGATAGATCTTCGATGATTGCAAGGCTTTCTACTCTGACGCCCTGTTCTTCCAGCACTTTGCGTCCGTTTTGGAATGCTTTTTCAATGATGAATCCCATTCCTACCAGATTTGCTCCGGACTGCTTAATGAGGTCAAGAACACCTAATGCCGCATTTCCGTATGCAAGGAAGTCATCTACAAAAAGTATGTTGTCATTTGGAGTCAGAAAATCGGAGCTGATAACAACTTCGTAATCACGGTCTTTTGTAAACGAGTGGACGGTGGTACTTAGTGCATTCTGAATCGTTTTGGGAGATTTCTTTTTGGCAAATACGACAGGCAAATCCATCAGGTAACCTGTCATGATAGCCGGAGCAATGCCACTGGCTTCTATTGTCATGATTTTATTTACGTTTGTGGCTGCAAAACGGCGGACAAATTCAACTCCGATTGATTTCATCAGAACAGGGTCCATCTGGTGGTTGATAAAACTATCCACTTTCAGAATACCTCCTTCGTAACATTTTCCATCTTGCAGAATTCTTTTTTTGAGTAATTGCATATAATCTGATATTAATTAATAATGTGCTAATATGCCATTCCGGATGATGAAACAAAGGACGGCATATTAGCACATGAACTATTTTAGTCTTACTTGTTATCTCTTAAATCTTTCACACGAACGGCTTTCCCCTCGCTTTGAGGTAGAGAACCTTTCTTAACCAGTTTTACTTTGGGAGTAACCAGGATTTCGTCTTTCAGTTGGCGGGTAATATCTTTGCGTATTTTCTCCAATTCAATATAATTGTCGGTGGAAAGATCGCTCAGCTCCACTTCAACAATCATTTCATCCTGATTATTGATTGTTTCCAGCGTAATTAAATAGTTGCTGCCCAATTCGGGGAATTGTACCAGGATTTTCTCTACCTGCATCGGGAAGATATTGACTCCCTTGATGATAAACATATCGTCACTACGTCCTTTAATCCGGTCAATACGGATATGTGTACGACCGCAAGGGCATTTTCCCGGAAGAATACGGGTTAAGTCGCGGGTACGATAACGGATGAGCGGCATCATTTCCCGATCAAGGGTAGTGAGTACTAATTCTCCGGTTTCTCCTTCAGGAACAGGTTCGCCTGTTTCTGGATCAATGATTTCTACTAAGTAGCAATCCTCCCAAAAGTGCATTCCGTTCTGTTCTAGACATTCGAAAGCAACACCGGGACCGTTCATTTCCGTCATACCGAAGCTGTTGTATGCTTTCACGCCCAACATCCGCTCTATTTTCCGACGTTGCTCATCTGTATGGGGCTCTGCACCGATTACCAAAGTTTTCAGTGTGGTGCCTCTTGGGTCTAGTCCTTCTTCCTGAAAGACCTCTGCAAGACGAATGGCATAGCTTGGTATGGCATGCAGAGCGGTTGTCTTAAAGTCATTGATGAATTTAATCTGCCGCTTGCTGTTACCGGCTGCGGCAGGAACGGTAAGACAGCCCAGACGTTCGGCGCCATATTGGAACCCTAGTCCTCCTGTAAACATTCCATATCCTGAACTATTCTGAAAAACATCTGTTTTACGGATTCCTACCGTATATAGGCAGCGGGCTACCAGATTTGCCCAAGAATCAAGGTCGTGTTGTGAGTGAACGATAACTGTCGGATTTCCGGTAGTACCACTGGAAGAGTGAATACGCACACCATCATTCCTCATATCTCCCGCCACCAGTCCGAAAGGGTAGTGGGCGCGCATATCGGCTTTGGTCGTGAACGGTACTTTACGGATATCATCCAGCGATTGTATGCTGTCTGAGGTAATACCATGTTTACTGAAAACCTCCTTATAGTATGGAGCGTTTGCAGCGATACTGATTGTTTTCTTCAAGCGTTGAAGCTGCAATTCCTGCAACTTCTCCCGACTCATGGTTTCTATTTCTTCTTCCCAGTATTGTGTACTCATGGCAGTCTCTATTATTACATAAGCTTTTCCGCAATTTCCTTGCCGGCAGCCAATGCTTTAAGATTCATTTCTACAATTGCTTCTCCTTTACGTTGGAAAATCTCACGAATGCTGTCCTGCACTTTTGCGTAGTCAATGCCAAGAAATGGAATTGTTGCTCCCAACAGGACGATATTGGCTATCCGTGCGGAACCGGCTTCTTTGGCGACTTTATCTACATTTAATACTATCTTATGAGGTAGTTTGTTGATTTCTGCCATTACTTTGTCCGTTTCCGGATAGTTGGGAATATTGACAAAAGGAGTTTCATTCGTTACCAGCCACCCTTCAGGGCTAAGGTAAGGAAGATATCGAAGGCCTTCCATAGGTTCCAGTGAGATAATAAGATCACATTTGCCGGAAGGAATCAAATCGGAAGCAATCGGCTGATCGCTGATGCGGAGGTTGGATTGAACGTCTCCTCCGCGCTGGCTCATTCCGTGCACTTCTGCTTGTTTCATATAAAGTCCTTCCTTTAAAGCGGCTTTACCGATTACGGTAGCAATGGACAAAATACCCTGTCCGCCTACTCCTGATAATATAATATCTTTTTTCATGGTTTACTTGCTTCTTTTTTTACGTGCTAATGTCTGGATACACTCTCTGCGTGGAATAATGACAGATACGCCACGATATTCGATTTCTTCGCGTATGATCTGTTTCATCTCTTCGTAATTCTTCTTCAAAGGAACAACCACTCTGATATGGGCGGGCTCTACACCGAGACCTGCACAGATTGCTTCGATACGTCCGGTTCCTGCAGAATCTTGCCCGCCTGTCATAGCGGTAGTCTCGTTGTCGGATATTACAATTGTCACATTGGCGTTTTCATTTACGCAGTCTAATAATCCCGTCATACCCGAATGAGTGAATGTGGAGTCGCCGATGACGGCTACGGCCGGAAACAGACCTCCGTCGGCTGCACCTTTTGCCATAGTGATAGAAGCACCCATATCTACGCATGAGTTGATAGCATTGAATGGCGCATTTGCTCCCAGTGTATAACAGCCGATGTCGCTGAATACTTTATGGGCGGGATATTCCTCTCTGAGTACTTCAGTCAATGTGGTATACATATCGCGATGGCCGCAACCTTCACAAAGTGCGGGCGGACGCATCTCTACCACAGACGGAATGCCAAATTCGGATTTGTTCTCTTTGCCTACCGCACGGGCTACCGAGTCAGGATTCAGTTCTCCGTCTTGCGACAAAGTGCCGTCTAAACGTCCTTTTACCTTTATACCAATACCCAGATAACCTTTCAGTTGTTTTTCTACAAAAGGTTGACCGTCTTCCAAAACAAGAATCTCATCGCAAGACTCTACCAATTGATGGAGTTGCTTTTTCGGCAGTGGATATTGTCCGATTTTGAGTACCGGATATTCACAGCCTTCGGGGTAGTTTTCCATCAGGTAATTGTAGCCGATACCACATGCGATGATTCCTAGTTTCTTGTTAGGACCATCTGTATATTTGTTGTACGGTGATTCTTCGGAGGCCTTTATGAACTCATCTTGACGTGAAAGTAATACTTTATAGCGTTTGCGGGCATTTCCCGGCAACAGGATGAATTGACGCGGGTCGTTGCTGAATGATATTTCATTCTGTGGTTTCTGTTCCTTGCGTTCTACTCCGGAACGGGAATGCGCAAGACGGGTTACCATACGCATTAAAATAGGTTCTCCCATTTTCTCGGAAAATTCAAAACCGCTGTACACCATGTCATACGCTTCCTGCTGATTACTGGGTTCGTACATAGGGATGAGGGAGAAATCTCCGTAGAAACGGCTGTCTTGCTCGTTCTGTGAGGAGTGCATACTAGGATCGTCTGCCGCTATCACAATCAGTCCGCCTTTCACGCCGGTGATGGCAGAGTTGACAAAACAGTCGGCGGCCACATTCATACCTACATGCTTCATGCAGACTAAGGCCCGCTTGCCGACGAAAGACATACCTAAAGCAGCCTCCATCGCTGTTTTTTCGTTGGCACACCAACGGTTATGTATATTCCGTTCGGTCGTTATCGGGGCCATCTGAATATATTCCGTAATCTCAGTTGAAGGAGTACCGGGATAGGCATAAACACCTGAGAGTCCGGCATCCAGTGCAGCTTGTGCAATGGCTTCATCGCCAAGTAAGAGTTGCTTGCTCATATATTTCTTTTTATTTAGTGTTGATCACAGTTTGTTATTCTATCGGGCAAAGATAGGCTTTTCAGTTCGTTTTATCACAAATTTACTTGAAAATCTTTCTTTCATTCAGTGCTTTCCAATATTTTCTTGCATTTGCCATGTGTTCGGCATAATTGGATGCGAAATTGTGAGTCCCGGAAAAGTCCTCTTTGGCACACATATAAATATAGTTGTGCTTGGTATAATTCAATACACTGTCTATCCCTTTTTTAGAGGGGATACGGATAGGTCCGGGAGGTAATCCGGTATTTATATATGTGTTATATGGCGAATCGATTTTCAAATGCTCGTTCGTAATACGTCGCAGACCAAAATCCTGTAGGGCAAATTTGATTGTCGGGTCTGCTTGCAGGGGCATATCTTTGTGCAGGCGGTTGATGTATAATCCGGCTACCATTGGCTTTTCTTCATTATTATTGGTCTCTTCTTCAACGATGGAAGCAAGTGTGCTGACTTCTTCCGGTGTCATACCGATCGCAGTGGCTTGTGCCAACCGTTCTTTGTTCCAGAAACGTTCATGTTCCTTTCTCATACGTTCGATTAATTCATCCGCACTCATATCCCAGTATACTTGGTAGGTTTCGGGAATGAAAAGACCGGGCAAGGTTGCTTCTGTGTATCCTAGTCGGGCTTGGACGCTGGAATCAAACAACCGGCGGGCAATCTCGGCAGAATCGATCATTAACTGTTTGCCCATACTTCGTGCCAGTCGTTCTAAAGTACGGACACTTCCGACTGTGAGATTCATCGGCTCTTGGTAACCTCTGGAAAAACGGCTGTATACATGGTATACATTGTCGTTCGGACGGATGGCATAACGTCCCGTGTGTATATTCTGTTCGAGATTTTTGTATTTGGCCATCCAATGGAATCCGGTGAGTTTGTTGACATATCCGAACTTTTTTATTTTATTGGTAATAGAATCGGCCGTATCGTCCCGGTCTACGTAAATGTATACGGTTTTGGACGGATGGAATTGGGGAGCAAACAGGTAGTAATAAATAGTCCCTCCTGCAATAGCGCAAAGTAAAAATGTTCCAATCAGAATGGATAATAAAATAGTTCTCTTTTTTTTCTTCATCTTATGAGACGTTATTTTTGCAGCGTCAAAGATAAGAAGAATTTGAATAGGAGTGGTTTCTTTCTGAGATGAATCTTTCTTCTGCAACATTTTTGTCTTTATATTAAGTATTATACCCGGAAAAACAAAAATGTCACATCGCTGATAATTAGATGTTTATGGGTAAAAATAGGGCTAAATTAAGATAAGTTTACAAAAAACGTCTAGATGTTTTCAGCTTTTTGAGAACAAAAAATGCATTTTTTCTGCAATGCTTTGTCACTGAGTTATTTATATGATTTTGTAGCTATTAATACTGTTCTATTGGGTTACAGTTGAACAACTGTGGAGAAGGACAAGTGCAATTGACAGGTTGCACAACAGTATCACGCTGGTTGCTCAACAGTAACAGCTTAATATCTCGGCAGGTTTTATTAATATGCCGCAAGGTTTTATTAATATACCACCGGATTTTATTTATTGGTAAAGAAGAAATCAATCGGTTCACTGCATGATTTTAAGATATAATACGGTATTTCTGATTAATTCGGCCATTGGAAATAATCAGCTTCTGCTTCTATCTTGTTTTCTATTTCATCGGGAAGGGCTGCAAAGAAATCCATGTTTGTAAGATGTTCAATACTATCTATTGTCACTGCGTATGTAGAAAGTGGCTCTACTGACTGTTTATTGTTGAATAAGAAACCGATAGCTCGCATAGGCTTTACGAAAGGGGAGAGGATTACCTTGAAAAACTTTTGGGGCACTACAACTTTATTTTTTCCGATTGTTTTGGGTTGTCCGGTTATAATAGGTCCGCATATAATGATAATGGCGCTGTCTGCTATCGCCCAATCCCGGATTTTCTCTTCCAGATTTTTCCAACCTCTTCTGTTTAGTTGCGGGTGTTGCGGACACATATTGCTGAAGTAAAATGATTCTTTCATAGCTTGCGGACTCCATTTCATATCTGCAGCCGGTGCCATGTGTCCTTTGTCGTATCCCGAATGTGCATAGTCTGTATTGGTTGCTATCAAGCCTCTGACCTGCGGGTCGGTAATAAAACGGTTACTTCTTTTTTCCTTTCCTTTTGTCTCTTTACGAGTCAATTCGTATGAAACCCAATTGGGGAGTTTTAAATCTTTATTGTAAGAAACGGTGTATCCGGTGTGATGGATGATCTGTTCTTGACGTCGGGTGAGTGACACCGGTATTTCCAACTCTTTAGTTGTCGGATTTTTACCTCCCGACTTCTTGTTCTCCGATTTTGTACCTTTCGTTTTTTTATCTTCCGGCTTCTTGTTCTCCGGCTTTTGGTCAGATGAAGTTTGAAATGATGTGCTGGTCTGTGGCTTTTCTTTTTGAGAAGTATCAATGCCCTGACAATACAAATAAACGCCGTAAAGAATAGGTATAAGTATAATGATGGTGATAATACATCCCAATTTATAATTGGAACGTGATTCTTTTTTGAATAATTTTCTGTTTTTACCTTTCTTTTTTCGAACCATTGGTTTGCAGGTGATGATGGGGTTGTTTTTATTCTTCTTTTCTCATGCTGAATTCGCAACCGCAATATTGCTGGTTGTAAAAATTATATTCTTTGATGATTGCGATGCGTCGTTCACTTAATCCGCCTTTACGCCAATTTTGTTCCCAATATATGATATCAGGATAATGTGTCATGGCATATCGTCCGGCTTCATTTATCTGTTCCAGGCTTTTCCAACGGCTGGAAGCAAGGGTAGTGGTAATTACGGAGAAACCATGCTCGTGGGCATAACGGGCGGTTTCCAACAAGCGGCTCTTGAAGCAACGCAGGCAACGTCCTCCTCTTTCGGGTTCCTGTTCCATTCCTGCCATTTGGCAGCGCCAGGCTTCGTGGTCATAGTCGGCGTCTACAATTTCCAGTCCTAATGATTGCGCATAACGGGTACATTCATCTTTTCTTATGTTGTATTCTTCCTGTGGGAAAATATTGGGATTGCAATAGTAAATGACAGGGGTTATATTGTGTTGCATCAGACATTCGATGATAGCTGACGAACAAGGAGCGCAACAAGTATGAAGTAAGATTTTATCGGCTCCTCCCGGAACTTCGAGTTGGAATTTCTTTTTCATGCGGTAAAGTTAGTATATATTTTGTCATACCATGCAATACTTTATAATTTATTCACAGGCGGAATTATCATTAATTATTGGGACAAAAAGTATCGAAAACAAAAGTTGTTATAAAAATAGCTCAAAAAATAGGCGGATTCTTTTTGTAGTTTCAAATAAAGCTGTAATTTTGCACGCCGTAAACGAGAGACAAATGCCGCTATAGCTCAGTTGGTAGAGCAACGCATTCGTAACGCGTAGGTCGCCAGTTCAAGTCTGGCTAGCGGCTCTCAACTAAAACGCTGATTATTAATTATTTAATCAGCGTTTCTCTTTCCTAAGAATTCAATTCTGAATAAAAAAAACATAAATCTGCATATATATTTGCACAAAATTGTATAGTAGAATTGTGTTTTGATTATTCGACTATGGCAACAATCAGATTAACAATTTTAAGTTCCATTAAGGAACATGATGGTAGGCTTCCCATCTTAGTTTGTATCTCCCAAAAGAAAGAACGTGCCTACATCAAAACAGAGTTTCTGTTAGATGATATTGCAGAATTCGATAACGGTAAAGTCGCTTACCGGAAGGATGCGAATGTCATGAATAGAAGGCTTGAATTTGTGTTTTCACAATACAAAGAGAAATTCAATTCTATTGAATGCATAGACTATTTTTCTGCAATTCAGATAAAACGGATTATAATATCCAAGGAACGTCCTTCACATATTTCGTTTTTAGAGTTCTGGAAACAGCGCATAAATGAAATCAGGGAAGAGGGTAGGGAAAGTTATGCTAAAATGAATGAGGAGACTGTACGAGTGTTTACTAATGCGGAAGGAGATGTCCCTATTCCTGCAATTAATACTTTACTAGTAGAGCATTTTAAAAAGTGGATGATAAAGAAAGGGTATGCTAATGGAAACATCGGATTAAGGCTTACGCATCTGAAAGCCCGGATAAACGAGCTGATAAAGACAGGTGTTCTTAAAACGGACGTACATCCATTTGCGTACACGAAAATACCAACAGCCGAACCTAAAGAATGCGACCTTTCAATAAAAGAATTTCAGAAAATACAAAAAACGGTAGTTGAAGGGAAACGCTTGAATTTAGGTAGGGACATGTTTTTACTCTCTTTCTATTTGTGCGGTATCAACTTGAAAGATTTATTATCCGTTGATTTGTCGGTGGATATACTTTCTTTTGAAAGAATCAAGACTGTTCATGCTAAGACTGGGAAATCAGTCATTACGTTCCCTATACACAGCGAAGCGAAAGCGATTATCAGTAAATACATAAATAAAAGGGGATTCTTGGATTTAGGTTATTCTTATACCTACTCTAATTTGCAAAAATACATCAATCTTTGCATGAGGGAACTAAAGGAGCACTTAGGAATCAAACAGACATTATGTTTCTATTCTGCTCGTAAGACTTTTGCTCAATTCGCCTCTGAACTAGGTATTCCAGACGGAGTGATAGATTATTGTCTTGGTCATTCGGACAAGAATCGAGGAATCATCCGATACTACACGAAAGTCAAACAAAAGCAAGCGGAAATAGCCATAAACAGGGTAATCGACTACGTGAACAACCCGGACAAATATAAGGACTATATAGAGATGAGGGCGGATATCATGATGATGAAAGGATAAGAGGTGATTTGCTATTATGAATAGAGGTAATATAGAAACAAGAGGTAGCTGTCAGGTGGCTACCTCTCCTATTTCAATACTGCAAATTTTCAAGTAATTACAAAAATATAAATTTATATTCTTCTGTAAATCATATTTGTTCATCTTCTGATTCTTTCCTTTTTAAGATTATTTTCTGATAAAAATAATCATCATTATTTTCTTTGAGAACCAAAACCAAAGAATTCCCTTCAAATTTCTCTATATTATACTTATCTTCTTCATCATATGCAGTATATCTGAAAATCAGATAATCTTCATTATATATATAAGAAAAAATATCATTATCACCATCAGGAATCATCCAAACTCCACTAAAATTTTCATTTAAAGTTATAAACTCTCCTGGATATTTTTTTACACGTATCCAAGGTTCTCCACCGGTCAAATTCTTATTGTAAATAGAATCATATGTGATCTCCCAAGTACCATAAATATCATTCGCAGGTCCACACGTAGCCTCACTTATAACATTCATTTTCTCATCAAAAACTTTCGCTTTCAATATTGCACCACCCTTCAGCGGAGTCCATTGGACTTTTACATTTCCTAACATATCAGTGATTCCATAAGTATGATTCAGTTCGCCATTCTTAGCCTCAAATTTTACAACCATACCCATCGGACTTGGAACTTCCTTTCCAAGTATAGTTCGTGTAAGGTTAAAAGTTGCATCAATCGGCTCCTTTACTTTTATAGATGTGCCTTTTACTGGTGATTGAAGAGTTATTTTATTTGGCATATTATAAATCTGACCTTCACAAAGAGTTAAAGGCGCAGGAGAAATTTCTTTTCCTAATCCTACAAACCCCAATAAAATACCAGCCTGCAAATCAATTCCAGCATAAGCCTTTTCTGTCAATGCATAATAATCTTTACTTACGGAGCCTATTTCATTATAAAAAGCAGCCCTTACTTCATCCCGAAAATATGGTTTGATCGACAAAAAAGGACCTGCAAGATTGTACATCTTTATACTTATTCTTGGATAAACAGATGTCCATAAATCCAAGTTAGCAAAAGCACTTATCTCTATCGGCTTAGGGGTGTTAGTAAAGTTAGCACTTCCAACAGGAGACCATCCTTCACTTTTGGTATATTGTATCCCTGCCTGTAGTTTCCCATCAAATATCACTCCACCTGTTGCTTTTAGCTGGGCCTCACCTTGTACCGAATATTCATATAGAAAATCGACATTCAGAGAAAGATGTACGGGAACTCCGGTAGCAGTTATATACCAAAAATTGAGTTTTTTGAATACGCTTTTGTCTAATATATCCTTCTCTTCTTCTTCAAACTTACCTTTTATTAAGGCACCTAGTATAAGCTCCCATTTAGCTTGTGCATCAATAGTGAAACGAAATTCTTCAAGCTCGCTGACTTTTACTTTTAAATTCGGAGTAATCTCCTTCTCTTTTACTGCTTTGCCGAATTTCAGTTTCATATCCCCCTTCATGGAAGTTACCAACCGATTCTTTTCCCAATAAAGAGAAAGATTTCCATCATCACTACCTGTTATTATTTGTCCAGAGTGATCTATCGGCTTAAAATTTATCAAAAGTGAATTGTCAGCCTTTGTCATGTTATCACCGGAATTTATGTCATAAATCGTCAAAGCTTCCCCTTCCTCACTGGATAAAACAATTTTTGTTGGATATATTACATTATCATTGTCTATAACTGCCCTACTTTTGTTTTTTGCTCTTACATTCGTAACCATGGAGGATGGTACTAATGAGAAAGACAACTCTTCATCACTGAACAACTCGGTCATATCCGCTTCTACTGTTTTCAGCGTAATATTGTTGCCTTCTGCCTCTGCCTGCATCACACGTCTGATATAGCCGGAAGTGGAATTATCCAAAACTATGAGGGAATGGCCTTCCTGAAAAGAAGGAGCCTCACCTTCAAATGTCAACTTAATATCTCCGGACTCATCATCTTGACTCACAACTGTAGTTTTATCCCAATCAATGTCCACAAGAGGATATTCCTTTGCCGGTTTCTCTTCTGGCAAATTACTATTCCCTTCATCCCCATTATCCTTGCTGCATCCTATGAAAAACAGACACAATAAATAAAAAAAGATCTTTTTCATATTAATAAATAAAATAACATTTAGAAAACTGCGAATTTATTCATTATTCTCCACTTACTAAAACTGCTTTTTCATGAATTGTAAACAAACTGATGAAAATTTGGAATAAGAACTGAAAAAATGTGATTATTATGATATTATTTTTTCATCCCCAAAAAGGAATAATCTAATCACCCCAGTACTAGTACAAAGTTAGTTTAAATGAATAAAGGCTGCCAAATAGGCTGCATCCGCTGGCTGCGGTTGTTGACACTCGAATCTCACTCCGTTAAAGAGGGAAATATATCAATCTTCAATGTCTGCAATCAAGTCTTTAAAAATTTTCTGGGAGGAACGAATACCTTCTAGGAAGGTTGCTTCATTTTGCGAATTTGTAAGGGTATTGTCATCAACAAAGGTAACATAGACAAATCCTAGTGCTTCTGCTGTTTCCTTTTGAGTGTTCGGATCTACAAGACATTCAATTGCAGTCCTGATGAAACAAAGTCCATCACTTACCTTCATTGCATGGTGAGCTGTTTCACCGTATTTTTGATAGTTTTTCTTTATATCTTCGTTGAGTTCAATCAGTAAGGCTATTTTATTCCTTGTGAAATATCGGCATATTACCTCATTAAGCCCTATAGTTCGGTATTCTTGAAAACACGTTCTCTATAGCGAGAAAAGAAATGGGCACTGTACGCATCTATCCTTCTAGTCCATACCATTGAATCGGCGTCGGTATGTTTATATGGAGAGCACCCCCATTTCAGAACGAATCGACTACTATCCACATTTATTACAGAGAAATAATTAAATTCAGGATTTTCAACAGCTTGTCTATTTGCAGCATAAAAAAATAAAATGTATGAATTACGTCGACTAGGATTTGTGTATTCAAATAGTTCCCAAGCCGGAAAACGGAGAGTCTTCCGAAATTTTTTCACAGCCTTTGGCATTAATTGCTGACGCTTATATTCTATCTTGGAACGGTCGGAGACCAATTCTTCATACATCTCATAAAATGTCATTGTTGGAATAACCATAATGTAACAAGTTCTAAACGTTTAATTAAATAGATTTACTTGAAATTATGTAATCATATTTTTAGCAAATATAAAAAAACATCAAAATATATCTAATTATCAATCCTCGAAATAGCATTTTCTGAAAGTATTATTAGGGGATTCATATATGGGCAACCGTAGCCAGCGATGTAGCTTATTTGGCAGCCTTTGGTAATTTACTCTTTACATCCCAATCAAAAGAATAGAGATGCCCGTTGATCGGTACATTTACAGTCAAAATTCTACCTTTCTTCCTTTTAATGTTCATATAACCTATTATTCCATCATTAGGATGGAGCGTTGTTTTCTTTAAATATCCTTGTTTCTTTACTTCCCTGTCATTGTCCATCATCTTACTTAACGTTTGCATTTGGTAAGACGAAGCCATATTAGCTTGAATTGCGACATTGGCATCATAATGATTAGTCACCGTTGTATAAGAGAGACCATTTGATGAATACGAAGTGGAATAAGACGTAGAATATCCGGCACTTCCTGCACTAAGCCCAGAAGAAAAGCCATATAAGGCCATAGCCCAGTTTTGAGACTTTCTTATCTTTTTCTGAAAGGATTCATTTGTATATACAACTAATTGGGATGTATCCCCTCTATTGGTTAATAACTGGGAAGTAACATTTTCAGGCATAAATATGACCGATGAATCACATTGGTTCTTGATGAAAACATCTATCCGGTAATATTTACCATAATCATCCTTCGTTTCATAAGCTGTAAGGCCAACGATAAAACCATTCGCATTTCTATATGCCCAAAGATTCCCATCATTATATTCTGTCATAACCGTAGAATCATTTTCTGATAGAATTAAAGTTTGTGCTTTTGATATTATTGAAATACACACAAAAAGAAATAAACATATATATTTCATACCTTCAATATAATTTATATAAGTTACACCATAAGATGAGATTAAAATGTAAAAACGAAATTATAAATAATATGTGAAATATCCAAAAATAATCTAGCAGTAAAAAATAATAGAAAAGTAATCTACGAATACTAACGTATTATATTTCCCTTTTCTTTACCACATAAATAAGTTACAGCCAGCTCCAGCCCCAACGTACCAACCATTTGGATAACCATAACCAACTTGTCAAGTTCTAGAACCTTTACTTTACAAGGCGGAGAAGTAGCGGTAAACTGAGTAAGCAAACCTAAGAAATATAAAAATTACATAGAGATAGACAGACATTATTATGATAAAAGAATAAAAGCATCCTATTCGGCCTTTATTTGTTGTACCTCTAACTTCGGTTTATTATGTAATGAATCTACTACAGTTTCCATTGGTCCAATCTGATCTATTACTGATTGGCTAGTTTTTGATAGCGTAAAAACCAATATAACATATATGGCTATTAATACTGCTCCTGCTATACAACGCCCTGTTTTCAAATATTGGTACCAATTTATCCTCTGAATTAATAATGGCGAAATAAATAAATACAAAGACGCAAAAAGTAATAATAATACTCCAAAACCAATCGTATTAGCTATCAATTGATATAAATTCAAAGTCGTATTATTAATAAATATATTAACAATACCAAAAAGAAAAGTAATAGCTGCTGTAAATATCGCTATTAAATCATAAGCTTTTTTATCTGAAGTTTTAATATCATTTTTTATCTGAGTTATTTCTTTTCTCTCTATTGATAGATCACAACGAAACCTTAAATACTCTTTGGTTCTATTAAATTGCTCCAATCGTTCTTTCAGTGTGTTATAGTCTATATATTTCGCATAAGCCGAAGGTACAAATAGTTTAATTGATTCATTATCCACACAGTACATAGATTCTTCAAATGGTAATTGAAAAGGAAAAAACTGATGGGAACGACTCCATTCGTAAGATTCGCTATATAAAATAATTATGCGCCCAAGTTCTTCCAGTTTATCTTCTATTAGTTTATCATCAAAATCCTCTTTTTCTATATGAAGTTCAATACATTTAATAATAGCTTCTATAGCCTTTTCATATGGATGGAAATTTCTCACTCCAGTTTTCGCTTGTATATTCTCTATGTGCCGAAGCTCTTCTTTTATTTGTTTTAAATTGGGTTCGCATTTTTGCGTATAAAACGAAAAGCGACAATTATGCAAGAAATTCAATATAGAATTCAACGAAAATTTATTATATTCCTCTACTGAATTACTAGGATTTATAAACTCTCTCGAATTTCGTTTTATTTGATATATATCTGAGAACTTTTTAAGAACAAAATCCATTTTAACAATATCAGACTTATTTGCAAGATTCTGTTTATAATATTTCATCAACAAAACAAATGATTTCAATTCAGGATTTCCCCCACTAATATCATTTAAAAGTTCATTTGCTTGTGATTCTGAATCACATTCTTTTGCAATAAACCCATCATAATCCCCTATGTCTAAATCCTTAGGATTTATGCATATAGTACTTGATTCAGTATTAATATAAAAAGGAGATTCTTTAATATTGTATATTATAAAATGGCATTTGTGGAGCAATACAGCTAAAACTGACCTTCTTTCAGAACTACCTTCAGAGATGTATTCCTTTAATCTATCTCTACTTATAAGTAGATTTTGGAATTCATCTTCACCAATAGGAAACCGATAATCAAACAAACATAAAGGAATTGTAATCTCTGGAAATAATTTAAGAATTTTATCAGTCGAATTAATATTTTTCAATTTGTAGAAACCATATTTATATTGGTTTTCCTCAGTACTAAATTTATTTTTCGAAATTGTTACAAAATAATTATAGTGCTGTAATGCATTATAGATTGAGTAATTCAAATCTCTATATCGTGACAGCAACTTGTCAACCTTCTCACTTCCAGAGTCTGAAAGTGATGGTGGAGCATATTCTACTGTCGTTTTGGCTAGAAAATTATTTAGTACATCTAGAAAATTAGGAACATTAATATATTCCCCACTAATAATCGACCTACTTAACAGTATAAAACATGTCTCAAAGAAATTTTCAATTTGAGCACTTTTATCAAAAAAGACAGATTCTTCCTCACTACTATTGGGAAGCCAAGATTCTGGAAACTCTTCTATGAATTGATTATAACACTGCTCTAATATAAAACCCATCCTACTTGTTTTATTTATTCAAAGTATTTATTTCTATCATTTCTAATCGATTCTATAGTCATTTTGTAACTTGACATTTCCATTAACCTAGCAAAAGTTATGGATTGTCTCCAACTTTCCCACTTATGTGTAATCTCCACCAAAGAAAAAGCATTTAATAAGATAAGATGCTCATTTTTCTCTTTTAAGGTATTAACAGCATCTTTTACTTGAGTGTAATCTTCTATTCTATAAGGTAATATTACATTTTCCTTTTTGATAATAGACCTTTCTGTTACGATATAAGATGGCAATCTATTATCTTGAATAGCATTATATATATCACTTTCCACTGGTCCATATGGCAATGCATGAAAATTATTAAAAACATCCAATAAATCTCTTGCACCTTCCCTCTTTGGTGCAGCAGTTAAAAATAAAAGCTTGAGTACGGATAACTTAGAACAGTTCTGAAAATTCATGGATTCTTTACCCTCTTCTTTATACCATTGTTCAAAGAGAGACAACATATAATCAAAGGCAAATATTTTATTCATAACAACCGTATTAAGTTTATAATAGTAATGCTTATATCATTAAATTAGTTTGCAAATAAAGTAATTATTCTCTCTTATTCTGTTTTTTGTTAACATTCTTAAGCAAACAGTAACATTGTAGCTATTAAGTTGTACACTTAAATTTACCACATAATCACATTCCAACTCACTCCTGCACCCACATACCAACTGAACGGATAACTATCCCCATCCTGCAAGCCAAGCCCAAATACTTTTCCTTCGACTTAACGATATGGTAGATGCCATTTGTTACCGTCTTATATACTGTTCTCAGGAAATATATACAAGCTGTCTACGATTATCAAAACGAAGTACGATTTTCGTTTTCAAAAAATATGTTATAAAATGATACTTCAATACCATTTTACTAAGTACTCTCGGAACCAATTTTGCCAAATCTGACTTTTCAAATGTCATTACAAAATCTCTTTCTCAAAATGGGTATTACAAGTTCCCGGATGGGCTCTTAATACAGTGGGGGTATTTCAGCGGAGGTACTGCAAATAATCAGTCCATAAATTTCCCATTATCTTTTAAATCTTGTTTTTCCCTTGCTTTTTCTAGTACGACGGATAACACTAATAATTCTATATGGTCTGTGAATTATGCCGCTATATATGCTTCATATTTTACGGTTTATAGAAGATATGCAGATGCAGGAACTATTGCTAACTCTTCACAGTCATTTAGATGGATAGCGATAGGGACTTGGAAATAGTATAATATTACAACATTATTTACGTCATGAAACATTTTAGTAGAAAATTGGTAGCAATTTTAGTACTCATAATTTGGCTAAGTTCTCTCGGGACTACGTATGCTAAAGCCGATTTATCTAATGCTGTAACAACATTAACTAGTGGAAATAACATATACATTAAATTCAATAATGGGATTCTGATACAATATGGACGTATCACTACTACCGGACAGAAGGAGCGTAGAGTATATATGCCGATGTCTTTTAAAAATGATGGATACAAAGTGTTTTATGGTATTGAAGCTGGGACTGACGTTGTTCAAACATTGTATACATTGAACAAAAGCACATCCTCATTCTATGTCAGTGGTACTTTTTATGATCCCTATAATGGAAATAAAGGGTTCCCTGGTGAATCCTTTGATTGGTTTGCCATTGGAATTTGGAAATAATAAAATAGATAAGTATGAAGCAAAAAATGTATTGGAAAAATGGATTCTATGATACACCAGTAGACGGAGCGGTAGAAATAACCATAGAAAATTACAGGGAACTTCTGGAAGGGCAATCATCCGGGAAACTCATTGTTACCAATGATGAAGGGTATCCTGTATTGGTAGAAAACGAGTACTCCCTTGAAGATATGCGAAAAATAAAAGTATCTGAGATTCAATCGTTTGACAAATCCGAAGAGGTCAATTCTTTTGAATTACGGGCTAAAAGTATGTGGTTGGATAAGTTTACACGTGTTGGATTATTTAACTCAATTAATACCGAAAAAGAGGCAGGCAGAACGGAGACTGTGCTTTGGTATGATGCAGTAAAATATATCATTCCAATACCAGACGCTTTGGCTATGTTAAATGCTCTGGAAATGTATGCGCTTGAGTGCTACAATGTAACACAATCACACATTGCAGCAGTCAAGGCATTGGATACAATCGAAGAGATTGAAAGCTACGATTATACCGTTGGTTATCCAAAGAAGCTTAGCTTTCCGGGATAGCCGGTTTTAAAGTTATAGGCTTCGATTTCTTCTTTCGTTTCCAGTTGATTAATGGCTTTGATATGCCCTTGTGTTGTATGGTAGCACGCAAGGGCATATAACTCTATCTGTTGTAGCATATCAATGGCTTTCTCGATTGATAAGACCAACTTTGCATCATTTAGCCAGATAGTCGTTTCGGGTCGTCCGGATTCCCTCTCAATACTAATTGAGTTCATGAGACCTACACGGGTGCTCTTATTAAGCCAACCGGACACATTACCAATACTAAAGCTATTTACCGATTCGGATGAGTCATACGCCTGTAATTCCGCTATTTTTCGGGCTTTCAACTCTAATAAGGTCGGTTCATATCCCTTCAATATGGGATATCCTTTCTCGTTCTCTACGATTACGAGTCCGGAAGATTGACCGTCTAATAATTCTTGCCAATACCTTTTCGTAATCTCTACCGCTCCGTCTATCGGAACATCGTAGAATCCGTTTTTCCAATACATTTTTTGTTCCATAATTATTCTTTATTAATTATTTCCATCGACCTATTGCCATCCAACAAAACGGCTCTTTATTTTCCTGGTTTGCGCTAACGGTAAAGCTGCTATTATAGAATGCATCAACCGTCCTTCCAGCATAATAATCTTGGAATCCGCTCTTTGCCGTTACAACAACTGAATATGGAGTAGAAGCGAAAGAAACAGGAAGGTATACAGATTGCTTGTGGTAACTATCCTGGCTATTAGAAGCATATCCCCATTGAATCAACAGTCCATCAGGGAACTTGTAATACCCATTTTGAGAAAGAGATTTTGTAATAACATTTGAAAAGTCTGCTTTGGCGTACTTAGTTCCGAGAGTACTTAGTATATTTCTTTCCTCCGCAGTCATGACTTTTTTATCTGTTGTTTCCTGAATATCAGACGCTTGATGCTCATGAACCGAAGCGGCATAATTGCCTAGAGGTTGATAACGCTCATCGTTGCGTGCATCATGATTATGAGAATTAAAATTTTGCAACAGCTCATTTAACCCTTGAACAAGTTCCGGAACTGTAACAAGTCTATTGAATATTTCCGCCGCTTCAAGTTGAATATTATATTTTTCTCCTGCCATAACTTTATGTGTTTTTTAGTTTATACAATCCGAACAATGTAACCAATACAAGTGAAGTGAGAATTGCGTCCTTATGTAAATCCCACCAAGAAAGCTCGACAACTCTCTCTTTTTGATTCAGCAAGGCAGTTACCTTATCGCTTATAGTATCCAGCCGGTTAGAGAACTGTTGTAAGCTTATAGACAATGTTTCATCTACTTCAGTCCTTTCCTGCTCCTGTCTGGAAGCGGTAGTAGTACTTTCCTTGACTATATGCTGCCTGCCGGTTGAATCCGGATCAGACAAATAAACTGTCGTGTTCTCCACTTTCAGATTACTTAGCCGGTCATTAACAATCTTCGTTTGTTTACTGAGGTCTATTCTCAATTCTTCAATTATCTTCCGTAGATATTGGAGGTCTCCGGAATAGTCTACCTGCTTTTGAGTTTCCATATTCCGAGAAGTCCGGCATGAAGCAAACCATATTCCCGACATCAGGAATATGGTTATATAAATCAAGGCTTTCATAATCCCAGGTATTTAGCGATTCCCTCGATGTGTATCTTGGCGACCGCATCCTTACCACGTGCCGACAATAGAAACTCCACGTCCTCTTTATTATCCTGAAAAAAATTCTCAGTCAAGACAGCCGGACAGTTCGTATCCCGGCACATGGCGAGATTCTGTTGCCAATATAACTTGTCCGGAGACGGCTTTCGTACAGGAATACCAATACTCAACACCGTTTCCGATAAACATTCAGCAAGCTTCTTACTGTTACCGGACGCATTGTTAGACACATACACGCTCCATCCTTTCGCATTCATCCAATTTGAGCCATTACCGGCTGCATTACAATGTATAGAGACAAGAATTGCCTTCTTCCCCGTCTCTTTGTAGATGGCATTCACACGTCGGCATCTCTCAGACAAAGGAACGTCCGAATCTTCTTTCACAATGCGTTCCGCATCAATTCCCTTTTTACGTAATCCGAGCACTACCCTATCGGCAATTTCCCTTGTATACGCCCATTCTCTTAATCTTCCGTCCGGTGAACGTTTGCCCGGTGTATTTTCTCCGTGGCCGTTATCAATTAATACTTTCATTTCTTTTCCTCCTTCATAAATCCGTTATTCATATAATCGACCACCGCTTTGGCTATATCCTCCGGATTCGCCTTGTGCTTTGCAATCTCAGCAGCCAAAGCGGCAACCTGTTTCATCTCCCTGCGTTCCTTTTCTTCAGCTTTCTCGTAGATAGATTTCACTTCAATGGCGGCAACGCCAAAAGCCCCGAGTAATGTGATGAACGGGAAGATAGGTATCCGATAATCATAATAGTTATCCAGATACCAGATTCCGGCCATTTGCATACAGTCAACCACGACAAGGGCTAGAAGAGCATTATAATATCTTGCTATCTTGTCTACCGTACGTTTGTATTTGTCACTCATCAGAGGCTCGCCACGTTGTTTCGCTTTCCGTGTTCCCGCCCAGAAATCAAATGCGATAAAAAATAGTGGTGTCAACAGGATACCGAACAACATCCATGCGACTACAAATAATTCATCCAATCCTTTCATATTGTTTTTACTTTAATAAATCTCTGAGACTAAGAGTTATTAGGTTCTCCTATAAATACATACAATGACTTATTCGGGATATATTTGCTACCATCATTACTCCAAAAAGTAAATCTGGCCATTCTAGTCGGAGGATTGGCTTGGACTACAATATCATTGATCGATTCAACACAAGGAGTCAATCCCCACTTACTTAATCCATTCCAATCCATTCCCATATTTTGAGGTATACACATCACCCTGTCGTGACTGCACCTGTATTTTATCACAATGTAATTGTTTCCGGCTCCGGGCGAAGCTCCTTCGTATCCTATACTCACAAATTCTATCCCATTCCCCCATGTTTTTTGATTTAAAGTCGGATTTCCACCATTGTACCATACCTCCAAGTAAACATACGACAGAACACCAGGCATACACCAATGGTCCCCCTCGTTCATTCGCCAATAGCTTCCTCCAACTGCATCTATACAGATATTCCTATTGCCACCTCCCCAAAATTCATACGTGCTTCCGGTAGCCCTTATCATAACAGCCCTGTTGTCGGAATCCCCTGCTTTGCTCGCCTCAAAATAAGAGCCGCATCCAAATCCTGTGATACCAGGAATCGCGTTTCCCAAAGCAGCAGTGGTCTTGCGATAATCATTGGTGATCCTAATTAAAGCATTTTGACCACTCTTGTTTTCCAAGATATAACTATCAATATCAAAACCACCCACTTTACCTTTATCAGAATAAACTTCACCGATAAACTTATATTGCTTAGTGACGGGATCGAGCTCAAATACCACCTCATCATCAACAACGGCAAATATTCCAGTTCGTTTAGAGCCACCAATGAAGCAATCTACTCCCTGGATTATTCCTGTTTTCTTTCCACTATCCGGATCCATTTTTCCAAAAAAGCAAGTACCATCCGGTCGAAGGTCATAAACCGAGTTACCATCATCAGAAATCCCCTTAATAGAACAACGGGCTTCAAGACCACTACCCGGAACATATTCCAGATAAGATTTTTTATCTCTGTCACCAACATAGCTGCGTCCGTAATTCTTTGTATATCCCTGGTTAGTTACCCTATCAAACCCTTCTTCAAGAATCACTTTATCTGCGAGGGAATAGGAATCAATGCCTTGCAACATCTGTTTCAAAGGTGCATTCTCGCCATAAGACGACATGATAATGGCGTTCTGCCTGCTCACATCTGTACGATTCCCTAACTGGATAATGGTATCACCCGCCTGTGGGATATCGCTTCCGGCATCACAGTCTTCTATGGATAAGTCGATGTAGTTATCACCGACTTCCATCACATAACGCCAATAGTATCTGTTGGACACGCCATCGTAAACTCCGGCTTTTATATTGAATTGTCGGCACATCGCAAAGTCACCGGCAACGAACTGGCTTAATATCGCTTTTTCTCCATCGTCAGCGGTGAAATAGCAACGATAACGTTTCTCGGATGAGTATAGTTGTACCCCGTTGATATCGTACAACTCACACCCGTTGACATCATAAAGCGCAAACTCCGCTACATTATCCACTTTCGTACATTCTATGCTGGCATTAGTAATTATCTGCTCACCTGAGACGTGTTGCGCATCCTTTATTACTAACGAATCGAAGATTGCTTTCATACGAAAATAGGCCTTATCCACCTCAAGATAGGTTTTACCGTCAGCATCTACTTGAATAATTCCACCGGAACCCAATGTGCCGGGAGTAAAATCTCCCAATTCTATTTTACCGGTCATGATTCCCCCTAGAAGTTTCAACAGATAATCTGTCGTATCCTCCTGATCTTTACGAAGAAACGTAGCAAGGCTCTTTCTTGAAGAAAATACATTTCTGTCGGACGGCAAGGTTTTATCGTTAACTCCTATGACGTATACGCTGGTTCCACCTCCACCAACAACACTTCCGGAGTAAGAGTGACCTTTGTAAGTAAGATTATCAAGCTTGCTTTCTATCTCACCGATACGGGAATAAGCGGCTGTTTCACCAACCGTATATATAGGATGATCGTATGGAATATCCAACGGCCACTCGAAACCGATAATGCGGGATTGACGACCTTCGGGGAAATACGCTTTATTTATAAGGTTTACTTTATCTCCTACCTCATAGGTACGAATATTGCCATTATTATAAATGAAATCAGCGTCCATCTCGCAATCATAGGTGGACGGATCAATCATAGACTTCTTTACGTACTTCTTGGTAGTTTCAAGCAACTCTTGTTCTGATTCCGGCATCATCTGTTCAGAGATGAATGCCGGATCAAAGCCGTAAAGGACGTAAGTATCTGCCGGAACTTCTTTGCCATCTTCCATATGAGTGGTTTGCGGGAACAACACATCGTCGGGAAGGGCACGCCCGTAATCCTCATTGCGGACTATTTCAAATGTGGTTCCTGTGTTATCACTCTCTTTTAAGGTTAAAGCAAAGTCAAGTCCGGCAAGTTTCCCTGTCTGGAAAATCAGGTGTAGCTCTTCCAGTAGGAAATCTTTCGTAAAGTTCTTTAGTCCGTTATCTTTGAATGTGTAGATAGGGTACTTGTTTCCGGTAGGCTTTTTTGTCTCTTCGTCTATTTCTTCCTTTTCCTCATGACTAATGCTGGATACGGAGCCGATATACTTAGGATATTCATCCTCAAATATAACTATCTCCTCAATTGCTTCCTCCACAGGCATTTCCACATTATCCGGGTTATCGTAACGTTCATCTCCTATGTTGATCCGTTCCCCTGTGGGGCTGTATCTGTAAGCGTCTACATAGGGAATACCTTCCGGCAGCATAAGGCGTTTTTGGACAACACCGTTCAAAGTCAGTTCCTTATCATCCTTGCTGAAATAGTTATCGGGGACTTTTCCTTTTATGATGTTATTAATCGTATATCTGTCTCCTAGAGAAGCGGTGACACCTTCGGGAAGACGAATAACATTTGAGTTGTCTCCTGTAAGTAGATCCGGATTATAGACAGCTTCAAATGTCTGTCCGCCATTGGAGCCGGAAAGGAATGTCACCGAAGTGTCAGCAGAAGCCCCACCCCTCAAATCGATATTATATTTTATATACGCCGCAAAAGATGAAAGTATATCGAAAGAATCGTTCATCGGGACACTAACAGAAGTTCGGACTTTTAAATCAGAACTGTTCTTGTCTATTTCCAATGTATTAGGAACATCTATTCTGGCATTAATTTCATATTGCTGCTGCGAAGACAACGAAACAACTTGATTGCCTATCGTAACTTCTTTTGATTCTCCAGAGACTTTATATACATACGTAGCTTTTAATATATATTCTCCTGCCGGAAGAAAAGCGCGGCTCCCTATTTGGGGAAGGGTTGTTGTTATATTAATGGATATTCCATCCGAAATAACTTTATAGGAACCGCTTTTAGCCAATGAAGACAAATCGGTATCAAGAATCCATTCTGTGTAAGATGGTTTAAAAAATCCGCTTCCCTCGCTCCTGCTAGCGGTATAGTATTCTTTATACGTAACCTTAGACGGAAAATAATCTATGTTAAGGATTCTTGCCGTATCAGCTATATCTCTACCATTGACCTTCTTCACGTCAAAGATCAGACTCTTCCGGTAGCTGTCAGGAATATTACGAGTAGAACCGAAAGCATAAACACGGGTTGCGTATGTGGTCTGGCTGTCACTTCTCTGCATGGAGTTGACATTGACGTTCTCCGTGTCCGTTAAATCACCAGCTTTAAAGTCTACCGGGGAGCTGTATTCACAACGGCCGAAATGAATAACGTGTTCTGTTATCCACCATTCACACTCCCAAGTCTCCGCCATTTGGGTAAGAGCGTCTATCAGATTCGCATTATCGTATGAAACGAGTTTGGAAGTGTTCGCTACCGTATTATCAATTTCGTATGTGAACTCTTCTTTTCTGAACTTGTATCCGAGTGCTTTCAAGTTGTCAAGAAAGACATTCAGGTGGACATTAAGAGGAGCGGTGAGATTCCATCCTGCTTCTCTTCCGGTAGTCTCAGGCGTGTAGAAAAACTTCTTGTTCTTCCACTTCCAATAATAGGCATCAAGACGAAGCTCATAATCATAGGCTCCTGTAGTCGTATTGTAGGCGGGTTTATACAGGTCTACAAGTTCGAATATTCCGAGATCATTATCTACCCCATCTCCTAATTGGAAGTACACAGGATTGGCTAGAGAGAACTTCAATGTAATGTAGTCCTCCTTCATCAATAAGAACTTCCGCTTGCTTCCCTCATTGATAGGGGTAGAAAAACGGAGATTGCCGGATATGTCTTTGATGTCTATCTTATCCATGACACCAAAGTTCGGAGATAAAATAATGAAGCCCTAATTATTAGAGCTTCATTATTTCACAATGATTTAATAGTGAAGAATCAATCTCTTACAGCTGGATTGGGCTCACAAAATTTTGCAGAAATCCTCCCAAACGTCCTATCTAAACTCTGTGCATAAGTGACACTTTTACCTAAGTAAATCAAGTGATAAATATCACTGCTATTTGCCGGAATCTGAACAGTAATCACACCCTTATATAATTCTTCGAAAAAAGATGTTTTTTTTACCTGATAGTCGGATTGGGAACTACCCTCTATCGTGAAAGTTAAAGTAAGTTCTCGCTCATCCAACTTTGGATTGTTGATAATAACACGTTTTCCATGCTCCACTCTGGATTTATTCTCTATCAATTCTTTTATTGGTACTGACGAGCCAACTACATCTAAAAAATTGTCTCCCATCCTCACACCCCATACAGCGTAAGCATCTCTTCCATTTATCAGTAAATCTGCCATAACTAACTATTTTGTTGATAATCCTTTGGTATTGTTTTTAACTTCTGAAATATCCTTTTGCATTTGCTGGATTGGTTTTATTATCGCTCCGGTGTTCTCAGAGATTTGAACTAGTTCGAGATATGAACTTGCTATCAAATCACGTGTATCATCAGCAATGTTTTTGGTTTCAGTATTTATGGAAACGAGTGTATCCGCTTTCATCGTTAGAATATTTAGTGATTGGGATTGAGTTACACTTTGATTCTTTATTTCCTCTCCGGCAATTTGCAAGGCTGTAAAACGTCCGTTAAGCTCTTCAATTGAATCTTGCGAAGCTGCGGCAAATCCCTTCTTTGTGGACTCTTGGGAAGAAGATGTACTACTCGTATATCCGGTTACTGCAGCGATTTCATCACGGATCTTCATGGCTTCTTCAACATATTGCATATACTCATTCTGCAAAGCTTCCCTTTCCGATTCAGTCAATTCATTATCTTCCATAGACTTGCCAAACTTTTTCCACCATGCTTCCAATTTATCGCTATACAATTCACCAATCTTATTGGAAAGCATTGCACGCATAAAATAGTCAGCAATATTGTCGGCTGCATCCTCTGCACTTGCATCCATATCCATTAGAGTGTCAATGAAACTGTCATACATAGACTCGAATGATATTCCGGTAAGACCTTCATACAGCTTATTAGTAAGTTCTTCCATCTTTCCGGCTTGGTCGATATAGTCATTTAACTTTTCTGTCAGGCGACCCCCATAATTACCTTTCCCTGTATTCTGAATTTTCTCCCACATATCAACATTACTGCGTAGCATTTTCATTTCTTCGGGAGAAAGTGACCATATATCACCGTTCCAATTCCGACCAATCTGACTGCTTAAACGAGCTATTTCATCTTGATTAAATCCACCCCAGTAATAGTTCCAACTATGATGGGAGTTGGAATATCTTGCCTGTTCTTGCGCAATCTTCTTATAATTTTCTTCTGTCTCCTCTTGTAATTTCTTGGCATCGGTATATGCAGCAACAGATTTTGTTCCCTTACTGGCTTCCATTACATCCGTCAAGTCCTCAATAGCTGTTTGCAGCGTTTCGTTGCGATCGGTTAATCGATCAATAGTATCTTGTACCTCCTTTGCATTGCCACCGATGCCAAACCATGAATTAAATCCACCAAAGGTAATTGTGTTGAGGATGTTGCCAATACCGCTACTTATAGATTTGCCTAATGTGACAAATAAATCTCCAGATAAAACATCACTTAGAATTCCGCTAACAGCACTGAATATGGAATCAAGCAGGCTACCTACAAGGTTACTCAGTCCGTCTTTCAGAACATCAATGATAGACAGAATCCAACCGACAATAGGAACTTCCTTAAGAGACTCGGATGTTTTGCCTATCGCGTCTTTGAACCCGTTCACCGTTTTGATGATTCCGCTGTATGCGTTATATAGTCCGCCCGAAGACAGTTGTTGCAATCCTCCCAACAGGTTCTCCATGCTCGCTTTCAGCTTGGTGGCGGAATCGGTTACATTTTGCTGGCTTTGGTTGGCTGCTTCTGTCTGTGTCTTCACGTTGGCAGATGCGGCGTCAGCATTCTGTTGGGCTATATCAAGTGCATTTTTAGCACTTTCCTTTTCTGCATCATCCCCACTCTTTATTGCTTTTTCATAGTCATCTTGCGCCTTTTTCAATTTTTCAAGGGCGGCAGTTTCATTATCAACAGCAAGGATGCGATTTTGCTCTGCCAATTGGTATGCCTTTACGTCTTGACCAAGTTTCTTAAAATTGATTCCGCCTGCACCGCCTAAAGACTTTTCCATTTGATTAATAGCGTCAATCAATGATTTCTGGCTTGCCTGGTCGGAGTTCTTGAATTTGCCAGTCCGAACATATTTCTTAGCTTCTTCAAGTGCTGGTTTAATCATATCATTAAACATACTTCCAAATTCACCAAATACAGTTACCCAATCTATATTGGCTTTTATAGCTTCGGTTTCTTTATTTTGGATGGCAATGTCACGTTGTTTTTCTAGCAGCTTAACTTGTGCGCCATTTGTTCCACCTTCTTCCTGCACTTTCTTTATCTTCTCAGCATATTCTTGAGTAATAGCTAATTTTTGCTGCTGAAATGTACCATACTCTTTCAAATAGTCGTTCAAAGCTTGTTGTTCGGCTTTAAGCTGCTCTCTGGTCACATCAGCAATATTTTTATCCCTTTTATTCTCGGCATTAGTGTAACGAGCGGAAATTTCCAAAGCCTGTTCTTGTGTCAATTTTCCACCTTGTCTTTCGCTTAAATCTTTTTCATGCTTTTTGATTGCATCCAGCTCCTTTTGATAGTCTAAATCAATCTGTTTCAGTTTCTTCTCCGTTCCCTCTTCCATAAGGCTGATTTCATCCTGCTGGTTCTTGCGATGGAGGGAAAGAAGTTGTTCGGAAAGTTGTTCTTGTTGTTTTTTCTGCTTTTCAGCTTCTTTCTTGGCTTGGTTTTCTTGTTTAGATAATGAATTCCCGGTAACACCACCTAAATCTTTGTAGGCTTTTTCAGTTGTTTCTACTCGTTTCTTAGCTTCTTCATACTGCTTTGAGGTGAACTTAGATTTATCCTTTTCTATCTCAGAAAGTTTCTTTTTAGCATCTTCCCATTCTTTTTTGGCTTTATCATAGTCTTGTTTGTAGGTGGTTTTGTTTTTCTCTGAATCAATTCGATTTTGCTTGACCGACTTCACAGTGTCTATAAGTGTTTTTATGTCTTTGACATTATAGATTGCTTCATCAGACAAGGTTCCTTTTACATCAATAGGTAAACGGAGTTTGATGGTTCCTTTATCACCCTTGCCCTTGATCCTCCTTTCAAGTTCAGAGATATATCGGTCAAATTCGTTTACATCAACATTTTTCAAGTTGAATATGAATTTCTCTGAAATGCCCTTACCCTTGTCTTTCAACATAACGTCACGCATAGCACGCAATTCTTTCAGCTTCTTTACATATCCATCAACACCTTGCTGACCGGAAAGAGATTTCAGTAAATTTTCGTAATATTTGATTTCAGATTCAATATTAGCCAAATTTTTAGCCTGATCTTCTCCAGCACGTTTCGCATCTTCCTCTGCAATCTGCTGCTTCAATTTTAGTATATCGGCAAGTTTGATGGTTTCAACATCGTATTGTGCGAATATCTTTGGATATTCTTTTCTCAACTCCGCTAAACTCTGACCTCTTTGTAAATCAGACAAAGCTATGTCACGAGAACTTTGTACAAGGGAATCAATCTTCTGCTTGTGCTCTTCCTCTTGTCTTTTAGCTTCTTCTTGCTGTTCGTTAAACCTTCTCTGCGCTTTTTCACCTTCGGTTGCAGAATCATGGAAAGTCCACATGGCTGCCCCTAGTCCGATTAGAGCTGTTGCCGCCAACACGTATGGATTAGCTTTCATTACAGTGTTTAGTGCCGCTTGTGCCACTGTAAGTGCTTTCGTTGCAGATATGGTACTCCAAAGAGTTTTAGCCCTTGCCTGTTCAATTACCATAACAGTAAACATGACAGCCTTATACGTACCATAAGTAACCACCAATCCTGCCAGTATCTTGCCGACCGTTTCGTAATTCTGGATTAGTGAGGTAGTCATCTCAATGCCTTTCATTATAACCCCTTCCGATTTTTGACCCATTTCGTCGAAAGCGGCATCCATCGCATCCTGCATCATAGACAACTGACCATTGATAGTCTTTGAAGCATTCTCAGACA
>ERZ857775.1310-NODE-1310-length-30237-cov-14.033132_pt1 | contig 30237 bp, 24 predicted proteins | sample MGYA00519698_ERZ857775 | MGnify/ENA primary metagenome ERZ857775 (study PRJEB31778, sample SAMEA3449363) | human gut metagenome | biome: human gut; feature: human-associated habitat; material: faeces | place: United Kingdom | collected 2010/2012 ...
TTCTGCGCCTGGTCTGCCGCAACCTGTCCTACAAGGAAATAGCAGATGAACTGCACATCAGCATACGAACTGTCAGCTTCCATGTGAGCAATATGCTTCGCAAGACAGGACATAAAAGTTTAATCGGCCTGGCTGTGGAAGCGGCGGACAAGGGCTATGCGCCGGGAATCCGGAAATAGGAAAGTGCAGCAGCCCATACCAGCCATCCATGTTCTTTTGGCCTGTCCCGGCAATTTATATTACAAATTGGTTTATAAAGCATCATGGATAGGAGTATAATAGAGTATAATAACAGCCAAAAAGAATTTGCAAAAAGAGTTTTTCGGAACGCAAAGAGGGATTGATTCGCCTTTTCCGCCTTTGCAGTTTTATATCAAATAAAGTTGTGCTGCACGGGGCAGCGGGGAAGAGGTGCGCCTATGGATTGGCTTTTTCAAAGCAGGTATAATCTCGACTTTTTTCTGGCGGCCATTCCGCTGCAGCTGATTATGATTGTGTATTATCTGGGACGGCGTCATCTGCCGATTTCGGAGTCCCGGTCATTCCTATATCTCATGGTGCTGAACCTTTCCACGCTGGTGACGGACATCATGGCCTGCGGCGTAACGGTGAAAGGCACGCCGGCCATGGTTCTTTATTTCTGGAATATTTTGTACTTTGCCTGTTTTCTCCTCACCGCATCCGGTTTCCTCTTATATACGGCAGATGCCCTTCATATCCCCCGCTTCGCGGGGCGCTGGACCAGGGCGGTTGTATTCCTGCCTGTGTGGGTGATGCTTTTATTCCTTTTCACCACCCCCTGGACGGGATTTTTCTTTGCCTCTTCGCCGGAAGTGCCCTTTAAGGACGGCCCGGTGTACGGCGGAGTGTATTACTGCTATGGCTTCTATATCCTTCTGCCCAATCTTCTGGTTCTTCTGAAATGGAGGGAAAACGGACTGAGAAGGAATTTCTCTTTTCTTGTCTGCGGCGCCCTTCTTCTTATCGGACTTTTTCTGCGGACAGAATTCAGGTACATGCCCATTATGGGATATTTTGTAACCCTGGCGGTGCTGGTGGCTTATTTCACCCTGCGAAATCCTGATTTCTATGTGGATGACGAAACGAATCTTCTGAACGGGCCGGCTCTCCATCTGGTGTATACAGACCGGACCAGGGGACGCAGGCTCCACGGGTTTGGCTTTGTAATCAAAGGATTTGAACAGAGCCGTATTCTCTACGGGGAAGCCTTTATTGACAGCCTCCTTCTTGAAATAGGAAAATATATCCGCCGGGAGCTGCCTTTCTGCTGCGGCTTTTACTTACGGAGCGGGCGCTTCTTCCTTATGACTCCTTTGGAAAAGACCGAAGAGGCTGCCGATACATTAAGGCAGCGGTTCAGAGCGTCCTGGACCCAGGGGACAAGAACCGCCTTCTTTGATATTGCCTGTGTTTATGTGGATCAGGAAGTTTTATTTCCTCCCTGGGAAGAATTCCGGCAGGCCCTGGCAGATGGTTTCCAGAAGGCCAGAGGGGTGGCAGTGAAGGAAATCACCGTGAATCAGGGCTACATGGAACAGCTGCATCGCAAATTTCATGTACGGCGGCTTCTTGCAGAGGCTTTGGCCAATAACAGCGCGGAAATTTTCCTGCAGCCTTTGATGGAGGCAGGTACCTACCGCATTCTGGGGGCAGAAGCGCTGGTGCGGCTGAAGGACAGGGACGGAAGCCTGGTGCTGCCTGATGAGTTTATTCCGGCGGCAGAGGGAAATGGGTCCATTTCCCTTCTGGGGCTGGAGGTTTTCGGGAAAGTATGCCGCTTTATCCAGGAAAAGAAGCCCCAGCGCTGGGGAATGAAATGGATACAGGTGAATCTCTCCCCCATGCAGTGCCTGGACCGGCACCTGCCGGATAAGCTGGATGCGCTTCGTAAGGCGCATGAGGTGCCTGTGTCGGCTGTCCGTCTTGAAATCACAGAGCAGGCGGCCATGGGAAACAGCGGCTACCAAAGGGTGAATGAGCTGGTGGAAAGGGGATATACCCTGGTGCTGGATGATTATGGCAGCGGCTATTCCAACCGCCAGCGGATGAACAGGATTTCCGTGGCCGGTATCAAGCTGGATGGCCACCTGGTGGGCAGTCATTTCGACCGCCCTGATTCCTATATTCCCAATCTTATCAAAGGCATGCGGCAGTCGGGCTATGAGGTGACTGCGGAAGGGGTGGAAACAAAGGAAATGGCGGACAGCCTTTCCGCCATGGGATGCACCTCCCTGCAGGGGTTCTACTTTGCTCCGCCCCTCACCCTTTCGCAGTTTGAAAAGATGTATGGAACCTGAAATATTCTGCTTTTATGATTTACGCTCCCGGAAGGGGCAGTGATACCTGTGAATTTTCCTGTAGAGGAAGGGGTGTACCATGTGTTAACAGCCATTGGGGTACCTAATATCCATTTCTTTCTGGCGGCCATACCGGTGCAGCTGATTCTCTTTTTCTTCTACCTGAGCCGGCGGCAGCTGCCCCTTCGGGAGTCCCGCTCCTTTCTGGTGCTCATGGGCTGGAACATGGTGATCTTTCTTACGGATCTTCTCCTTGTGTATACGGACTCAATGGGCAGGAAGGAAGAACTGCCTTTCCTGACCCTCTTTTTCTTCTGCAGTGTGCTTCTGGAAAACTATTTCCTCTTCTATTATTTCTGCGATGCCCTGCAGGCCGATGATTATGGAGGAAAGCGCATCCGGTGGATTGCCTTTCTTCCGGTGGCGGCAGGTATCCTTTATTTCGGGGAAGACAGCATGACCGGTGCCAATCCCCTCGAACTGGCACTGCTTTTCCGTGAAGTCAACCTGGTTTATCTTGCCTTCTTTGCAGGACTTTCCCTGATTCTTGTGTGGCTTAGGCGAAAAAGCAACAGCTTCAGAAGAAATATGGGCTTTGCTTTCTGCCTCCTGGTCCTTCTTTTCGGCCTGTGGGGCCGCCTGCTTTTCCCGCAGGTTCTTTTTGCAGGCTGCTTTTTCACACTGGCTTCCTTTATCCTTTACCTCACTGTGAGAAATCCCGATTTCTATCTGGAACATCAGACAAAGGTTCTGAATAAGGCGGCCTTCCATCTGGTGGCCCGGGACCGTATCAGGAGCTGCGGTATCCATGGACTTGGCTTTGTTATCAAAGATTATGAAGAGGGCCGCATACTTTACGGCAGTGCCTTCATCGACAGTTTTCTGGAAAATATTGGCCGCTTCCTGGTTAAGGAATTTGACGGAGGCGATGCATTCTATCTGGGCAGCGGACGTTTCTTCCTCCTTTTCAGGAGAAAAATAGACGGCCCCGAGGAAGCAGACAGACTGCACCGCCGTTTCCGGAAAGCATGGACAAAGGGAGAGCGTTCCGCCTTCTTCGACATCTGCTGCTGCAGTCTGGAGGAAGGGCTCCTGTTTCCTGACGTGGAAGAGCTGATGGAGGTGATTACCTTTGCCTTTGAAGTAGCCGAAGGCGTAGGGCAGGAAGACTTCATCATAGGCAGGGACTACCAGGCCAAAGTAGCAAGACAGGTTGAGGTGCGGCGGCTTCTTATAGATTCCCTGGAACGGGACAGCCTTCTGGTGTACCTGCAGCCCTTGATGAATGGACAGACAGGGAAACCGGAAGGGGCGGAAGCCCTGGTCCGCCTGTCCGATGGAAAGGGAGGACTGGTGCCTCCTGGCGAATTTATCCCGGCCGCAGAATCAAGTGGCTCCGTAGCCATCCTGGGACTCCAGGTGTTCAAAAAGGTGTGCGCTTTCATCAGTCAGGGAGGCATGGACAGATGCGGCATGAAATGGATCAATGTGAATGTGTCTCCCGTGCAGTGCCTGGATAGAAACCTGCCGGAAAAGCTGGAAAGCATCAGAAAACTCTATGACATTTCCCCCGCCTTCCTCCATCTGGAAATCACGGAACAGGGGGCCCTGGGGCCCGGCGGTCTGGAGCAGATCAGGCGCCTTAGGAAACTGGGTTATCCCATGGTGCTGGACGATTACGGCACCGGTCGTGCCAATGCCAGCCGCATCAAAAGCATTCCCCTTTCCGGTATCAAAATCGACATGTCCCTGGTCCGCGCCCACTTCCGAAAACCGGATCCCTACCTGCCCAGCCTGGTGAACGGTCTCCACGACCTGGGTTTCACCGTCACCGCAGAAGGGGTGGAAACGGAAGACATGGTCAAAGGACTCCGAGCTATGGGCTGCGACTACTTCCAGGGCTTCTACTACAGCCGGCCCATATCAATGGAAGAGTTTCTGGAAAAATATGGTACGAAATAAAAAATCCCGCCTCGGCGGGATTTTTTATTGAAAAGTACAGGTATGGCGGTACGTTATGCAGTATCGGAAACACAAAGGGTAGTGCGTAACGTCAGGCTTCATATTCATCGCCGTCAGGCGATACCTTCTCTTCTGAACCCTTTGAACCCTCTTCTACACTGAACCTGGGGCTGCAAAGGCCCCTTACTTAATAATCAGCACCGGCACTTTCACATGGTGGATAACGTACTGGCTGACGCTGCCCATGATGAAGGAGGAGAGGGAGCCTTTGCCGCTGTTTCCCATGATGATGAGGTCGATGTTTTCTTCGTCCACCAGGGAGGTGATGACGCTGCCCGGTACGCCGGTGCGGATGATGGGGGTGAAGCGGATCGTTTCAGGAATCTGTTTCTTGATTCTTTCCATCACCGCTTCCGCTTTTTCCCTGATGGAGGCAAAGCCGTTGCGGTCCAGGTTTACCTGCATCAGGGGGTAAGCCGCTTCTCCGATGTCTGCCACCACGGCCACATATAAATCCGCATGGTAGGTGCCTGCCATTTCTACACCGTAGCGAAGGGCGTTGTCGGCGGTGCCGGAGCCGTCTACGGGCACAAGAATTTTTTTGAACTGCATAAGAGAGACCTCCTTTTGAAAACTGATTTCCTTATTTGGTAATTCCTGCTATGATATATATGATTATAGCATGAACGGAGGGCTGATTCATTTCATCAGCCTTTTCCGGAGGAAGGCAGGATGAATCCATGAAAAAATCAGCGGTAATTCCTCTCATGGCGCTGGCGCTTTTAGTGCCTTTTGGTGCGGTTATGGGGGAAGAGGACAGGCCGGCGGCGGTGGAAGAGGCGCGGCAGGGACGTATGTGTACGATAACAGGGCCAGCGGGCTTTCCATGACTATTCCGGGAAACCGGGTGGAAAATGAGAAATCCGGCGAGGCGGTGTACCAGGCGTTCCTGCCGGATGAGGGCATAGCCCTTTCCATTCTGTCCAGGGCCTATGGCCAGCCCTATGGCATGGAGAAGATGAAGAAGCAGGAAAAGAAGGCGGAGCAGTTCCTGACGGAAAGCATAGCCCGGTCCGGCGAAAAGAAATTGTCCCTTAAAAAGGTAAAAACAGGGGCCGGCACGGCTCTTTTTGCAGAAACCACAGGCCAGGGTAAGGATGGCGCCTTCTCGGTGATGCGCTACCTGTTTCTTCGGCAGGAAGGTACGGCCATGATTTCCTTTACCATGAAGGAGGGGGACCGGAAAAAGAATGATCCCGTTGTGAAGCAGCTCATGGATACCCTTACTTTTTACACACCCATGCAGAAGGTCAATGTGAAGGGAACTCCCTATACCTATGATATTCCTGCTTCCATGAAGGTGGATTATGATCCGCCGGTGGCACCGGATCATGTGCTGGTGGCCGGAAACAGGCTGCTTATGACAGGGGTCGTGGCTCTTCCCATATCGGAAAACAGGGAGTTCAGTTTCCTCCCTCCCAGTTTGTCCCATTTATCGGATGGGGATAAGGAAAATGTGATGGCCCATTTCAAAAGCAAGCTGGCAGTGGAAAGCACCGGCCGGTATGTGGAGAATGTGAAGTTCCTCTTCGGCTTTTTCCATGGAAGAGACGGCTTGCGTCTGGATTTCGATGACCAAGGAGACCATAATACCAGCTATATTTTTGTGAAAGACGGGAAATACATTTCCTTTGACTATATTTACAATACAAAAGAAAGGGACTATGCGGAAAGGGTGATGGAGCGCTCTCTGGAGTCCATTTCTTTTTAAGTCCGGGTTGCATATGATGGAGGCGATACCTTTGTTTTTTAATCTGTTTGGCGCAGGAAAAGATAAATATATAGAAGAGTATGCCAGCCGCATGGCGGAGGCAGCGGTGAAGGATGAGCTGGATGCAGACCGGCTGGAAAGTTTCATCGCCTATGCCAAGGAAAAGGGTCTGGGCAACAAGCAGCTGGCCCGGGCCCAGGCGCTGGCCTGTGACAAAGCCTTTGAAAAGCTCTACCATGAGGGCTACATGAATGACGATGAATACGGCATGTTTACGGATATGCTGAAGCTCTGCTACATGATGAAGGAAGACGGGAAATACAAGTATGAAACCATTGCTAAAAGGTGCAATGCTCTCTATAAAATCCAGGAAGAGGGCCTCATGCCGAAGGTCAACAGGGAGTATGCCAATGTGAAATACAGGGACGGGGAAGAGCTCCATTTCACCGCCGCCGCCCGGTTCATGAAGGCAAAGAAGCCTCTTGGCGACAGGGGCACCATCATTGCCAAAGGAAAGCCCTTCAAAGTGGGAAGCTGCGAAAACAGGGAAGACAAAAGTCTCTTTGAAGAAGGGGACAAAGGCGCTTTCTGGATTACCTCCCAGCGGGTAGGCTTCCGCAGCAAAACGGACAGAATCACCGCTGAACTTTCAGATATTGACCATGTAGAACTGGGGAAAGGGCCCCTCTGCTTCTATGAAAAGGGAAAGGATACCCCCTGGTGCGTCATGGTGGATGATTATGAAATGGCAGGAGCCCTGCTGTCGAATATTCTTAACAGGTGAGAGTTTCCTATTGAGGTGAAAGACAAAGGCGTCAGGTAGAAACAGAAAGGAGTCATGTCATGGAATTTGATCATGTGCTTGATGTGAGGAGTTCGGTGCGCCGGTATACGGATGAGCCGGTGTCCGAAGAGGATATTGAGAAGATTGTAACGGCAGGGGAGAAGGTGCCGGTGGGGCATTTTGATTTCAAAAATTATGCCATTGCCGCTATTACGAATAAGAAGGTGCTGGATCTTCTCACGGAAGAAAACCAGGCCCTGTCTGGCAGGGGCAATCCTATTTACGGAGCGCCGCTGCTGCTTCTCATTATGAATACGCCCGAGGCCAGGGAGGATTCCATAAAGCTCAATGCAGGCATTATGGCGGAGAACATGCATCTGAAGGCGGTGGACCTGGGCCTTGGCTCCATCTGCATTTACAGTTTTATCCGTACCCTGAACAAGGTGGAAGGGTACGGGAAGTATTTCCAGGCCCTCCATCTTCCGGAAGGCCTGAAGCCTGCCATGGCGGTGGCGGTGGGCCATACGCCCATGCCCCAGCGGGCAAGGCGGTTTACGCCCCGGATTCCTGCATTCCGCATTGGCGAAGAATAGGAGGAATTATGGAATTTGATGAAGTATTAGCTTTAAGAAAGTCTGTCCGTTCTTATACGGATGAGCCGGTTTCTGAAGAGGAAATCAAAGCTCTTATCCACGCAGCGGAAGAGGCATCGGTGGGGCACCATAATGACAAAGGCTATGCCCTGGTGGTAGTAAGGGATGAGGAAGTGCTCCGGCGTATCAGCACGGAGGGCGGAGAGAAGGCGGGAAAGGCCCATATGATTTATGAAGCCCCGCTTCTCATCCTCATCTGCCGCACGAAGGATGTGATGGAGAATCTGGAGGGCTTTGATGCAGGCATTATTGCCGAGCATATTCATCTGAAGGCGGCGGATCTGGGCCTTTCTTCCATCATCCTTTTCGGTTTCATCCGTCTTCTTGGAAGGGATGCGGATTATCTGAAAATGCTTCACCTGCCGGAGGGGATTTCTCCCATTCTGGCGGTGGCAGTGGGGCATTCGCCGCTGGACGGGAAGAAGAGGAAGGGAGACCGTCATTTTGAAGTCATAGAAAGGTGACTGATGGGCCTCTTCCTGTCATGGGAGGGGCCTTTTTCCCTTATTATTCCTATTGCTATTCCTTGGGAAATCTCGTATAATCAGATTAATATTTCTATTTAGGTTTTTCAGGGAGGATGTATTTTTTTCTCATGGCTTTAGAAGTCGGTAATATCGTAGAAGGTACCATTACCGGTATCGCAAAGTTTGGCGCATTCGTGGAACTGCCGGATAATAAGGTGGGTCTGGTTCACATTTCCGAAGTGGCGAACGAATATGTAAGTGATGTGAATGATTATCTTAAGGTAAAAGATAAGGTGAAGGTGAAGGTCATTACCATTGATGAGAGGGGTAAGATTGCCCTGTCCATCAAACAGGCCCAGCCTGTTTCCGGGAAAGAGGAAAAGAAGCAGGATCGTTTCCACCATGACCGCCAGGGACGCCGCGATTTCCATGAAAGAAATGATTTCCACGGCCGTGAGGGCCATCGTCCCTTCGAACGCCGCCAGGAAGAGGGAGAAGGCGAGTCCTTCCGCCCTGAAAGACCGCAGTATAACCGTTCTTTTTCCGGCGGATTCCGTCCGGCCAAGAAGGAAGTACCCGCTTCTTTTGAAGATAAGCTCAGCCGTTTCCTGAAGGACAGCGACGAAAGACTTCTTGATTTGAAAAGAAATGTGGAGTCCAAGAGAGGCGGACGGGGCGCAAGGCGTTCTGACTGATTTGGATTTGAAGGGGGCAGCCAGGGAAGCACTGATTAAATCGCACACTGCTTTTATTTGTAGAAGCAGAATTTATGAATTAATCAGTGCTTTCCGGGGGCTCCCTTATTTTTTTACAGGGGGCATATGATGCGTGCGATTATCGATATCGGGACTAATTCAGTTCGTCTTTTGCTTGCAGAAAAAGATGAAAAGGAGGAGTGGAAGATTCTGAAAAAGGATCTTCGCAGCACCCGGCTCGGTGAAGGAATGACGGACAAGGCCTATATCGGCAAGGGGCCGCAGGAGAGGACTCTGAAGGCGATAGAGGAATTTGCTGCTGCTGCCCGCCTTGAAGGGGCGGATGAAATATTTGCCTACGGCACCTCCATCATGAGGGATGCTGCCAACGGCCCTGCTTTTTCTGATGAGGTGACCAGTGCCGTGGGCATTCCCGTGCGGATTCTGTCCGGCAAGGAAGAGGCCTATTACAGCTATATCGGCGCGGCAGGCACGTCCGGCGTGGTGACGTCGGTGGTGGATATCGGCGGCGGCTCCACGGAAATCTGCATGGGCTTCGGCACCGACATCGGCATGCGTCACAGTTTCCGCCTGGGCTGCGTGCGCTGCTCCAAGCAGTTCGATACTACTACGCCCCGGGGTGTAGCGGAGCTGAAAAAGCACTGCTTTGATCTTTTCCGTCATACGGAACTCATGCAGTCTGTGAAGAATGTGAAACGGTGGATCGGAGTTGGCGGCACGGTGACTTCCATGGCAGCCATGCTGCAGGAGTTGGAAGTGTATGATTCAGCCAAAGTGCAGGACTTTGTCATTCACCAGGATGATGTGAACCGCATGCTGAAGAAGCTCTGCGCCATGTCCTATGACGATAAGTGCCATTTGACGGGGCTCATGCCGGAAAGAGCGGATATTATCGTAGCAGGCGTAGCCATTCTGGATGCGCTTATGGAATACTTCGCCCTGCCGGAAATCATTGTAAGCGACAGGGATTTGTCCGAAGGCCTTCTGGATGCGGATGTGCTGAAACCGGCTAAAGAGTCATGAATAAGAAATCATTTCAGGAAAAAGTGCTGACCTTTGCCCGCCGGCATGGTTTATGGGCCAGGGGAGACTCCATTCTGGCTGCCGTATCCGGCGGCCCGGACTCCCTGGGACTCCTCCTTTTTCTAAAGGAAATAGAGGGGCCGGAAGGCATCCATGTGATATGCTGCTGCGTGAACCATCATCTCCGGAAAGCGGCGGAAGGGGAAACGGAATACGTAAGGGAAGTATGCCGCCTTTTTCATATCCCCTTTATCCGGAAGGACGTGGATGTTCCGGCGGCAAGAAGGGAAAATCGGGGCTCTGTGGAAACGGTGGCCCGCATTCTTCGGTTCAAGGCACTTAAAGAAGCGGCGGAAGAAGGAAAGTGCACTCAAATCGCTCTGGCCCATCATGAAAATGACCAGGCGGAAACTATTCTCTTCCATCTGCTTCGCGGAAGCGGCACCAAAGGCATGGCCGGCATACAGCCCCGGAGGAACATTTTCATCCGGCCTTTTCTTGCTGTCACAAGAAAGGAAATCGCCGATTTCCTTTCTTCTTTCCATGTAACGCCCTGTCATGATGAGACCAATGATATTCCCGATGCCACCAGAAATAAAATCAGGCTGGAGCTCATGCCCCGGCTGCTTTCCTTCAATCCGAACCTGGTGACCACCCTTTCCAGGGAGGCTCAGATCTTCCGGGATGAAGAAGATTTCATGGAAAAAGAAGAAGAAAGGGAAGCGGTCCATTTCAAAAGGGAAGGCACCCTTCTTATTTTCCCAAGGGCGAGATGGAATGGCCTCCATCCGGCCATGAAGCGCAGAATCATCCGCCGGGCGGTAATGGAAATGGCGCAGCGAAGCCCCGATGCAGAGGGCGTGGAGCGGATGAAGCTTCTGGCGGAGCAGGGAAAAGAGGGGCAGAAAACATCCTCTTCCGGCGCTGTGCTGGAAATAGCAGGCCCCTTTTTCTGCTTCTTTCCGGGAAGCTCCAGAAATGATTCTATCAACGAGGGAGATCTGCTCTCCTTTTTTTATAAAAATATGGAAAAAGAAAAGCCTGCAGGGAGAGAAACTGGTATAATAAAAGATAACCATGTGGAGAAGCTGACGGCAGGCCCATGGGTGCTGACAGTGGAAAAGCTGCCGCATCCGGTGGAAGCGGGCCGAAATCAGTATCTTCTTGACGCCTGTGGGGCAGGGGCTCTGACCCTGCGGATGGCGGAAAAGGAAGACTACATGGAGCCTTTGGGCATGACGGGAAAGAAGAAGGTGTTCTCTATTCTCCAGGAAAAGGGAATTCCAGCGCCTCTTCGCCGGTTATGGCCTGTGGTGGCTGATGAAAATCATATTTACTGGACCGCCTTCTTTAGAGGAAGCCGGTTGTGCAGGGTGACGGAGGAGACAAAGTCATTTCTCCTTCTGACACTCACCTTAAGGGATAAGGAGATTGAACCAAAAACATGAAAAACCTGGGAAAAGATATTAAAACCGTACTGATTACCAAAGAACAGATTGAAAAGAGAGTGAAGGAACTGGGCGAAGAAATTACCAGGGACTATGAAGGGAAAGAGGTAGTGCTGGTAGGTATCCTGAAAGGGGCCATGCCCTTCCTCTGCGACCTGATGCGTTCCATTGATCTGCCGGTTACCCTGGACACCATGTGCGTATCCAGCTATGGCAACAGCACCGTTTCCTCCGGCCATGTGAATATTAAAAAGGACCTGGACCGTGATATCCGCGGTAAACATGTGATTGTGGTGGAAGATATCATCGATACAGGCATTACCATGAGCGCCCTGGTACCCCTTCTGAAACAGAGAGGCGCCGCTTCCGTGGAACTGGCCATCTGCCTCAACAAGAAGGAAAGACGGGAAAAGGAAGTGGACGTAAAATACGTGGGCTTTGATATTCCCGATGAATTTATCGTAGGCTACGGCTGCGACTATGCGGAAAAATACAGAAATCTTCCGGATGTCTGCGTGCTGGACAGCCGGGTATATACAAAGGCTTAACCATACAGGGGCAGCCTTTGGTACGCTTCCGACCGGAATTCATAGGATTATAAACAATCCTGTTGCTTAAATTTCCTAAAAATGGTAGAATTAATTACTGATTTAAAAGTCTCAATCTACTTGTTACTTAGTCAGCGGGGTGGACAGGGAAGCAGACAGCGATTTCATCAGCGCTTCCCTAACCGGTCAAATGGGCTTTTATTGCACAGATCATGAGAAGGAGGAATATATTGAATAAATTTATCAAGAATGTGGCACTCTACGTGCTTCTGATCATCATCGCAGTGTCCATATTCAATACATTTGTTCATCCCCAGGAAAAGCATTCGGAAATCACCTACAGCGATTTTATTTCCCAGGTGGAAAAGAAGAATGTTTCGTCCGTTGTGATGACAAATAACGCAGTTACCGGAAAAATGAAAGACGGCACTGAATTTGCCACTTACATTCCGGACAATGACACCCAGCTTCTGAATAAGCTGAATGACGGCAATGTGGCCATTACCGCCAAACCGCCGGAACAGCCGGCATGGTGGATGAGCCTTCTGTCCAATCTGCTCCCCATTGTAATCCTTATTGCCGTATGGTTCTGGATGATGAACCAGACCCAGGGAGGCGGCGGACGGGTTATGAGCTTTGGCAAGTCCAGAGCTAAAATGACCGGCGAAGGCCAGGTTCACGTGAACTTCAACGATGTGGCCGGGGAAGATGAAGCCAAGGAAGAACTGTCCGAAGTGGTGGACTTCCTTAAAAATCCGGGCCGCTATACAGCTATCGGCGCCAAAATCCCGAAGGGCGTCCTTCTGGTCGGACCTCCAGGCACCGGCAAGACCCTTCTGGCCAAGGCAGTGGCAGGGGAAGCAAAGGTTCCTTTCTTCTCCATTTCCGGATCCGACTTTGTAGAAATGTTCGTAGGCGTAGGCGCATCCCGTGTGCGCGACCTCTTTTCCCAGGCGAAGAAGAATGCCCCCTGTATTGTATTTATCGATGAAATCGATGCCGTAGGCCGTCAGCGCGGAAGCGGACTGGGCGGCGGTCATGACGAACGGGAACAGACATTGAACCAGCTCCTGGTTGAAATGGATGGTTTCGGTTCCAATGAAGGCATCATTACCCTGGCAGCGACCAACCGTCCGGATATTCTGGACCCGGCGCTGCTCCGTCCCGGCCGTTTCGACCGGCGTGTGGTGGTAGGCCGTCCTGACCTTCGCGGTCGTATCGCCATCCTCCGTGTCCATGCAAGAAACAAGCCGCTGGAACCGGATGTGGATCTGCCTACCATTGCCAAGAAAGTACCGGGCTTTACCGGTGCCGACCTGGCCAATATGCTGAATGAAGCAGCCCTTCTGGCAGCAAGGGACAACAGGAAGACCATTTCCATGTCCGATCTGGAAGAGGCTTCTGAAAAGGTTTCCTACGGCCCTGAAAGAAAGAGCCACAAAGTGAGCGATGAAGAAAGAAAACTCACCGCCTACCATGAATCGGGCCATGCCATCATGGCAACCCTTCTGAAGGATGCAGACCCGGTACATAAAGTCACCATCATCCCCCGCGGACAGGCTGGCGGCTATACCATGATGCTTCCCCATGAAGAACGGTCCTTCATTACCAAATCCCACCTTCTGGCCCAGATCCGTGTGGCTCTTGGCGGCAGGTGCGCTGAAAAGATTATTTTCAACGAAATCTCCAGCGGCGCTTCCGGCGACCTGCAGCAGGTAACCGGCATCCTCCGTAAAATGATTATGGAATGGGGCATGAGCGACCGCCTGGGACCCATGATTTTCGGCGAACACCAGGAGCAGATTTTCCTGGGTAAACAGCTGGGATCCGAAAGGAACTACGGCGAAACCGTGGCTACCATTATCGACGAAGAAATGCACAAATACCTAGATGAAGCCTACAATGACACCATGCAGACACTGACAGATAATCTGCCTGTGCTCCATGCCATGGCCAAGGCACTGATGGAAGTAGAAACCATCAACCACACCCAGGTGGAAAACCTCTTCAAATATCACTCCATTTACGCTCCCGGAGAGGAACCGAAGAAAGAAGAAACAGACAGCAGCGACTCCCCGCTGCCGCCCATGCCCTCTGACGACAGTCCTCTGCCGCCGGTATTCGGAGAATAAGAACCATAAAAACTGCGAAAGCTCAGCCTTTCGCAGTTTTTTGCTGCCTCTCAGGCACGCTGCGGCATGATACTGGGCGGCGCGTAGCGGCAGGAAACCATTTAGGAAACTTTATGCGCATAGTTTCTTATCCGGTATGACACCATGGCTTTTCATAGAGACAGGAAACGATTCTCCCCCCTGCAGACTTCCCCCATTTCCTGTATAATAAGGAGCGATAGCATTGAAAAACGAGAACAAGGAGATACCATGAAATTACTGCGTTTGACACTGCAGGGGTTCAAGTCCTTTGCAGATAAGACCACCATAGAATTTGCGGATGGCATGACTGTCATCGTTGGGCCCAACGGCTGCGGGAAGAGCAATATTTCCGATGCGGTGCGCTGGGTGCTGGGGGAGCAGAATGTGAGAAACCTTCGGGGGCAGAAGGCGGAGGATATCATTTTTTCCGGCTCCGAGTCCAGACAGGCGAAGAACGGGGCGGAAGTACAGCTGGTGTTGGATAATTCGGCCCATGAGCTTCCCCTGGATACTACGGAAGTGTCCATTACCAGAAGGCTTCTTCGCAACGGGGACAGTGATTTCAAAATCAATAAGCGCACCTGCCGGCTGAAGGATATCCAGGAGCTTCTGGCCAATACGGGCCTTGGAAAAGGGTCTCTTGCCATCATCGGACAGAACCGGGTGGACCAGGTGCTTACGGCCCGGCCTGATGAGAGGCGGCTCATATTTGAGGACGTGGCAGGCATCAGTCTGTACCGCATGAGAAAGAATGAGGGGCTCCGCAAGCTGGAGAAGACGGCGGAAAATATGGACAGGGTGCAGGACATGGTGGCCCTTCTGGATGAGCAGCTCGTTCCTTTGAAGGAAGGGGCGGAAAAGGCGAAGATTTACAAGGAACTCATGAAGAAGAAGGCAGCAGTGAATGCATCTATGTCGGTGCTGAAGCTGACTTCCATCGGCCGTATGCTGTCCCGCTACGAGACGGAGTACAGAAATCTGGAAGAGAAAGATGTGAAATGGGAAACTGCCCTTTCTTCCTTTGCAGCGGAGAGGGAAAAGCTGGAAAAGCAGGCCCTTGATTTCCAGGAGGGACTGAAAAATCTGGGACAGAAAACAGCAGAGGCCCAGAAGGAAATGGAAGATCTCCGCGGCGATTTCCGGGTGAAGGAAGAAGCACTCCACCATGCGGAGGAGAAGAAGGGAGAACTGGCTGCGGAAGAAGAGGATCAGCAGGAAGCGGAACAGGAACTGGCTGAGGAAATCCGAAGCGGCGAAGAAGAGTACCAGGGCTTTGTGGAAGACTTCCGCCAGTGGGACGAAAAACGGAAAGCGGCGGAAAGGGAAAAGGCGGAACTGGAGAAGGCCCTTGCCCTTTCTGAATCTGCCTATGCGGAAAAGCTGGCAGTCAACCGGCAGAAAATCGCAGAGAAAGAGAGGCTGGAGCAGGAGCTGTCCCATGGAAGGGAAAACAGGGAGCGCCTGCAGAAGGAAAGGGAGGAAGCCCTTTCTTCCCTTCAGGAGAAGAAAGATCTTCTGGAAAAGATGACGGAAGAATCGAAGGTCATGAAGAAGAAGGAAGAAAAATCGAAAGCCCGGCTTTCTGAACTGGAAGAGCAGGGAAAGAAGGACAGCCTTCTTTTGAAGCAGAAGGAAGACCGTCGTTTCTCCATGATGAATGAAAAAGGGAAACGGGAGTCTGCCCTTTCCGCCATCCGTTCCAGAAAGAGTTATCTGGAGCGGGCGGAAAAGGAATACTCCGACTTTTCCATGGCAGTGAAAAATATCATGGCCCACCGGGAACAGTTTGGAAATTCCATTCATGGACTTTTGGGGGAACTGATTGAAGTGCCAAAGGCCTACACCGCAGCGGCGGAAGTGGCTCTGGGAAGCCGGATTTCCTGTATCGTCACCGATACGACGGAAGCTGCAGGCCGTATTATCCGCTGGCTGAAGGAAAGGCGCCTGGGCAGGGCTACCTTCTTCCCTCTGGAATCCATGCGCTCCTTCGGCTACGGCGGTCAGGAACAGGAGGCGGCCCGGGAGAAGGGAATCTGCGGCATTGCTTCCGAACTTTTCATCTGCCAGCCACAGTACCGGGAGCTTCTGAAATCCCTTCTGGGGAAAACCCTCATTGCAGAAACCCTGGATGATGCACGGCAGGTGGCAAAGAAGTACCGCTACCGGCTCCGCATTGTAACCCTGGACGGCCAGGTGGTGAATGCCGGCGGTTCCATGACCGGCGGTTCCATGAGAAAGAAGGAAAATACCTTCTTTGGCAGGAAACAGGAAATCAGCACCCTTTCCCAGGAGGAAAAGGAAAAATCCGAGGAGCTCAAGGAATATGTAAAGGCGCTGGCAGCGGAAGGGGAGGCCTGTGATGCCCTGGCCCGCCGGGTGATGGAAGAAAGGGAATCCTGGCAGGCACTGAAGGTGGAACTGGCATCCCTTACCGCCCAGCGGGAAGGTTTGGAGAATACCATAAAGGACCACAGCCTGGCGGCAGAGAAAGCGGAAGAAGAGGCAGGGCGGCGCCTTGCGGAAATGGAAGAAGAGGATGGAAAGATCAAGGATATTTCCGAAAGAATCAAAGCCCTTGCAGACATTCCGGAAGCAGGGGAGGATAAGGAAAGCAGCAGGCTGAAAAAAACACTGGAAGAAAAGAACCAGGAAATCCTTACCATTCATGTGTCCCTTACAAAGGCCCGGGAATCCCTCGCCTTCGGAAAACGGATGAAGGAGGATCGGGGAAAGGCACTGGCAGAGCAGAAGGCGGACAGGGAAAAGCTGGAAAAGGATAAGGAAGAAAACGGAAAACTCCTTCTGTCCCTGGCGTCGGAAATGGAAAAGCTGAAAACCGATTTCCGGAAAGCGGAAACCCTCTGGCAGTCCCACCGGCAGAACCAGTCCCGCATGCAGGATGATTCGGACAGCTTTGCCATGGAACAGAAGAAGCTGGAAGAGTCCTGGCGCAAGACCCAGGAGCAGTCTGCCAGAGTGAAAAGGGACATGGCGGAACGGCAGGGGCGCATTGACAATTTCAAAGCCCAGGAGGCGGAAGAAATCAAGCGTCTCCAGGAAAGCCACATGACCCTTCGGGAGGCAGAGGCCCTGCGGCTCCCCGGCTCCATGCAGGATATGAAAAAGGAAGAGGAAAGGCTGGCAGGAAAACTGGCGGAACTTGGAACCGTCAATCCCAACGGGGAAGAGGACTACGCCAAACAGCTGGAAAAGAGAAAGTTCTATGAGGTGCAGATTGAGGATCTGACCAAAGCCAGAAACGGGCTGGAAACGGTAATTCGTGACATTGATAAGACCATGACGGAGCAGTTCGGCGAAGCCTTCGGGGAAATCAATAAGGAATTCGGCCGCATTATGCAGCTCATGTTCCAGGGAGGAAAGGCAAGGCTGGAACTCACCGACGAGGCCCATCCTCTGGACGGCGGTGTGGAAATGTACCTCCAGCTGCCGGGGAAAAAGCGTCAGCCTCTGACCCTCATGTCCGGCGGCGAAAGGGCACTTACCGTCATCGCCCTTCTCATTTCCTTCATGGCCTACCGTCCGGCGCCTTTCTGCTTTGTGGATGAAATCGATGCGGCCCTGGATGACGCCAATGTGGAAAGGTACAGCCGCATGATTGCGGACTACAAAAAGAAGACTCAGTTCATCGTCATTTCCCACAGAAAGAAAACCATGGAATTTGCCGATACCCTCCAGGGAGTCACCATGGCGGAGAAGGGCGTTTCTTCCCTTATTACCGTAAAAATGAAGGACTATGTGGAGTAGGGAGAAGCAGGCTTGACAATAAATTTTCAAAAAATCTCTTGACAACTCTTTCAAGCCGTGGTAAATTACTCACAACGAAACGATGAAGAAAAGAGTAGGCAGCCTGATGACGGCCAAGCGAGTCCGGAGAGTGAAAGCGGATACGGATAGGGTGCTGAAGTGCATTTCTGAGTTTGGCAGGTTGAAATGACAGTAGGCCTTCCCGGGAACTCCCGATACAGAGTCAGGGTTTGTTAGAACCTCTTAAGGTATACCTGGTGACAGGCATATGAAATTGGGTGGAAACACGAAGCACAGCTCTCGTCCCTTATGGGACGGGAGCTTTTTGATTTCTATGAAGAAAGGATGAAAAGGAATGGGCAGACTGATTGCAAAGAAACTGAATGAACTGGAATGGGGTCTGGCAGGATGCCTCCTGTTCCTGGGCATCTCTTCTCCCGCATTCCATCAGTTTTATAAAAAGTAAGGTTACAGGCTGACAGGGATCGGAAAGACTTCGCCTTGTGAAAGGCAGAACGGGAACAGGTGCCCGATTCGCAGAAGTTTCATGACTCTGAGCAGAAGAATAGGAACGGGACTTTGAAAAGCCCGTATCCGCTATGCGCCGGGGCGGAAAGCCCCGGCGGCATATTTCCAATGATACATTGATACCAAAAGGCAGGGAAGAAAAGAGTACCTTTCTAAAAACGGTTAAGCGAGTCCGGACAGTGAAAGCGGATACGGATAGGAAGGGGAAGTGCATTTCGGAGCCGGTGGCTGAAGGTCAGTAGGTCACATCGGGGACGCCCGTTACAGCGGAGGGCACTGACTGGTGCCTGCAGAAATCGGCCGTCGTATGGCCGGTGAAATTGGGTGGAAACGTAAGACCTCGTCCCTTTGGATGAGGTCTTTTTTATATACAGGAGGCCGTGCCATGAATGGAAACCGCCGATGTAAAAGGGTAATTTTTTAGCAGGAAACAAGAAAACGGAAACCGGAAACAGTATTTCTTATAAAAAGGAGACATCACATGACAGAAAGCAGAAGAGACTTCATTGCAAAAGTTTTCCATAATGAAAAAACAGACCGGGTGCCGGTGGGGTTCTGGCACCATTTCCTGGGCGATGAAACAGGATCCGATGCCTTTGCCCATCCGGAACTGACGGATACGGTACTGGCAGGACAGGCCGATTTCTACAAAGCCTTCCAGCCGGATCTCATTAAAATCATGACTGACGGCTATTTCAGCTATCCCCTGGAGGCACTGAAGAAGCCCCTGACATCGCCGAAGGAACTGAAGGACATCAGGCCTCTGGGAAAAGATTTGGACTGGTACCGATTCCAGATCGGCTATGCAAAGAAGCTGACTGCCCTTTACGGAAAGGAAGTACCCCTCTTCTACAACCTTTTCGCTGTGCCAAGAACCATTGAGTTCATGCAGGCTTCTCTTGGTCATCCGGTGGACATTGCTTCCTGGATTCAGGAATATCCGGAAGAAACGGCCCACGTATTCGACGTAATTTCCAAAGATTATGCGGATTTGGCCAGAGGGCTGATCGAAGAAGGCGGCGTGGACGGTATCTACCTTTCCGTAAACAACGTAAGCTATGACAGACTGACGGAAGATGCATATAAAAAATATGTGGCTCCCTATGAAATCCGCATTCTGGAGGCAGCCAATGCAGCAAAGGGCAGCAATATCCTTCACATCTGCGGGTACCACGGTTTCCACAATCACCTGGAATGGTACAAGGATTATCCCTTCCAGGCAGTGAACTGGGCGGTGAAGGTAGAAGGGGTTCCCCTGAAGGAAGGGAAAGAGCTCTTCCATGGAAAAGCAGTCATCGGCGGCTTCGGACAGACGGAAAAGGATGTGATTTACCGGGGCAGCCGGGAGGAAATCGAAGAGGAAACGAAAAAGATTCTGGATGAAGTGGGCACCACCGGCGTCATTCTGGGAGCGGACTGCACCATACCGCGGGATACCGATGTGAACCATCTGGCATGGGTTCGTGAAGCAGCAGATAAGTATACAAAATAAGGGAGCGGGACATGATGAAACTGAAAACTTTAATCAAGGCAGCATTGATTGCAGGAACTTTGGGAATCGCACTGACCGCAGCAGGCTGCGGCGGAAACAAGGGGGATGCGGCCAAAGCCGGCGCTTCCGGAAACGGCGGAAAGAAAATCGTCAAGGTAGCCCATACGCCCCATTATTTTCCCTATGATTTTGTGGATGATGACAACAAATCCGACGGCATGGAAGTGGCGGTGATGAAGGAAGTGGCCAAAAAACTTCCGCAGTATGAATTCCGGTTCGTACCGACCTCTGATGACGACCTTCTTATCGGCGTGGAATCAGGCAAGTACGACATCGGTACCAAAGGCGCCTGGAAGACACCGGCCAGGGAAAAGAAATATATTTTCACGAAGAATTACATTGCCGCCAGTGTCATTGGCGTGACTATCCGCAAAGAGGATGCAGATACCATTAAGAATCTGGATGACTTCGCCAAAGCAGGAAAGAAACTGGTACCCATTGCTCCCCAGAATGCCCAGTACCAGGTGATTGAAGACTACAACGCCGCCCATCCGGACCATCCGGTAAAGCTGGAAGCCTCCGAAAACTTCCAGGTAGCCGATGCCTACACCTGGGTGCTGGAAGGAAGGTATGACGGCTACTTTGCCATCGAGCTGGCCTACAAGAAAAACGTGGAAGCTCCTGATGCGCCCTATAAGGATTTCAAAGATAAACTCAGCTATTTCCGCTACAAAGCAATCCCCACCTATCCGGTGATCAATAAGAATGATAAAGAACTGGCAGCGGACGTGGACAAAGCGTTGGGCGAACTGAGACAGGAAGGTAAGCTGGCGGAACTGGAAAACAAGTACTTCGGCGAAGAAGTGAGCAAGCTGGTGGATGCGAAGTAAAGGGCGCTCTTATGATACAACCCTGCAGCCGCTTTCCCTAGCTCACTAGTACACTATTTCACCAGTACACTATTTCACTATTTCACCAATCAACAGGAGGTGTTATCAATGCAGACCAGACCATTCAGTCCGGAAATGATTTTTACATCCATACCGGCCCTTCTTCCTTACCTGGCGGTAACGCTGGTGGTGGGGGTGACGAGCATTCTTACGGGATCCCTGCTGGGGATGCTTCTTGCCTGGGCCAAATTGTCAGGACACAGGGTAATCCGCATGGCGGCGGATGGGTATACCTACATCATCCGATGCACACCTTCTATTGTCCTTCTTTTCATTGTTTTCTACGGCCTGCCCAAATTCATGGAATCGGAATTCGGCATAGATATGGACAATCTGTCCCGGGCGGTCTTCGTGATTATTACCTTTACCCTTCTTTTCGGAGCCTATGTGTCGGAAGTGTTCCGTTCCGCCTATGAGGCGGTGGACCGGGGGCAGTATGAGGCAGCGGTCACCATCGGTCTTTCGCCGCTGCAGGCTTTTTTCCGGGTCATGCTTCCCCAGGCGGCGGTGATTGCCCTTCCCAATTTCGGAAATTCCGTCATCAACCTGCTGAAGGAAAGCGCCCTGGCCTATACCATCGGCCTCATTGACCTGCTGGGACGGACCAATCTGATTATTGCCAAGAATTACGGCGCCTATGGTATTGAACTTTATGTGGCATGCCTCCTCATTTACTGGGGCCTCAGCATCATTATCGAGCAGGCCTTTCTCCGCATGGAGTCCTACCTGGGCCGCGGCCGTCTGAAGGCGTAAGGAGGAAATCATGGAACTGGACCTATCATTTATGCAGCATGCGCTGCCCTTTCTTCTGAAAGCCCTGCCGGTGACCCTTTTCATTACGGCTCTGGTGCTTCTTCTGTCCCTGGCTCCTGCATTTCTCATGGCAGAGAAGCGGATCGGTGCCGGAGGAATTGGGGAAAGGCTCATTACCCTTTATGTTTCCTTCATCCGCGGCACACCGCTGGTGCTGCAGATTCTCCTCATGTACACCCTTCTCCCCAGTCTTCTGAACGGGGCGGTGAAGGCCATGGGAAGTTCCTTTGATGTATTTCACGGCGTCAATCCTCTCTGGTATGCCATTATCGTATTTACCCTGAATACCACCGCCCTTCTGTCGGAGGTGTTCCGGTCCGCCATTTTAAGTGTATCGGAAGGACAGATGGAAGCCGGTCTTACCATCGGTTTGTCCCGCTTCCAGACCTATGTGCAGGTCATCATTCCCCAGGCGCTCACCTCGGCCCTTCCCAACATATGCAACCTTACGGTGAACCTCATCAAGGGGACGTCCCTTGCCTTTTTCATGGGGATTAAGGACATTATGGCAGCTGCCAAAATCCAGGCTTCCTTTGGCTATAACTACATAGAGGCTTACCTGGAAGTATTTATTCTGTATGTTATCGTCTGCACCGTGGTGCAGGTTCTTTACAAAATTTTTGAAAAACGCACCGGTCTCTATCGCACCGCAGGGCAGGAGGGATAAAAATGCTTGAAATATCGCATGTAAGAAAACATTTCGGAAAACAGGAAGTGCTGAAAGATGTAACCCTGAAGGTAAACAAGGGGGATGTGATTGTCATTTTAGGCCCTTCCGGCTCCGGCAAAACGACTTTTCTTAGAAGCCTGACCTTTCTGGAAAGGGCGGATGAAGGGGAAATGGTATTCGGTGACAAGAAACTGGATCTTCACCGGGCCAAACAGAAGGAAATCAGCTGGGTGAGAAAGCACACGGCCTTTGTATTTCAGAACTACAACCTTTTCGCCAACAAGACAGCCCTTCAGAATGTGATGCTTGGCCTCACCGTAGGACGGGGCGTGCCGAAGGCGGAGGCGGAAGCCATTGCCGGAAGGGCGCTTATGGAAGTGGGGCTGGCGGACCGGGCGGACTACTATCCGTCCCAGCTTTCCGGCGGCCAGCAGCAGCGGGTAGGCATTGCCCGGGCCATGGCTGTAAAGCCGGATGTGATTTTCTTTGACGAACCTACCTCCGCCCTGGATCCGGAGCTGGTAGGCGGCGTTCTTTCCGTCATGAAAAAACTGGCGGCGGACGGAGTAACTATGGTGGTGGTGACCCATGAAATGAAATTTGCCAGAGAGGCAGCTACCCGGGTGGTGTTCATGGACGGCGGCGTCATTGTGGAAGAAGGAAGTCCGGAAGAAATTTTCACCCATCCCAAAGAAGCCAGAACCCGCCGGTTTCTGCGCCGCATTCTGGACAGGGAACCGGGGGTTGAGGAAGAAGCACCGGCGCCCATCCCGGCAGGCAGCTCTCTTTCCGGCGTTCTGCCCAATATGGCATAAAGGAGGACCTATGAAACGATTTCAAAATAAAGTGAGCCTTATTACCGGAGGCAATCGAGGCATAGGAAGGGCCATTGCCTTCCGCCTGGCCTCCGAAGGAAGCGGCATCATCCTTTTTGGAAGAAATGAGAGGGATAATCAATCGGTGGAAAAGGAAATCACCGAAGCCTTTGGCGTTCCCGTGAAAAGCTATGAAGTGGATATTTCATCGAAAGAATCGGTGGAAGAGGGCGTCAAGGCAGCCATTTCCCATTTCCGCCGTATTCACGTTCTTATCAACAACGCCGGCATCTGCCGCCTTTCCACACCCTTTGCAGAGGTAAAGGACGAAGAATGGGCCCAAACCCTGTCAGTCAATCTTTACGGCGTGATTTATACCACAAGGCTGGTGATTCCCTATCTGGAAAAGGAAGGCGGGAAAATCATCAACATCGCATCCCTGGCCGGTGAAGTAGGCGGTATTGCCACCTCCGCCGACTATGTGGCCAGCAAGGCGGCGCTGCAGGGAATCACAAAATCCCTGGCAAGAGAACTGGGGCCGAAACATATCAATGTAAATGCCATTGCACCGGGATTCGTCCGTACGCAGATGACTGAAAAGATGAGTATCAACCTGGACGCCATTCCCTTGAGACAGGTGGCGGAGCCGGAAGATATTGCCGCAGCCGCTGCCTTCCTCTCCTCCGACGATGCACGCCTCATTACAGGCACCACGCTGGATGTGAATGGCGGACTGTATATGAATTGAATCGGTTATAATAAAAACAGGAACTTAGGAGTTCCTGTTTTGCATTGAAAGGAAATCGGTATGAAACTATTTGGAAAACCGCTCATCATAGAAGAGCAGGGAAGCTTTGCCGCCGGCGGCAGGGTGATTCATGAAAAAGGAACCTACAGTGGAGACCATGCCCTGTCTCCGGAGGGACAGGAAAAGCATGTGGACCATGGCTATGTGTTTTACCAGATACCGGCAAAGGCCGGAAAGAATGCGCTCCTCTTCCTTCACGGCGCCGGACAGAGCAGTGCCTGCTTCGAAACCACGCCTGATGGAAGAGAAGGTTTCCAGACCATTTTCCTTCGTAAAGGTTACAAGGTGTACCTTATGGACCAGCCAAGGAGAGGGAGAGCAGGAAGCAGCGGGATAGAAGGAAATATAACGCCCGCAGCAGATGAAGCGCTGTGGTTTGACATTTTCCGCTTCGGCCATTATCCCCGTTACTTTGAAAACGTGCAGATTCCCCGGGGCGAAGAAGCGGAAAACCAGTTCTGGCGGAAAGTGACGCCTAATACCGGTGCCTTTGACCCGGTGCTCACAGCAGATGCCCTTTTGGAAACGGTGAACCGGACAGGAAATACGATCCTCATTACCCATTCCCAGGGTGCTTCCCCGGGATGGCTGGCGGCCATGAAGAATGCTAAAATCAAAGGAATTATTGCTCTGGAGCCGGGAGTGGGATTTGTATTTCCCAAAGGAGAAGTACCGCCGCCCCTGCCATCCTCCAGTCCTTTCGGAGCCCTGAAGGGCGTGGAAGTTTCTACAGAGGACTTTGAGAAGCTCACCGCTATTCCCATCCTTATGCTTTTCGGTGACCATATCCCCGAAAAGCCAAGTCCCCATGGCGGCGAAGACAACTGGCGGGTCCGTCTCAAGGAAGCCCGCCTCATGGCAGACGCCATCAACCGACGCGGCGGAGATGCAAAAGTTCTTCACCTGCCGGAAATCGGAATCTACGGCAATACCCATTTCCTTTTTGAAGACAAAAACAATGAGGACATAGCGGATATTATGGACCGGTGGATACAGGAGAAGGGACTGGGGGAGTAGGGGTTAGATATTAGGGAAGCGCTGATTAAACCGTTATCGGATTTCATTCTTGTGTTTTTGTTCAATGCAAGGAATCAGTCGACGCGAATAGCGCGCTATTTAAGGAGACTGATGACGCAGTATTGGATAAAAATACATATGAAATTCGATTCTGCGAATTAATCAGTGCTTCCCTAGACGATAGACTATGGATGGTAGGAATGGCGGTGTTTGGCTGTCCGTTGCCGGCTGCCGGCTGTCCGCTTACCGTTGTTATGAACATCATGGTCGCTACGCTCTCCTGTCATTTCGAGCGGAGCCCTGAAATCTCCCGGCAAACAGTTTCTGGTGGTGATGGCTATAAAAATGCGGCGGAGCCGCCACCACAACCCTCGGCCCGAAGGGCCGTCAAACTTAAGAACCCTCCGGCCGCAAGGCCGGAGGGTTCTTAGAACCTTGTCAATTACCCGCCAAAGGCGGGTATTGACAACAGCCTTTATCCATGATACTGTATTCATATCAATAGAAAACGATGAAGAAAAGAGTAGCCATACTGAAGACGGCCAAGCGAGTCCGGAGAGTGGGAGCGGATGCGGATAGGGTGGTGAAGTGCATTTCCGAGTTTGGCGGGCTGAACGTGAGTAGGTCTTCCCGGGAGCTCCCGATACAGAGCAGGGGTTTGATGGAACTCTCAAAGGTATATCCGGTGACGGATATATGAATTTAGGTGGAATCACGGGTCTCCCGTCCTGAAAAGGATGGGAGGCTTTTTATTTTGTAAGAACTTACCATAAGGAGGAAATATTTATGAAAAAATCTTTAAAAATCGCGTCAGTGGCATTGGCATCTCTTCTGGCAGCCGGTATTTTTGCAGGCTGCGGCGGTGATCGGAAAGCCGCTTCTTCCAAAGCGGCTGCAGCAGACGGCAAGACCACTGTGAAGCTGGTTCTTTCCAGCACGGAGAGACCTCTTTCCTGGGCTGATGAAAACGGCAAGCTTCAGGGCTATGAATACGATATCTGGCAGGAAGTAAATAAGAACCTGAAGGATTACCATCTGGACATCCAGGCGGTTCCGCCGGAAACCCAGGACGTGATGATGGAATCCGGCGATGCCAAGGTAGCTTCCGGCGGCTACTACCGCACACCCCGCCGTGAAAAAGACTATATCGTGCCGAAGACGCCTATCGGTGTTTCTTCTGTCATGGTTTACATGTCCAAGGAAAACGCCCAGAAATACCACAGCCTGGAAGATGTCATCAAGGGCGGCGGCAAGCTGGTGCCCAATACGCCTAACGGCGGCATTTACAAAGTCCTCACCGACTGGAATGCAGCCCATGACAACATTATGAAGGAAGTCCCCATCCAGGACGGCCTCACTCCGGCAGAACGGATTACGTCTCTGAAGAACGGTCAGTATGATGCCCTCGTTTATCCGAATAACCTGGGGGTAGAAGACATTGCCAAAGCCATGAATTTTGAAATCGTGGCCCTGGATAAGCCAATCAAAGTGAATGAGACCGTGGTTATCGTCAATAAAAATGAACAGAAACTGGCTGATGAAATCGAAGCAGCCCTGGAAAAAATGTCCAAGGATGGCACACTGCAGAAGATTTCTGAAAAATGGTATCACAAGAATCTCTTCGACCAGCTGAAGGATGCAGGAAAATAAAACTTTCTACTACATATGTAAAATAAAAGAGGCAGTGAAAAATGATTGGCATTTTTCACTGCCTCTTTTATATACATTCATTTTCATGGAAATTTGCCAAATGATGACATTGCTGCCCGTTTCCGATGTCATCTCGGGCGGGGCTGTATGCCTGTATGAAGGTAGATGTATTTCTGCTCATTGAGGCTCTGAGTCAAGAGATCTCTTGCCGCAATGAGGCTTGTGCTGTTGAGGCATGAGATTTTTTCACGCTCCCTCTGCTCAAGTCGAAATGACAGTGGTGCCATGCAGCGCCTGTGTCATTCGTTTTTTATGACTGTACTATATCTTCTGAACCCAGGCACGACGAAAAGCCTGAAAGACCTTGCCCGGTACAGACGAAAGTGCACTGGAATTCGTCTGAATCATCTTGACGATGAGATCTTTCAGGCTATTCGGTTCGTACAGCATTAACCCATATTTCCTGAAGCCCCCAGCCTTGGGAGGCAGGAGCTTAAGAACGCATCGAACGGACTTGGTATCCGGAGCTCTTATGGATTCATCTTTGCGAGATGGCTTGCAGTATCGGCAGGAACCGGGTATTTTTATGTGGCCACTCCCCGGACCTTTCCTTTACTCTCATCTAATGAATATTATATATGAAAACATAGAAAAATAAAATAGGAGAAATGACGATATGCATTGCCAAATATGAAACGCAAGTGCTGATTATGAATTAAAGAAATGATTCAGAATAAGAATTTTCCCGATGTTATTTCAATTCAAAACCCGTTTCTACAGGTAACGCTGATTTTATTTTTTGCCGCAAACCGGTGCACAGGGAATCTTTCCACCTGTGGGGCAGATTATACTTTAAAATTGCGCCCTAAGGAAGCGCTGATTAAATCACTGTCTGCTTTTATTCTTGAATTTTTATGCAATGCAAGGAATGGGACGACGCGAATAGCGAGCTATTTAAGGAGTCCCATGACGAAGCAGTGCATAAAAATTCTTATAAAAGCAGACTCTATGAATTAATCAGTGCTTCCCTAAGGCACCACCACAACCCTCGGCCCAAGGGCCCGTCAAACATAAGAACCTTAAGAACCTTCGGGGCGAAGCCCCGTCAACCATCCTCTCTGAAACCTCTGAATCTTTTGCACCTGCAGCCTTTGACCATTTTGCGCCCTTTCCATGTTACAATGTATAGAAAAAGCATTCATTTCAGGGAGGTCGATTTCATGGATACAAAAATTGAAAAATATATGGCTCATCTCAAGGGCGTGGTGCAGATACCTACCGTTTCTTCCGTAAATGATGAGCACACGGACTGGGCTCAGTTTGACCGGCTCTATCAATACATGCAGGAGGCCTGGCCTTTGATTTTTGAAAAGCTGAGTCTTACAAGGATTGGCAAGGCCAGCCTTCTCATCCACTGGAAATCGGATTATCCGAAGAAGGAGCCGGTCCTTTTCATGGCCCATCAGGATGTGGTGCCTGCTATCCATGAGGAGCAGTGGAGTCATCCGCCCTTTGGAGGAGAAGTGGATGAAGGATGCCTCTGGGGAAGGGGAGCGGAGGACTGCAAATCTCTGCTCACCGCGGAAATGGACGCGGTAGAAGAGCTTCTGGAAGAGGGCTTTGCGCCGGATTTCGACATTTATTTGTCCTTTGGACATAATGAAGAGGTGCAGTGCACACCCGACAAAAAGGGGTCCCTACTGACGGCTGCTTACCTGAAGGAACAGGGCGTCCATCTCGCCTGCCTTTTCGATGAAGGAGGCAATGTGGAGGAAGGAAATGGAGAAAAGCCGCCTCTGGCTCTGGTGGGCATGGCGGAAAAAGCGCCGAATGAATTTGTGCTCTATAAAGACGGCAGTGGCGGCCACGCCAGCAAACCGGGCAGGGGCACCGTGCTGGGAGACGTGGCAAGGGCCATGGCGGCAGTGGAAGCCCATCCTATGCCCTACCGCCTTACTCCTTTGGTGAAGGCCCATCTGAAAGCGGTGGCGCCGCTGCAGGAAGAACCTCTGAAGTCCATTGCAAGCCATCCGAAGAAAAACTGGAAGAAACTGGTGAAACTGGCGAAGCATGACAGGATTATGGATGCCCTTCTCCATACGACCTTTGCCGTCACCATGGCAGAAGGAAGCAGCCAGGCCAATGTGCTTCCATCCCATGCAGAAGCCACCATGAGCGTCCGCATCCTGCAGGGAGATACGGTGGACTCTGTGAAGAAATATCTGGAATCCATCATGCCGGCGGGGGTGAAGGTGAAGGCTTCCTTTGCGGAAAATCCCAAGCCTGCTGGCGATGTGAAGGGAGATATGTTCAAACTTCTTTCCGACACCATCCATGAGGTTTACGGAAAAGACACGGTGATTGCTCCAAATCTCATGCTTGGTGCCACGGACTCCAGAAATTATGCGGAGGTCTGTGACAATATCTATCGTTTTACCGGAAGGGTGAAGACCGGAAGCTGGGGTGAAGCCCACCAGGTGGATGAAAAAATGCCGGTGGATAAACTGGACTGGCCTGTAAAGTTTATCAAGACATTCCTGAAAAATTACGCAGAACGATGATTTACGGGAGCTGTGAAAATGGTAATCATTTCCTGGCAGCTCCTTTTTATTGGCTCCATCGTATCTTATGATTCATAGCATCCCTTTCCTTCGCCTGAAATGACGATGGGCCTCTGACAGAGGGAGTATCTATAGGGGTCATCATTTCCCCACGGCTTTTCCTTTTCCTTCATTTTCAAGATTTCTGTCCTGTGGTAAAATAATCCAATGTGAATACAGGAGGACCTATGATACAGAAACCGAAAATCGGACAGATACAGTTAGACGGCTGGGCGGTGCTGGCTCCCATGGCAGGGGTGAGCGACCTGGCTTACCGCGTCATTGCACGCCGTATGGGCGCTGCCATGACCACGGCGGAAATGGTAAGTGCCAAGGGACTTTACTATAAAAATGAAAAAACAAAGGACATGCTGAAAATTGATCCCACCGAGCATCCGGTGGCCCTCCAGCTCTTTGGAAGCGACCCGGATATTATGGCCCTGGGCGCAAAGGAAATGGAAAAGGCGGGAGCCGACATCATTGACATCAACATGGGCTGCCCCATGCAGAAAGTAGTGAAAAACGGGGACGGTTCCGCCCTGATGAAGAACATTCCCCTGGCGGCGTCTGTGGTGAAGGCCATGGCAGCGGCGGTTCATGTTCCGGTAACTGTGAAAATGAGGCTTGGCTGGTCCCGGGAAACGGAAAACTGCGTGGAACTGGCAGAGGCTGTGGAAGAAGCAGGAGCCGCGGCTATTACTGTCCATGGAAGGACAAGGGAAGATTTTTATACGGGCACTGCGGACTGGGGAAAAATCGGGGAAGTGGTGAGGGCGGTCTCTATCCCTGTCTTTGGAAATGGGGACGTGGTGGATGGCCCCACTGCCAAAAGGCTGATGGAAGAGACCGGCTGCGCCGGCGTGGCCATCGGCCGGGGGGCCTGGGGGAATCCCTGGGTTTTTGATGCGGTGAATGCCTACCTGGAAACGGGAAATATCCTTCCTCCGCCTGCCAATGAAATGCGCCTTGCCATGGCAAGGAAGCATCTTCACGGCCTGGTGGAGGAAAAGGGGGAGCACGTGGCGGTGAGAGAAATGCGGGCCCATGCCAGCCGCTATTTCCACGGCCTCCCTGAAGCGGCAGCCTTAAGAAGGGAAATCATGAAGGCACTGACGGAAGAGGAATTCAACCGGGTGCTGGATACCTATGAAGAGGAAAGACGGAAAAAAAGCCGGATTTGAGATGGATGAAGGGCTTTGGGACGCGGAGATAAAATATAGAATATAGAAGATAGGGAAGCACTGATTAATTCGCAGAATCGAATTTCATATGAATTTTTATCCAAT
>ERZ857775.1313-NODE-1313-length-30205-cov-6.765738_pt1 | contig 30205 bp, 15 predicted proteins | sample MGYA00519698_ERZ857775 | MGnify/ENA primary metagenome ERZ857775 (study PRJEB31778, sample SAMEA3449363) | human gut metagenome | biome: human gut; feature: human-associated habitat; material: faeces | place: United Kingdom | collected 2010/2012 ...
TTTAGCCCTCTTATCCAAAAAAACTAAATATGTTTTCCCCTTTTCCATTTTATTTACAAATCCCATATTAGCACATTGTTTTCCTTCAACTTGCATATTTTTATTCATAAATAGGTATTTTACGGTACATATTTCTATCTCTTTTCCAATATTTATATTATTTCCCTTAAAAATTTTTTTCACCTCAACCTTTTGCGTAGCACATGAATATCTAAACTTAACGTCTTCTTTACATTCTACCGCAAGAATTATATTACTTTTATCTAGATTTTCTGACATCATCTCGATTCCTGACTCTACCATTTTTTTGTCCATTAAACCTACAACGAAATTATCTAATGGTTCTTTTTCATCATTAAAATCTTTATATGAAAGTCTTGTATTAAGCCCAATTCCTAATAATATACAAAAGACAAAAGCATAAATTATCATTACATATTTTACCTTCACCTTTTTATTCCTCACTTTCTTTTAACATTCCATTACATATTGAAAATACTTTATCTGCCAAAACTTCTATGTCTTCCTTATTATGACTTGCTATTAATACTATTGCCCCTCTCTCTCTTTCCTCTTTTATAATTTTCCTAATTTGTTCAATTCCTTCTTCATCTAATGCATTTGTTGGCTCATCAAGCATTAAAATGTCCGGTTTTTCCATTATTGCCTGTGCTATTACAATTCGTTGTTTCATGCCTAATGAGTATTTTTTAAAACTTCGTTTGTCATTCGGATTCAATCCCACTCTTACTATTGTTTTTCTAATTTGTTCATCATCGATTTTTTTATTCAATTTAGAAAGCATTTTTAAATTATTAAATCCAGTTAGCTCCGGATAAAGTCCCGCATTTTCTATAACAATTCCTACATTTTCCAAAACTCTCATATCTTTATGCAATTCTTTATTATCTAAAAAAATTTTTCCTGAAGAAATGTCCATTAATCCTGATAACGCTCTAAAAAGCATAGTCTTTCCTGAACCATTTTTTCCCACAAATCCATAAACTTTTCCACTTTCAAGTTCAATACTTATATCTTTCAAAATTTCTTTTTTCCCTATGTGTTTAGAAATATTTTTAACTAATAACTTCATTTTCTTTCCCTTCTATTCCATTTCTTTGTTGTTAATAATAAATTCATATTTTTCAACGACATATCCACCAAAGACTATTACTACAATACATATAATCAGATAATACAATATCGAATAATTTAAATCGAAATCAATACTTTTTATATTTTAGTTCCTATTGGAAAACTATTATTCGATAGCAGGTTCGCTTGTTTTGCTTGGCCAGTATGGATTCTGGTAAAGCACAGAATTGTTGACTGAACGGTCCGGAGACAAAAGCTCCATTTGCCGTATCGGCACCGGATACAAGTAGTATGCCTTAGCGAATGTATAACCGTCAAATACAGCGTTGTTTGCTTTGACGATTGAGTACGGACGTACATATTTACCCAATTCTTTGGCTGACATATTGGCCGTTGAGCTACCGTCTGATACAATTTTGTATTTGGGCTCGCCTTTGTCATTCTTCATTGCCACATAGTCATCATAAGCTTCATCCCAGAAGTTGAATCCTTCCGGAATATATTTGGTTGTGAGCAACTGATCCATAGCTCTCCAACGCATCAGGTCGTCCCAACGCATACCCTCGCCGATGAATTCGCAACGACGTTCGCGACGGATATTGAATAAAGTTGCGTCTACCAATGTAGAACCGGAGTATTTTGCCCAGTCTACTTCCTTGCTCATATCCGTATTGCGGATGGTCTTTTCGTAGTCTGTGTCCACTCCGCCACGTTTGCGGATAGCGGTCCAGTATTGGGCTGCTTTTCCGTCGACCTTACCGTTTCTCAGGTAATATGCCTCCAGATAGTTAAGGTAAGCTTCCACACCACGATAGATGATGCATCCTGTGGTCGACTGGTCGGAACCGGAGATGATCTGGTCTTTCTTATAAGTCAGGCACTTGCGGATGCGATATCCCGTCAAGTCTCTGACTTCCTGCAATTCAAAGAGAGCAGGTTCGCCGAACTCGGGCATAGTGCCGTCACCATCGGCTCTCGGAGCCTGTTTGTCTTTCTCACCGAATAAGAAAAGTTGCAGGCGCTGGTCACGTCCTTCCTTTTCTTCCTGAATTCTGCTGTCACCTTTAAATCCGCTGTTGCTGGCATACCAGGGCAATCCGTTCTCCATCAGGAAAGTCTGTACATAGCTTCTCAACATTCCATTGTTTCCACCTGAATAAATATAGTTGGGAGCACCGTGGCTGATGTTGATACTTCCCGAACGAAGATAATCTTTCCAGAAAAGAACTTCGGAATAACCACTCATGTCTTCGGCAGAGAACATTTCAAAGTAAGGATTCCAACCGGAATATTCGCTGTCGCTGAGCGGATTGAATACCCCTGTGTTTTCAGTCAGTGTGATAGCGTCCGCTACTTGTGAGGCTGCATCCATACACTGGTCGAGGAAGAAGTTGATTTCGGCTGTTACATCAAGTGAGAAATTCGGGTGTACGCTCTTTCCCGGCCATGTTTCGTCACCCGGCACGCGGCCTGTTCCCTGATGATATTTCTCAAATGTAGCTTCGTATAATGCCACACGTGATTTGATCAGCAATGCACATTGCTTGTTCAGGCGATTGTTGTTCATGAAGCCTTGGTTTTTCATTAACCCGATGGCTTTGTCGAGATCTTCGAGAATGAAGCGGGCCACTTTATTGCGTGGCTGACGTACACTCTTTTCAATCAGTATCGCTTCATCATCCGGAAGTACCTCAGTGATGATAGGATAATCTCCGTATTTACGTAGCTGGTTGTAATATATCAAGGCACGCATGAAATACATTTCACCGATGTAGTGTTTGAGATCATCTTCTGCCCCCGAAATCTTTCCGGCTTCATATTTAGGCAGCACCTGTTCGAAAAAGTAGTTGCAATAACGGGCCAGTGACAATCCGTTGGACCAGTTGTCATTGTTTGAAGGTACTTTCCAGATTCCTTTTTCATAGTAGGTAGAGTTATAACCACCCACTACCATGTTGTCTGTACCGCCATCATTGTTTACCGTACCGGCATTCCATCCGCTATGTGTTGAGAACATAGAGTTGTATTTTGAAATGGTATATGCTGCCAGGTGGTCTGCAGTCTGGAAATACTCTTGCGGAGTGACCTGATCCAGCGGCTCTCTGTCCAGAAAGTCGTTGCACGAAGTCAGAGCTATGGATGCTCCCGCTACGAGGCAAGCCTGCGCCACGATATATTTCATTTTAATTTTCATAATCTTGGTGTTTTTTAGAAGTTAACATTTAAACCGACTGAAATGACTCTCTGCAACGGATACAGTTTACCGTTGTTCGCATCATATGTACTTCCGATTGCTTCCGGGTCGAAGATGCCTGTGATATCAGAGAAAGTAAGCAGGTTGTCTCCGGATACATAGACACGTACAGACGACATACCTGCTTTTTCTGTCCATGTTTTAGGCAAAGTATAGCCTATCTGGATATTTTTCAGACGGCAATAAGCTGCATTCTGTAAATAACGGCTCTGTACATTCGTATTCTTACCGCCGTTTCTTGCTACACGTGGGTAGTAAGCATTGGTGTTTGCTCCCAGAGGGTCACCTTCCGGACGCCAGAAATCCCAATGTTCCTTGAAGCCGGCAGCCTGCCATTGTCCAAGACCGGTTGATCCCCAGAAGTACGGGCCCTGCAGCCAATAGTCACGTTTACCGATGCCCTGGAAGAATGCGCGGAAGTCGATTCCTTTCCAGCTTGCATCGATAGTCAGACCGTAGTTAAAGCGCGGTGTACTGTTACCCAAGATAACGCGGTCACCTGTATCTCCCAACTTATTGCTTCCTGTGCTGATCTTGCCATCACCGTCGAGGTCGGCATACATGATGTCGCCTGCTCCCCATTTACTACCCAAGGCCGATTGGTCTACTTTTGCCAGATGGGCGTCCATTTCTTCCTGGCTTTGTGCGATACCGATTGTCTTGTATCCCCAGATATTATTGAGTTTCTGGCCTTTGTAATAAGTACCGATGTTGTAGTCTTCATTCGGATATTTCAGGATTTTCTGCTGAGAATCAGACAGAACGAATTTCACGCCATAAGAGAAATCCCGGATACGGTCTCTCCAACCCAGTTCAAGTTCAAAACCGTAGGACTTCATATCCGCATTATTGATCTTTGGCACTCCTGTACCCAGAGATGCTGCCAATTCGGGAGCCGGACCGATCATATCGTAAGTATAACGAACGAAGTAGTCGAACGAACCGGTCAAGCGGTTGTTAAACAATCCCCAGTCCAAACCGACATCCCATGTTTCGATGGTTTCCCATGTTTTCTTCATGCTGACAATGCCCGGATTGTTGGCATAGTTGGGTAATGCTCCGTTCAGCAACCAGCCATAGTTGGAGCCTGTCGGCATAGTCTGATAGAAAGGATACCATGCGTCTTTGGTATCTGTATTACCTAATTGTCCCCAAGAAGCGCGGAGTTTCAATGTACCGATGCTGCATTTTTCGGCGATTCTTTCAAAGAATGGTTCTTGTGCAACGTTCCATCCGGCAGAGAATGAAGGGAAGAATCCCCAGCGTTTGTCACCTATAAAACGTGACGAACCGTCGTAACGTCCGTTAGCTTCCACCATGTATCGGTCTTTATAATTGTAGTTGATACGTCCGAAGAAACCGGCTACGGCATTGTGGGCATATCCTCCCCATGCTTTCGGGTCTTCAGTGGCTGTGTTGATGGTAGGCACCGAACTTGAAATCAGTGTGCTCTTTTGAGCCTGGACATAACGGGTTTTATAAAGCTCACTGTTGAAACCGGCCATAACTTTGAAGTAGTGTCCGCTGTCAAACTGTTTAAAGTAGTCCGAGTAGATGTTGGTCGTGTAGTAGTTTTCTTTATATGAATACTCGTTTACCTGAGAGAGGCCGAGTGCGCCGCCGTTCCATGAAATCAGGTACGGTTCGTTATCTGCGTTGTATGCATATACCGGCAATACATCCCAATGTTCGTTCGTGTTCGTTGTGCGTAAACTACCTTCCACATTGATTCTCCAGTTTTTGATGGGTTCGAAAATGAACTGTAGCTGTTGCGTGTTCAGGTCTTTCTGATTGATCTGTTTTCCACCGTTTTCCAACTGTTCGATTTCCATGCCGTCTACCGGATGTCCGTTCGGGTCGTAAGCCGGGTTGGTCGGCCAGCGACGGGCGATGTTATGGAAGAAGAGACCTGTCAGATAGGACGGACGGTCAAAGTCTTCGCGTGTCCATTTGGTTGAGTAAGTGACAGTGAACCAGTCAGCAATCTGGCTTGTGATTTTACCGTTCATCGTATAGCGTTGGAAATTATCGCTACCATGGCGAAGCAGACCGTTCTGATCGAGGAAGCTTCCGCTGATGGTATACTGCGTTTTCTCCGAACCTCCACTGATGCTCAGGCTGTGCTCTTGTGACGGAACCCAGTCATTATAGAATTCTTTGAACCAGTCGGTGTTGGCATTAGCACCGCCATAAGCCTGCCATTTACGGGTTTGTTCGTTCATGGTCATTGTCTCTTTCAGGGTTCCGGCTTGGTAGGCAAGAATACGGTCGAGCGCTTCTTGGCTGAATGGGCCTGAGTCACCGGCATTTTCGGCTGCACGGTTAAAGTAGAGTGCGAATTGATAAGAGTCCATCATTTCCGGAACACAAAGCGCATCGGAGAAACGTACGTTACCGTTATAGCTGACTTTTGCTTTGCCGCTCTTACCACTCTTGGTTGTAACGAGGATTACACCGAATGCGGCACGGGCACCATAGATAGAAGCAGAGGCTGCATCCTTCAGTACGGATACATTTTCGATGTCGTTCGGGTTAACCGAGTTCAGGTCACCTTCGATGCCATCGATCAAAATAAGGGGAGAAGATCCGGAGCCGTCGCCAATGGTACCGGCACCACGGATATTGATACTCATTGAGCTATCCAGTGCACCGCCGGAGTTACCCACCGAGAGGTTCAGACCCGGTACTACACCCTGCAATGCCTGTGATACATTTTGTACCGGACGGGCTTCGAGTACTTCGGAGTTTACCATGCCGACAGCACCGGTTACGTTCACCTTCTTTTGTGAACCATAACCCACGATAACAACTTCATCCAGTACCTCGGCGTCTTCTTTCATCGTAATGTGGAGAGCTGTACCTTCTGCTTTGACTGTAACGGTTTTATAGCCAATGTAGGAGATCTCGAGTGTAGCGCCTTTGGGTGCGTCGATAGAGAATTTTCCCTCCAGGTCAGTGATGGTACCCATAGTGGCATTGTCTTTCACTTTGACGGATACGCCGATCATGGCTTCTCCGTTCTGGTCCAGTACCGTACCTGTTGTTTTCACTTTCTGCTGCTGTACGGAGGCGATTTCGTGTTTTTCGTAAGTATCGGCTGCCGCTTGCTGAGGTGTAGCACACCATAGCATGATAGAAGCAGCGATTGCCATTTTCAGGCGATTTGTTTCTCGAAACCGGATTAGGTTCGGAAACAGGTTAGTTTTTTCTGTCATACACTAAATTGTTCGGTTAAACATTAATTTGATAGTTTGTTTTAGGATTCCGGATTTTATTTTGTTTCCGGAATAAGGTTTGTAAAGGATTCGTTTTTTCTACTTCATAAGCATAATTATTAGAGGTTACTGTATGTATGTCATTCTTTTCTTGCTCCTTTCTGAACCATGCTGATTTGTTTATTAAATTTGTTTGTCCAAAGGTGATTAAGTTCTCACGGAACTTATCGTTATTCAAGTGTTTCTGCAAATGTGTCTTAACCTTTGGCCTGTTCTTGTATTAATACTTTTTTGTTAACTTAGGCTAACTTGTGTTTATAAAATCACAATATCTCTCGGCAAAGATGCGATAACTTTTAATAATATGCAAGAATTTATAATAATAATTTTCTTTATCACTGCTCTTTGCACCACTATTTTATTAAAAAGCAGCAGATAATGAATAAAACGTGCCGCCTCAGAGGAAGGTGGTAGAAAAATAAGCCTCTCTCTATTTGCAAAAGGTTAATCAGCGGGACTTAGTAGTTCCTGTATCATTTAACATAATCAGCTTCCCGGACCAATACGACTACCCGTACAGGTGAAATAATAAAGAAAAAGGACGAATCAGACGGTTCGAAGTTATATAAAAGCCGATTTATCACTTTTTTCCAAGTTCCGTGAGAACTATACCCCACTTTTATTCCACTCATAATATATAGGTGAGCATTATTTAATATTAATAATGAGCACCTCTTTCCTGAGAAGAATTTTTTGTCTTTTTGTTTTGAGGCTTTACATTAAGGTTTTGTCTTTTCGTTCCGGTTTTCTATCCGGTTCTGTTTAATAGTGTTTATATTTAGGAATGTTGGAGTTGAGAAATACCAAAATGTTAAATAGGATACTTTTTGGATTTTACAATAAAGATAGTAGAACGTTAGTAGTAAGATCCGGATGGCAGTAACATTAGGTTTGGATATCTCTGTATGATGAATATACTTCTCCAGATGGAGTGAACTCTGTGTAATAAAGCAAAAATATCCCCGGAAAAAATACTTTTCTTCCGGGGATATTTTTATTTGATAGAATTATAATAAAGTATTATTTGATGACCAGTCGGTCTGCATCTAAAGCCAATTTATAAACTTTTCCTTTACTTGTTTTGAAAGAGAGAGTTTTATCTCCGTATCTCACCGTACAAGGTTCGCCTGCTTTTGAGAAGATGGTTGCTTCTGCAAGCTGTCCGTTTTTCCATGACAAGTCTACCTCAAAGTTCCCTTTGGCGCAGATTCCACTGATGCTTCCGTCTTTCCAGGCATCCGGAAGTGCGGGCAATAGTTGGATGAAGCCCATGTGACTTTGCAGCAGCATCTCTGTGATACCGGCGGTACCTCCAAAGTTTCCGTCGATCTGGAAAGGCGGGTGAGTATCCCACAGATTGTCCAGTGTACCGTTTTTCAGCAGATTACCGAAAAGTTTGTAGGCGTGATTACCGTCTTGCAGACGTGCCCATTGGTTAAGTTTCCATCCCATACTCCATCCGGTTGCTCCGTCGCCGCGATGCTCAAGTACCACTCTGGCAGCTTTGGCAAGGTCGGGTGTGGTGATGGGTGAGAGCGTATGTCCCGGGTGCAGTCCGAAGAGGTGGTTGACGTGGCGGTGCTCGTCTTTCGGGTCATCGATGTCTTTCGACCATTCCATCAGCTGACCGTAGCGGCCCACTTTGTAGGGAGCCAGATGTGTCAGCACTTCTTGCCATTGTTTACGTTCCTTGCCGTCCACTCCGAGCACTTTGCTTGCTTCGATGGCATCCTGCAGAATTTCGCGGATTACGGCGTGAACGAAAGTGGTTCCTTCGTCAATCGGTCCGTGTTCGGGTGAGGTAGACGGAGCTGCGGTGTAAGTTCCATCCGGTTTGCGCCATAAAAAGTCTGTGGCAAACTGGGCGCTGCTTTTGATCAGGTCGTATCCGGTCTCTTTCAGGAATTTCTTGTCGCGGGTGTAATCATAATACTCCCAGACATGCGTTGCCAACCAGGGGCCTGCCATTGGATTGAAGTTCCAGGCCATCTCTTCACTTTCAAGCGGCGTGGTGAATCCAAAGATATTGGCTGAGATCGATGCTGTCCATCCTCTTGTTCCGAAGTAAGCCTGCGCTGTTTTCTGTCCCGGTTTTACCAGCGTACGGATAAAGTCGATCAGCGGCAATGTACATTCGTAGAGGTTGGTCGAGCAAGCCGGCCAGTAGTTCATCTGTATGTTGATGTTGTTATGGTAGTCCACTCTCCACGGACCGTCTACGTTGTTGTGCCAGATGCCTTGCAGGTTGGCAGGCATGTTACCCGGTCTTGAGCTGGCTATGAGCAGATAACGTCCGAACTGATAATAGAGTTCTTCCAGATAAAAGTCCGGTTGCCCTTTCCGGTAGTTTTGCAAGCGTTTGCCGGTGGGCAGGTTGGCGCTTTGTGCGTCCGGGTTCAGTTGTAGTTTTACCCGGTTGAACAGAGCGGCGTAGTCGTCGTAATGCTGTTTGAAGAGTACATCATATCCCATGGCTACGGCATTGTCCATCCATTGACGGGTGGTTTCGGCAGGATTTACTCCCACATATGCTTTAGGGTCTTTGAAGTCCGGGTCGAAATTGATCTTATAATCGGTATCCGCAGTGACAAGGAATACTACTTCGTCAGCGTTTTTTACGGTGATTTTTCCATTTGCGTTCGATAGTGTTCCGCCTTTGGCAATGGCATGAATGCGCACTACATATTGCATGCCGTTATTGTCGAGGTGGGCAGTGTATGCGAGGCCGTTGGCACCGTCTGCCGACATGCTTCCTGTCGATACCGGATTGGGGGAGTAACTGAAAGTAAGGTTCTGCTTGCCCGGCCGGTCGGCTTTGAAGCGGATTGCCATCACGTTGGCAGGATAGGAAATGAAGTAATCGCGTTCGTAGGCTACATCATCTTTCTTGAATTGTACAACGGCCAATGCCGAATCCAAAGAGAGAATACGTTTATAGTCACTCATGTTCACTGTACTGAGTCCGGTTTCTATATAAAACTCTCCCATTGTGGTGAAGTTACCAAAACGGAAAGGTTTTTCTCGGTTCGACTCATAAGGCACTTCGCTGTTAAAGTTCTTGCGTGTCAGCATTTCGGCCTTTTTCTGGTCTCCGTCGGTAAAGGCCTGGCGTATTTCTTTCAGTACATGTGCCGACTGTTTGTTTACATTCCAGTAGGCATCGGCTCCTCTCGAAGTATTAGGTCCTCCTCTCCAGAGAGTTTTCTCGTTAAAGGTGATGCGTTCCGCTTCTATCGAGCCCATGATGTTGGCTCCGATGCTTCCGTTTCCAATGGGCAATGATTGCGACTCCCAGTTGGCATCGGGGTTCCGGGCAGTGTCTCCTGCGCTCTCCGGTTTGCTTTCTCCTTTCCAGAGGTCGGGACGGCTGCCATACCAGATGGCTTTACCTTGTAGTGTATTCGGTGTGTCGAACCAGATGGAGAGCCCTTGCGTGTAGTCGGTAGCATGGACATGCGCCGCCGGCAAGGCAAACAGGGCTGTGAGGAGAAGTGAATAAAGTTTCTTCATGTTTGGGTGTTATTAGAGTTAGTATTGGTTTGTCATAGTCTGCACAAAGATAAAGAAAAACCTTGAATCTTGTGCAGACTATGTGACGTTTACTCGGAGGTAAGATAAATTATCCAACCTTTCCGGGGGGCTGTCACTATCGGTGTGTCTACATTCCATTCATGCGCCTGTTGCATGTCCGGTATTTCGGGTGCTGTCAGCTTTGCCCTTTGTGGGTTCAGGCCGATCTGTTTCCAGTCTATATTCAGTTTTACGGTTTTCACTTCATCCGAATAATTACCTAAAGACAGCAGTACTTTCTCCGGTTTGCGATAGACAGTGACTTTGACAGCTTCGTCCGATGTGCTTACAGCCGGATGTTCTTCCCAGAACCCGAGCATGGTGGCTTCCGCAATGCCGAATGAATCCCATATCTTCCATACCTGGCGCGGATCGCAGTTGACTCCTTCGGTGTACCATGGATAACGGACGGTCATTCCATATTGCATCCCCAACCATGCGTTCCCACCTCTGTACAGCATGTCGCCACTCAGTCCGAAAGGAATGCCCGATGACTCGACCAGCCAGTTGGCCGGTGTCATTTTATCATAAAGGAAGCTTTCGCCGAACCACAGCTTATCTACATACGGGAAAAACTCCGTATATTGATTGGCGGGTCCCCTTGAGAATCCCGTATTCGAGTGTAAATCGATGAGGCATCCCGGCTTAACGCTTTCCATAGCCCGGCGCATTCGTTTCAGGATACGGCGGTCGAAGGAAACGTCGTCCAGATAGATACCGTCGATGTCCATGTTCTGCACCATCCAGCGCAATCCTTCTATATAATAGTTGTACCATCGGGAGTCTCCTTCGGCTGTCAGGATAGATGCATCGGCAGTGATACCCTGCTTGTCAGCATTGTCAAAGTGTTCGTACCATTGCGGTGTGTAGTTCGTCACGAAGTGCTCGCGGCACCATGGGAATCCCCCGCCGTTTCCGCCTCTCAGGATTTCGTTTCCCAGGCTGCGGATGGCCCATATCTCGGCGGTGGCATTACTCAGTTCGCGCAGCGTATAGTATATCTTTATTTTACATCCCCGGGCATGCCACTCTTTGGTGAACTCTTTCATTTTGTCTACCGTCAGGAAGGGGTAGTTGATAAACGGATTGTAGTCATTGCCTTGATGGACATTGATGATGCGTACTCCTGCTTCGATGTCGGCTTGTGAAGGTGTGGGTTTGGGGCCATTGTGGTAATAGCGGTCTGTAAACTGGCTTTTCATATCCAGCATTTTCACCGGAGTGATGATCATGGCAAAATCAAATGTAATGGAACTGCCCGCTTCGAGCATGCGCTCTCCGCTGTATGCCACAGCTTTCACTCCGTCTGCCTCTTTCCGTATGGCGAATCCGCCTTTACCCCCGTTGAACCAGCTTTCCGGATAGGCCGGACGGTACAGATTCAATAGCGGACCGCTGTAGGTGCTTCCCCTGAATTCGCAGTGGATACCTGCATGCTCGTTCCCGATCCAGAAACTGTCGAACGGCCACAGCCATTGTTGCTCTTTGGAGGTGGGGATGGACACTCCGAAGTTGTTCACCGTTTTCTCGGGGGCATCCCATTTACCGTCATACTGTTGAGGAGTAGGTTGCCCCGGAAGCCCCATGCCCAGAAAATAAGTTCCTATTTCATTCCTGACCGGCAATACCAGACGGACGTCTTTCACCTGTATCTGCTTTTTGGGGGTGATGGTATATATGTAGTTTATCCATCCGTCGAACTCCATGATTGCTTTGCAGCTGACTGTCATATCTTCGTCTTCGGCTTTCCAGTTGCCTGCTACATGGCCTTCTGTCCGCTCCGTCAGTTCGGGGACAGCTTTCAGGCTTTTCACTCCACCGGCGGTTTGGATGACAAACTCTATGGGACTGCTCAGCACGTCGTTGTTCCATGAACGGATTTGTGCGGGCAGTCCTGTGCCTTCGTCTATCGTTATGCTACGCCCGAGACAACCGATACGGTTCTCATTCACAGTCATGGCTGTGTAGGGTGCGGTAGGTGTATCGGCTATGCCCAATGTCGAGTTAAGCCATCTCAGGCGGCTGCATCTCCATAATTCACTGTCACCTCTGTCGGGCAATGCCTTTCCCGCAATCCGTATACTCAAGGGGATCGAGCTTTGTGCTCCGCCGGCATCGCTGAGGGTGATGGTGCCTGTATAGATGCCTTCCTTCTGCCCGTCGGGTATATCTATTCCGAACCAGAGAGCCTGTACCTCTCCTTTGGGGACGTTTACTTCTTTTTTGAACGCTTTTCCGTAAGGATCGGTACCTTCGACATTAAAACAGGTAATGGCTGTTGCCGGTATTATTTCCCGGCCGCACTTCAGGGAAGAAGCCCGGTAAGCAATCTTGTCTGCTTGGTTCACGGCTGCCCAAAGCCCGATCTGGAAAGTATAGTATTCATTGGGGGCTGCTTCTCCCCGAAACAGTTTTCCCTGTTTGTCTGCCAGCCATTTGGTGGGGAGGTTGCTGCGCATCCGGATGGGGAACCTGCGATCTTCGGCAAAGAGGTAGAGGGAGGCTTTGTGCCGGTTGATGTAGTTCTCTTTCTCCCGGGCCGTTGCGGCAACTTCCATCGGGTAAAAACTGTCGAAAGCCTGCCGCGACTCTACTCTGACCACTTTGGCCCGAGTGCTTTTCAGGGTTGACCCGCCTTGAGCCTGCCAGGCTGCATCCGGTTCGTTTTCTTTCGGAAGGTATCCGCCACTGTAGAATCCGTATCCCTTTTGCACTTGGTAGGGGAGGTAGTAGAAGTAGTAAGTGCCTTTTTGTTCCACCGGACCGAACTGCAAACGGCAGTGTTCGTCGTTCACCTCTATCCGGCGGATATTCCGGATGGTATCTCCCGTTGCAGCGTGGATGATAAGAAATCGTTTGTGTCCTGCATCTTTGTCCGGACGCCGCCATTGGAAGTCGAGGTTCGCGATTTGTGCCGGCTTCTCTATTTGCAGTACCGCCCGATGATTTCCGAAAGATTCCTCCCAGGGTTCGGAAGGAACACCGTACGGATAGTTTTGTGGCTTTTGGGCTGCGACCGGCCCTGTGCCTCCTACTGTAAGCAGCAGGCATGTGAGTGATAGTACATGTAGTCTCATACTTATAAAAAATATCTGTTAAACGTTCTATTTTATTATGCGTGTTCCCCTTCCCGGGATCTCCCGTGAGCAAAGTGTCACTTTGATTATCGGACCTCCTCAGAATCGTTTCTTTCGGACCGACTGGCAGTCCGGGCGAAAAAACGCGCCCTGCGTGTAAAGTCCGATATCACATTTCCCGTCTTTGGGCTTGTTTGCTTTTACTTTGAAGGTGGAATGACGGTTCTGCCGGTAAATGGTTCCTTATCCGGTCTCCTTCCTGCTTTTCTGTCAGTGTACAACGCTTTGTCTGCAATGGTCAACAGGAGGAAAAGTTCTTCCGCCAAGACCCGTTTCGGATAGTAATAGGAGATATTCCGGACAACAATAGGAGATATTTCCGGAACATAAGGACATTTTAGGAAAATGCTTACTTCTTTCCGGGTAAATGCTTACTCCTTTCGGAGTAAATACTTGCTTCTTTTTCCGAAAAGCAAGGCTCTTTTACCCCCGGAGCCCGGCTTTTCACCTCCGAAAGCTGCCGTTCGGCCCTTTTTTTCTCCTGAAGCATCCGAAACGAATAGGAGCTCTGTTAGCGAAAAGTGCTATTCGGTTTCTTTTTGTGCTATGATTCTGCAGATGGCTGACACTTCCGATCTTTCCACTCAGATCTTCAGGAATATCTTCTGCCTGTACATGATCCGTAAGATAAGGAATACAATCAGATAGTTGGCAAAGCTTAACCACACCTGATAATAACCACCCAAGTATTGCTCCAGTCCGTAACTGACGGATGCTGCTATGCAACGGAAGTTAATGACCTCTCCCAAGATATAAGCCGTAATGGAGTTCATGCCGTATATTTTCAACCAGTTCAGCCCGCGGCTGTGTCCTTTGTAGTCTATCCGGTAGTAGAAGGCACCCATCAGCAGGAAGCAAAGTCCGCCGGAAAAAAGCGTCATGCTGCTTGTCCACAACCGTTTGATGATGGGCATTTGCAGGCTCCATATCAGCGAGAAGGCTATCAGGGATATACCGATTATCAGCAAGGTCTGTACCACTTTCCGGCGATTATCCTTGCCTGCTTTCATTATCTTTCCGGCAAAAGCTCCCAGCATCACGGTAGCCCCGAAAGTGAGGCTGCTCCAGATCCAGGTGTAGTTGTAGTGAGCAGAGAAGCTCCAACTGCCGTCTTCATTCCAGAACACTCCGTCGCGGAAATGCCCCAGTACCAGCCTGTCCACCTTCTCGGCAAAGTTTCCTTCCGGAGTGAAGTCGCCCAGGAAGGTCATCGGTATCCAGTAAATCACTAATAGCAGGGCTGTGACGATCAGCTGCCAGCGGAAGTTGCAATGCAACTGTATGATGGCGGCAATCAGATAGCCTGTGGCAATGGCTTGAAGGGTGTTGGAGTATAAATACAGATGTTTCGGGTCGAGGCCCAGCAGATTGCCCTGTACAATCATTCCGAAGATGAACAGAAGGATGAAGCGTTTGATGATTTTGCGGTAAACGGGTCCTTTGTCCGGATTGTCTTTAAACTTGGAGAACGAGAACGGCATGGAGGCTCCTGTCATGAAGAGGAAAAGAGGCATTACCAGATCCCAGAAACGGAACCCCTCCCATACTTCATGATCGAACTGGAAAAGAATACTGTTCAGCCATGGGAGGTTGAGCTGATGTGCCAATGTCCACAATACCGGCTGGAAGAAGACCAACAGGAAAAGGTCGAAACCGCGCAGGATGTCCAGTGAGGCCAGGCGGGGAGAAGGAGTTGATGAAGGCTTTTTCATAAGCGTAAGGGATTATTTGATCGTTGTTTTCAGGTCTTTTCTTTTCATATTCTCTGTTTTTATACTCTGCCGGGGAGTCTCTCCTTCGAATACGGTGCCTTCTATCATTGCCTTCTTGCAGCCGTTCAGATAGAAAACGTACGGATTGCCGGATGCGGCAGGAAAAGTTTCCGTACGGACGATGGTGTTGTTCCTGAACAAGAGTCCTGCCGTACTCTTGGCGTAGAGCACCGGGTAGTCGAATGTTCTGAACGTGTTATCCTCTATGCGGATGTTCTGGTGTACCGGGCGTTCGGCATCGATGATTTTGTTGGAAGGATGTATGGCGATCACAGCATGGCCGGGGCCTCCATTATAGGCACAGTCTATAAAGGTATTGCCTTTGATCAATACATCTTTGACCGGTCCCGATTCGTACCAGCCTTCGGCGTCGGCCTCAATCAGTATGGCGCTCATGCCCGTTTTGTAATACGTATTGTTCTCTATCACCACCTTTCTTGGAGTGGTGACCAGAGTTCCTCTTGTACTGGTTCGTGTGAAGTAGCTGTTACGTATTTCCACTTCGGGGGTACAGGTCATGTTCTCTACGCAATCGTGATTGAGCTCCAGGCTTGTCGGAATGTCCCGGTCGAAACGTACTTCCACTATTCTGTCCGATATTCGTCTTACGTCCCTGACCGTTGCCGAGGCAAAGCGTTCCATGGTGGCTGCCCGGATAAAGGCGACGGTATCTCCCTTGAAGTAAGCATTGAATCCATAGCTCTGTCCGTGCATGAAGCGTAACTTCAGGGTTTGCGCATCTATTTTCTCAAGGGCGCGCAGGTTGGTTCCGTGCACATTGACCGGATCGTCTTGTGCTCCGGCAAAATAACAACTGTCTATGATTACTTTTCCTTTACATCCCGAAAAGTGCATCATATCCGCTGAGGCTGCCAATAACCTGCCGCTATCGGGGCGGGGAGCACACTTGACTCGGTCCATCGTTATGTTTTCGGTATACTGGCTGACGATGCCCAACCCGTGCATGTAGTGCATCTGTAGCCTGCTCAGCGTGATGTTTTTGCTTTCAAGAATGAAAAGCCCCACCTGGTCGCGGATAATATCGCGGACGGTCAGTGTGTTTCCTGCTTTGGGCATAAATTCCGCCGGGGTATTGAAGCGGACGATGCCCGGAGCAATCTCTCTGGCATCGGATGCCGACAGTGTATTCCACCCCTGGCTGTAGGTGAAAGATTCCGTATCCGGGTCGTACTCGATGCAGTGATTCCTGTTGGAACGCCATCCCTCGCCATACAGCCGGATCTTTCCGTTCACAATCTCATAACGCGTATCGCGGTGCAGGGTTACTTCTGTTTCTCCTCCGGTCACTTTCCGGTATTGAATCTCAGATCCTGCGGGACGTTCAAAGTCGATGTGCAGGTTGTTTATTCTCACCCCGTCGCAGTGTTCCAGGGCGATGGTCGTCATTTTCCCATGATACATCAGGGTGGCTCCGTTTCCTTCGATGGTCAGGTCATCGATTTCATGGAGCATCAGTCCCACGGTCTTTACTTTTGAGGGACATTCCTGTTCGGTGGATGTATTCGATATGTAGTATTCTTTGCGGGTGGCTCCTTCGGGCCAGATGTCATAGCGGCCTTCGGGCAGCGATAGCACTTTGGCTCCCGTGCGTTTACATTCGTCGATGGCAGCCTGTATTTGTGTAACACAGTTCTCGTACGAGTAGGGGAGTGCTCCGAAGTCGGTGACGTAGACAGTATCTTTCTGCTGTGCATGGGCGGCAGCGTAAAATAAAAAGCAGGCGGGTAGGATGTGCAGATATTTTTTCATGGTATGTAGTCTCTTGCTTTAAATGTATTATTGAATAAGATGAATTGGGTATCCAAAGGTATATGATTTTTTTGTATTAGTGGATCACTTGAGGCTAAATAGAAGCCGCCGGGTTACTATTTATTTCCATAAATATGTTTACCCGACGGCTTCAGAGAACATCTGATAATTAAGCAATACTTACCTATTGAATCTGTGACTTCTACGAGTCATAATCGAGTGGGGGACTTATTTATTCAGAGTAACTTTCACTGTCCAGATTTTCTTTGTACCGTCGGCAGCCATTACGCTGTATTTATGCTCCCGGGTCCAATCGGCAGGAACACCGAATTTGGGTGAACCGTCCAATGGGGTGACGCGGGCGGCGGTAGATACATTGACGTAAACCACGAGGTTACTCAATGACACTTTAGCGCGTTCGGCCTCTGTGAATTTGCCCCCTGCGGCAGGAATTGTAAATACGGCAGTGGCTACACCGTGCTCCGAGTCGATATTGTTTGTACGGTCCAGCTCTTTTTCGGCTACAATGTTTTCTCCCGTGATGGCATCCTTATCACCGGAGTAGAAGCGGTGATAAGCACCTACTTTGGTTATTTCCGCCTCTTCGTAGGCGGGCAGATCTTCTTTACTGCAAGAACTGATGATGGGGACACACATCAGCAGCAGTAACATAAACCATTTAGTATCTGATAATTTGATTCTCTTCATATTATTTTCTTCTTAATTTATTTAATGAATGAACTGTTAGGTTTACCATCCCGGGTTCTGGTCGCTGTCATTGATGGCGGAGTTGGCATTGATGATGCTTTGTGTGATCGGGAACAGGTAGCGTTTCTTGGAGAATGTACGGTCGGCATTGGTATATCCTACAGTACCTACAAACATGCGATGTCTGTCTTGGCTGATCTCAACAAAGGTGGCCGGTGAACTCAATTCCGGAATGATGTCTCCTGCGGGTTTCCCGTGATTGGCTTCACCGCCGTACATGCCCCAGCGTAACAGACTCCAGTAGTAATCGCCTTCCAGAGCCAGATCTACGTGACGTTCAATCTTATAATCGTGCCATGCGTCGGCCAGTGAAGTGGCGATGGAAGGAGGCAGATTGCCGTGAGTGGTACGTGTCCGGTTGAATGTGGCTACCGCACTGCTCACTTTGGAGGCATCGTATTGGGCCAGTCCGAGCAAGGCTTCGGCCTTATTCAACAATGCACGTCCGTAGCGGAAGATGACATAATGGTAGTCGGTCGGATTGTTCCAGAAGATGCGTTCGGCATTGACATAGATATATTTGCGCCAGATGTAGTTCGTTATGGGAATGTATCCGTTGCCCGGTGTCTTACCGTCTACGGCTGTCCTATGCAGGTTTCCGCCCTTATGAAGAGTGATCAGCTCATTGTAGAACATGCACGAATCATACTGGATGGAGTGATAGAAGCGTTGGTCACGGTTCTTGTACATAAAGTCATTGATCTGCACGTCCGGAGCGTTGCTGTTTGTCCGATATGCCAGGCTGTTGTCATCCAGCTCCTTGGCATCTACAGCCATGTCGGCTACATCGGCATTGGATAATGGTGTCGTGTTGTTCACGAACTGGGTCGACTCATTCCATTTCACTCCTTGGTTGGTAATCTGGTCTATTACTAAATAATCGTCCACCAGATTCTGGGAAGGTGAGTGTTCCAGCCAGCATTCAAACACCAGGTCCTGATTGAAGAACGGACGTCCTCCGTAGTCTTCCAGGCGTTTGTTGCTCTGGTTGGGAAGCATCTCCTGCATAAGTGTACCTGCACCGTTGGTGTTATCCTTGCTGTAATATTGTGCCAGAATGATTTCGGGAGATGTCCTGGCACCATCCTGATTGAACATACTGCCGTAATTGCTGTCCAGTGTGTATCCTTGTATACCGTCTACTGCAGCTACGGCCTGTTCGAAGAGTGACTTCTTGCGGGTGTCGTCTGTGCTGTAGGCAGCAGCTGTCAGGCATACTTCTGATTTCAGCGCACGGGCTGCATTGGCATTGATACGCCCTTGCAGGGAGGTTTCGGGCAGTCCTGCGATGGCATCATCTATATCTTTCAGGATCAGGTCGTACGTTTTGTCGATAGATTCTGTGAGCGGTAAGTTGAATTCATCCGTTTCAGCCAATACATGGTCTACCCAGATCACACGTCCGCAATGCTTGGCAATATAATAATAGGTCATTGCACGCAGCATCTTTCCTTCGGCTACCAATGCTTTTTTATCTGCATCGGACAAACCTGTAGATGCTTGCGATTTTTCGATGATCAGGTTACATCGGCGGATGGTGCCGAACTGGTTGAATCCCCATGACCAGTCACGGTTCATAAGATCTCTGGCTTCATTCGGGCAGTTCTGGCGCATGACCGAATTCAAGGTCCATTGCTCCTCCGTGCGGATATCGTGATAGAAGGGGAGGACATTGTTGTAGGTTTGCAATACAAAAGCGTCCGCTGTCGATTTTAGGCTCCAGACGAGGTCTTCCGAATAAGATTCCATAGGCTTCGTATCCAGGAAGTGTTCACAGCTCTGGAGTGTCAGTGCTGCGCAAAAGAGCGCAGGAGTGATGTATTTTATGAATTTCATATATTGTCTTCTTTTTAAGTTCATACTATTTAGAATCCTACGTTGACACTGATGGAGTATACTCTTGAAACCGGATAGGTGTAGAGGTTGCCGTCGCCGATTTCCGGGTCGATGTCGAACTTATTCGCTTTGCTGAAAGTCAGTAAGTTATAACCATTCAGAGAAACGTTGCATTTATTCATCCATGCCACTCTTTTGAGTAGTTTATGTTTGAAGTCGTAGCCGATGGATAATGTCTTCAGGCGAAGATAGCCTGTGTTGATCAGCCAGAAGTCTGAGCTGCCGTAGTTGTTACTGCCGTTGTAGCTTGCCGTACTTCTCAAACGTGGATAGCGGGCTCCCGTATTATTCGGAGTCCATACGTCGGTCTGGAAGTCATAGATAACAGGAGGATAACCGCTGCCGCTTTGGCTTCCCTGAATCATACCGCCCATATAAAGGTCGGCCGGAGTAGCTCCCTGCCACAGCATGTTCATGAACCAGCCTTTGTAGTTCAAGTCGGCACTGAAGCCGTATTGGCCGCGGGGCATACTGTTTTTGCCGATGCGGTGCTGGTCGGAACCGTCAATGATACCGTCGCCGTTGAAGTCATTGTATTTCAGGTCGCCTGCACCTAAGTTGACGGAACTCTGACGTTTGGGTGAGTTCATGATGTCTTCCTGATTCTGATAATAGCCCAGGCAGTCGTATCCGATACCCCAATATCCTTTGGCTTGTGTAGTACGTTTGTATGGGTTCTTGGTATCGGTTTCCGCTTCGTTCGGATTGATGTTCCAGTATTGGTCGAAGTAGGTGAAGTTGCCCGAAAGTGTGTATTCAAAATCACCTCTTTTCTCTTTCCATTGCAGGATGAACTCGGCACCTTGGCGGATGAACTCGCCATTTGACTTTACTTTGGGTAATGCGATACCCAACGGGTCGGTATAAGCTACTGCCGATGGAGAGGTCAGATAACCTTTGGTGCTCTTGCGGAAATAGTCTACAGAACCCGAAAGACGGTTGTTGAGCGATCCGAAATCGAATCCGATGTTAAAGTCGCGGGTAGTATACCAGGTAATGTCTTTGCTGACCAAGGCACCTTCGGAAAATCCCGGATACCAACTTCCGTTAAGCAGGTAGCCACGGTCGTTCAGTCCGTATGATTGTAGGTAAGCATAGCGTCCGATGGCGTCTGAACCGATCTCGCCATAAGAAGCTCTTACCTTGAACTGGTCGAAGATATGACGGTCTTTTAATGTCTGCCAGAAGCTTTCTTCCGAAATGACCCATGCAAGAGAGCCGGCATAGAATGTTCCCCAGCGTTTACCTCGCGGGAAATTGTCGCTACCGTCGTAACGGAGGCTGGCCTCGGCCACATATTTGCTGGCATAGTCATATTTCAGTCGGGCTACTACACCGGCACGCGCTTCTTCACCTTCCGAAGAACTGTTTTTGGCTGTAGATACAGGACCTGCACCGATCTGGTCCACATCCAGCAAATATTCTTCGCGGGATAATGAGGCATCGTCTTTAAAGAGTTTATAGGCTTCGATACCGGCTGTGGCGCTGATTGTGTGTACCTGATTGAAAGTACGGTCATAATTGGCAAAGCCTTGCACGGTGTACGATGACCAGTTTGAATAAGCCTTGCTCAGTGAAGGTTTGCCGGGATCGTTGGGGTTGCCATCCCAATCGTATGCTAAAGGTGATTTTTTCCAACTTTTTGACTTGTCGTTGTTGATGCGGTAGTTACCCAGTGCTTTCAATCGTAGGCCCGGTACATAAGGTACGCTCCACTCCAGTGCGAGGTTTGCTATGGCACTGAGGTTTTCGTTTTTAGTGTATCCGGCGTCGGGGGAGATCTCCATCAATGGGTTATCCGGTGTGTTGAATATTTGTCCGTTCGGATTGTATGCTATTTCCCAGGGGGCTTTATTCTGGATGTGTCCCCAGGTGTGATAATAGCTGTCTCCCGATTTGGCATTAGGCGATCTTAAGTCCGTTTTGTAAGCTTCGATGCTGGAAGTTACTTTCAAACCTATTTCTTTGAAATCTGCTACGATATTTGTGCGGAAGTTGTAGCGTTTGAAACTGTTTACATCGAACTTATAGAGTGATTTCTGATCGTAGAACCCCAAAGAGGTATATGCTTTTATCTTTTCGCTACCACCGGTGACAGTCAGGGTATGTTGCATTTCCGGTGCGAAGTTCTTCAAACAGAGTTTTTGCCAGTCCGTATTAGGATATCTGCGTGGATCTGATCCGTTGCGGAACAGTTCCAGTTCATCGTCCGTATAGGCCGGTGCCAATCCGTCATTGGTCATACTCATGTTCTTGTAGAAGGCTGCATCGTGGGCATCCAGCTTATTGGGCATATTGGCAGGTTGGCTCCAGTTATAGTTAAAGTTATAATTGACGCTCATTTTCCCTGCTTTGCCTTGCTTGGTTACTATCATTACGATACCGTTGGCGGCACGTGCTCCGTAAACGGCGGTAGAAGCGGCGTCCTTCAGGATTGTGATCTGATCGATGTCTTCAGCATTCAGATTGCGGAAATCCCGCTCTTCGGAAATCACATCGTCTATTACATAAAGCGGAGTGCCCCCTCCACGGATAGAGACACTGGAAAAGTTATTCAGACCGCCTCCGCTGGTTGTGACCAACAGACCGGGAGCACGTCCTGCCAGGCTTTGGGTGATGTTTGCCGTCGGTGCTTTGATAATGTCTTCTGTATTGACACTGGCAATAGCGGCGGTTGTTTTACGTTTAGAAGTCGTACCGTAACCTACTACGATGACTTCATCCAGCGTTTTAGTGTCTTCTTCCATCGTGATGCGTAAATCTTTGGATTTTCCGACAGCGACTTCTAAGGGCTTGTATCCGATGTAGCTGATTTCGAGTACGGCCTTGTTGGGGACATTCGGTATCATAAACTCTCCTTCCATATTGGTGATGGTACCGATAGTGCTTCCTTGTACTTTTACCGAGGCACCGATGATGGCCTCTCCGCTCTCATCGACTATTTTACCTGTTATTTTCTCTGTTTTACTCTGCTGTGTGGCTGTGACAGCATTTTTTTCATAACTGTCTGCTACGGCAATTTGTGATGTCGTGCAGAATAGCAGGAGACTGATACCTGCTATCTTCAAAAAGTTGATTTCTCGAAGGCATGTGTGCTTCGGAAATTGGCAAGTTCTTTTTGTCATACATTAAATTATTCGGTTAAACATAAAATGTGATTTGGAGGATATAGATCAGACTGTCTAATCTACATCGGTTTGAGGGGATTTTTTCAGGTTCTCATAGGCATTAGCTTTTGGTTTATAATATTAAGTCTGTTCAATAACCTTGCTGAACTATGCTGATTGCTATCTGGAAAAAATAGAGCTAAATGAGATAGGTTCTTTCAGTACTTTTACCATCTGTATTAGATTGATTATTAATGGTGTACTAAACGGAGTGTAAAACGGTGAAGATGCTTGGTCGAATATTTTAATGCTTCTGAGTGGGAGGTATAATACCTATTTTCTACCTTTTACTTATATATGCATCTGAAATATAGTTGATTATTGTTTATGGGAGGAGTTGTGAACGCTATCCGCATGTTTCTTCTGCCATCTCAGTGCTAACCGGATAAATGAAAATCTTAATGCTATTAAATCTTTATTGTATAAAATATGTTGGTATAAAAAAATGTAGTGAAAAGTTGCGGAGATATTAACTTCTTATTATCTTTGCCCCATAATAAATGCTAATAATTGCAAATGCAATGGTTAACTGGTCCTAAGAGCTATCTGTTGTCTTTTCGTATAATTCCTAAGTACTGAAAGAACTTGGAAAAAAATCACAAGCTATTTTGCTAATAATTTGAAAAGGTACGGAAACACAATCGGATTCCCCCATACCCTCTCCAAGGAAGAAATATAAAAATAGAAATATTAGATTGATGGAGTCACCGGTCATGCACTTGAATGTAACTGAAAGTGGAGATGAACGGTGTGACTTTATAGTGTTTCCGATGCACCATATTTTACCATCCCATTCTTGTCTCTGATAAAAGTATAATGAGGAATAACCCAAATGGCACTTAATACCATTTAAAAACAACTTACCCAAGAATACGCTGAACTGCGTAAACTTGGGTAAGATTTTTTAGCTTAGTGAGGCCTTAGGATTCGATTTCCTTTTACAGGCCTCACGTAGTAGCGATAAATCGCTTATTGAAAATAACCTATTGAAAAATGTTAGGTTTTTCTTTATCCTTAATTCGGTAATTCCAATGCTGAAGCACCATCCTCAATAGGCCATCCCGGATTCTGATAAATAGGTGAGTTGTTCACATCACCATCAGGAGATGAAAGCATGAAATCACTGAATACGATCGGATACAAGTAGCAAGCCGGTGTCCATGTATATCCATTATACATCGTATTGTTTTTTTCTGTCATTCTGTAAGGGCACAAGTTATTGCCGCTTGCAGCCTGACTTGAAACGTTTGCTTGATCACCGGTTGTAATCAACCGACTTTCACCTTTATCGTCTTTATAAAGTTCAGCAGCACCGCCTCCCCACAGGTTGAATCCTTCGATAACATAATTCTTCACTTGGTCGAGCGCACGCCAACGTTTCAAATCCCACATTCGCATGCCATCTGCAATGAACTCACATCTACGTTCACGACGGATATTATACAATGTTTTATCTACCGGCTGACCAGCTGAATAAATAGCCCAGTCATCTTCTTTAGTATAATCAGTAGCAGCAATTGTTTTGTTGAAATCCGGATCTACACCTGCACGTGTACGAATTGCTTTCCAGTAACTTTCTGCGGTAGCATCCAGGTTGCTGTTCTTTTCGTAACAAGCTTCCATGTAATTCAACATAGCTTCTACACCACGGAATACAACACAGCCGTAATCAGACAAGAAGTGAGTATCACCACCGCTTCCCTGAGCTATTTCGTATGACATGGCTTTACGGATGTGATAACCGGTTACGTTTCTTCCTTCCGGTAATTCCAGGATCTTAGGTACGTTCCATGTCGTCGGATCACTCTCTACCGGCTCTTGTTTCATTTGCAGTCTATCCAACTCCGAAGCCGAGAACAGTCTCAAACGGTAGTCTCTGTTCTGAAACTCTTTATAGATATGGTCATCCCCTTGATATTGGCTGTTCGAAGCATACCATGGCAAACCGTTCTCCATCAGGAATGTCTTGACATATCCCTTTGTAAAACCATAATTACCACCTCCACGAGAAGTGTAATAAGTAGCATTGTGGTTTACACTGAGTGCTTTATCATAAGCTTTCCAGAATACAACTTCTGACAGATCTTCCAGATTTTTAGAATTATACATTTCAAAGAACGGATTCCATCCCGAAGCTGAAGAGGTAGGATTCACCTCTTTACTGTTCACAGTCAATGTGATCTGATCTCCTACTTCTTTGGCAGCAGCCATGGCTTCTGTTAAGAAGAAGTCAATTTCTTGATTGACGTTAATGGTAAAGTCCTTCAAGTAATCTTTTTGTTTTCCCGGCCACGTATCGTCACCCGGCACACGTCCGGTACCTCTATGATATTTCAACCAGGTAGCTTCAGATAAAGCAACTCTTGACTTCACCAGTAATGCTGCGTTACGTGTCAGGCGATTTTTTCCACCTACGGGGCTGTTAGTCATCAGTTCGGCAGCCTTATCCAGGTCGCTAAGGATGAAACGTGCCACTTCGTTGCGCGGGCGACGCTTACTTGCTTCGATAAGATCTTCTTTCTTATCAGATAATACCTTAGTGAGGATAGGGAAGTCTCCAAGATTCTGTAGCTTGCTGAAATACTCCCATGCTCTGAGGAAATATATCTCGCCGATATATTGTTTAATGTTCTTTTCAACACCTTCGATTTCTCCTGCTTCCCAACGCGGGATCACGATTTCCAGGAAATAGTTCAGGTTACGGATAGTGCCGAATCCCCATGCGTCATAAGTACCTACACGCCACTGTCCCGGTTCCCAATAAGTCGTATTGGGTGATGCAGTAGCTTGATTGTCAGTGCCATTGTCTGATACGATCGGACCTCCATTATATCCACTATGAATATTGAAACTGTATGCATTGATAGCATAGGCAGCCAATTGACTTTCATTCTTAAGATATGTATCCGGAGTAACCGAATCCAACGGCTCTCTGTCCAGAAAATCTTCGCAAGAGGTCAGTAAAGACGCTCCGGCCAACAGAGATAGAGTTATATATTTGAATGTTATTTTCATAAAAAGTATCAATTAAAAGTTTACGTTAAGACCAACAGACCACACTCTTGCCAAAGGATATGCTTTTCCTGCATCACCGGTGCTACCCAGTACTTCAGGGTCGAATACCCTCATCTTTGTACCTGTCCATAAGTTATCTCCCGAAACATATACACGAAGTGAATTTACAGCAAATTTCTTTGTGATAGTGCTTGGTAAAGTATAACCCAGTTGTAAGTTCTTCAAACGAATATAAGCACCGTTCTGTACGTAACGTGACTGTGTCAGAGTATTCTTTCCACCTTCACTGCTGCCACCGCCAAAGATGACTCTCGGATAATAGGCATCTACATTCGGTCCAAATACACTTTCTGTATCTTCCGGACGGAAATAATCCATGTGGTCTTTGAAAGCAGCAGCCTGCCACATTCCTTGTCCGTTAGCTCCCCAGAAATACGGTCCTCCGACAACAACATCACGCTTGCCTACTCCTTGGAAGAAAGCACTGAAATCGAAACCTTTCCAGGATGCATCTAGTGTCAAACCATATTTAAATCGTAATTGAGTATTGGCTACCACCTTCAAGTCGCCGAGATCATTCAAAGTACCGTCTCCCGAAGAAATTTTACCATCTCCGTTCAGGTCTTTGTACATGATGTCACCGGCAGCCCACTTACTACCTAGCTGGCTTTGTCCTCCATTGGGTAATGAAGCCAGGTGTGCTTCCATTTCCGCATCTGTCTTGGCAATACCTACTGTCTCATATCCCCAAACCAGACCATCCATTCTTCCTGCATACCACTGGTTTCTATTCAGTTCTTCGTTCGGATAGCGTGTTACCTTTCTCTGGTCATCGGAAAGAACGAATTTCACTCCATAATTAAAATCTTTAATACGGTCTCTCCAAGAAACTTCCACTTCAAAACCCCATGCTTTCATATCCGCATTGTTTACCTTAGGAACCGTAGCACCCAGTGTTGCCGGTAATTGTGGAGCCGGACCAATCATATCAAGTGTATTACGAACGAAATAGTCAAATGAACCCGTCAAACGATTGTTGAGTAAACCGAAGTCAAAACCGATATTCCATGAACGAACGGTTTCCCATGTCATTTCAGCACTCACAATGCCCGGTGCAGAAGCTGTATTCGGTTTCTTTCCATTGATCAGCCAACCGCTGTTTTCAACACCTGTAGGCATTGTCTGATAGAAAGGATAGAAAGCAGTTGTGTTACAGTTACCCAATTCACCCCATGAACCTCTGATCTTGAAATTATTCACAATGTGTTCCAGATCTCTCCAGAAGGGTTCGCGAGAAACATTCCAACCGGCAGAGAATGATGGGAAGAAGCCCCAACGTTTGTCTCCGATGAAACGGGAAGATCCGTCATAGCGACCATTGATTTCCAACAAATAACGTTCTTTATAGTTATAGTTGATACGACCGAAGAAACCGGCATTTGCCCAATGGGAGTAACCACCATTTGCTTTCTGTTCAGTAGTACCGGTATTCAATGTCGGAACATCCGGAGTGATCAACTCATCACGCTGTCCTGATAAGTTTGTCCGTTTATACAATTCGGCATTAAAACCTCCCATCACTTTAAAGTAATGATCACCGATCTGCTTGAAATAATCAGTATACAGGTTTAGAGAATAATTGTTGTCTTTCCAATAACTTTGGTTGACACGTGACATTCCCGGAGTATATCCGTCGAACCATGCCATGGCAACAGGGCTTCCCTCGCCATCGTGATAATATACAGGCAATACTTCCCACTGATTCTGATTATTGACAATCTTCATGTTACCCTCAGCATGGATCAACCAGTCTTTCAAAGGTTCAACAACCAACTGAATCTGTTGATAGAATTGATCTTTTTGAGTCACATCACGTCCACCTTCTTCCATCTGAATAATTTCACTATGATCCAGATAATATCCATTGGCGTCTTTTACCGGATTGGTCGGCCAGCGGCGAGCGATATTGTGGTAGAAATTACTCGTCAGGTAAGAGGGACGGTCATAATCCTCACGAATAAATTTGGTGTTATACATTAACTTCACATATTTAGAAAGTGTTGCGTTGATTTTACCTGAAAGGTTATAACGAGTCAGGCGGTCATCTCCATGGCGAGTCAGTCCCTTATCGCCCATGTAACCGGCTGAAACCATATAAGTCACTTTATCTGTACCTCCATTCACTGATATGTTGTGCTCATTGGATACGATACTGTGATACTGTTCTTTAAACCAGTCTGTATTGGCCCATGCACCGGCATATTTCTTCCACTCACCGTCTTTCCAGGAAATTCCGGCAGCATCCGGTCCTGTTAAGGTTCCCTGCTGGAATGCCAGAATCTTATCCATTACATCCTGAGTGAACTTGATATTACCGTTCTGGTTGATACCGGCCTCGTTCCAATAGTTGGCAAAACTCCATGAGTCCATCATTTCCGGCATCGACATAGGAGATTTGAAACGGACATTAGTGCTATAATTAACGCTTGTGCGGCCTGCTTTACCACTCTTGGTAGTGATCAGGATAACACCAAACGGGGCACGTGAACCATAGATAGAAGATGCGGCAGCATCTTTCAATACAGAAATATTTTCGATATCGTTAGGATTAATACTGTTCATATCTCCTTCCATACCATCGATAAGGATTAAAGGAGAAGAACTGGAGCCGTCACCGATCGTACCCGCACCACGGATACTGATATTCATTCCTGCATCCAATGCGCCACCGGCAGTAGGAACTGTCAAGTTCAAACCCGGAACCACACCTTGCAAAGCCTGTGATACGTTAGAGACCGGACGTGACTCGATTACCTTAGAGTCTACCATACTTACAGCACCGGTTACGTTCACTTTTTTCTGTGAACCATAGCCCACGATAACAACTTCATCCAATACTTCGGCATCCTCTTGCATCGTAATGTTGAGAGCTGTACCTTCTGCTTTGACTGTAACGGTTTTATAACCAATGTAGGAGATTTCGAGTGTAGCGCCTTTAGGGGTGTCGATAGAGAACTTTCCTTCCAGGTCAGTAATGGCACCCATGGTAGCATTGTCTTTTACTTTGACGGATACACCGATCATGGCTTCTCCGTTCTGGTCCACTACCGTACCTGTCGTTTTCACTTTCTGCTGTTGTACGGAGGCGATTTCGTGTTTTTCGTAAGTATCGGCTGCCGCTTGCTGAGGTGTAGCACACCATAGCATAATAGAAGCAGCGATTGCCATTTTCAGGCGATTTGTTTCTCGAAACCGGATTAGGCTCGGAAACAGGTTAGTTTTTTCTGTCATACACTAAATTGTTCGGTTAAACATTCGTTTGTTAATTCTTTCAAGATTTGATTGTACAGATGGAAATGTGTTCCTCTGTATCATTTAGTTTTTTGTGTCTTTACTTTGTCATAGGCATTTCTTAAAAATTATATTTTAGTTATTTAAAGGGGGCATTTGGATTATTTTGTCATGTTTTATAATAGTGTATATATATTTCGTTTATTTGCAATATAGGTATAAATGCTATCTCAGTTCTAACTGAACTTGGATAGAAGGAATGTATATGGTTGATTATCACACGAAATGTGATATGAAAAGATAGATATGCGTAAATATGCAATAGACAAATGGTTAGTTTTACAGAAAATATTACAGAAAAAAGTAATAATATAAGCGAATAATCAATTCAAAGTTTCTACCCAAAAAGATTTATTCTTTCATTTTTTTACAAGAGACACTCTATATATCAAAAATAAAATAGTAAATACGGACCTATATTTTTTAATATTTTATTAATATCTCTTGCTTCTTATTAAAATTCGTTTTATTTTTGCCCCATATAAGGATTTAGAGGCGAATCCGTATTCCATCGGTAGTAGATGGAGTTTTGAGAAAACTGATTTAGAACAAACAATATATAGGACAAAGAATAAGTCCAGTTAGAACTTAGCCGACTTTTCCGTTGAAATGTTTATCACTACTTTTATTATATCGTTTATCAGGTTGTTAATTTTGCCAATGGGCTGATTGTATTCTGGGAAATTAAATAATTCCATTCTTTACGCAAATTTCATTCTTTGTATGATTTATTTCGTCTCCGTACCGGGGAATTATATCGTTCGGTTGATATTTTCTTTTGATCTCGAAGCAGGAGGTACTTATCAGAATGATAATTATGTCTTTGAAGAACAAATGGATGATATCTTTCAGGAATAGGGCTCTTTTCTATCTGACATATTGAAAATCAGCAAGATGAAGAATGTGCATTGGGTTGTTGAAATACTTGTTTTAACATGGTCTTAAAATAAGTGTTTTGATGACAGATAACAAATCTTTTAGGCGCAAAAGACTTGTTGTTTGCATATAGGAAGAAAGTGATATGCAAGCGGCATTAACAATGTTAATTGAGAAGAGATTTTTTAGTCGGTAGGTTCTTGTGCGGTACAGGACAAAAAAAGAAAGGCGACCCTTTGCAGAGTAGATCGGAAGAGCA
>ERZ857775.1320-NODE-1320-length-30068-cov-5.369706_pt1 | contig 30068 bp, 25 predicted proteins | sample MGYA00519698_ERZ857775 | MGnify/ENA primary metagenome ERZ857775 (study PRJEB31778, sample SAMEA3449363) | human gut metagenome | biome: human gut; feature: human-associated habitat; material: faeces | place: United Kingdom | collected 2010/2012 ...
TCGTTACCTCCATCTGTTGATGGAAGCATTATACTACATTGGGACATTTTCCTTTGTGGTATATTAGGACATTATCATAAATGGTTCATAAGGATATAGAGGCCTGATAAATTCTGATTGACAAACAGGAAATGCTGTATTATACTTTTATGATGTTGTGTTGAGAATTGAATAAAACGACCATTTTGGTGCCTGGTGGAAATTAAAATAAATTCTAGCAGGTCAAACGGGAAACAGGTGAAAATCCTGTGCTATGCCGTAGCTGTAACAGTTGAGTAAGCTTTCGAAACCACTGAATTTTTATCGGGAAGGGAAAGCATTATGATGACACTGGAGCCAGAATACCGGCCAGAATGAAGAACTTTTGCTGCGGGGCACGGTATAGGGGTTGGTTTTATATAACAGGATTATTATGTCATTAAGCCGCTGCGTTAGCAGCGGCTTTTTCACGCTTTTATTACATGAATTCCCTGATTTGGCAGAAGTTTATGCTATTGGAAAGGATAAACACAAATGGCAGAATTGTTAAAGAATATTCAGTCATATTGGGATATGAGAGCTGGAGGATTTTCAGATGCCAGTATGGAAGAAAGAAAAACAGAACCTGGAGAGAGATGGGAAAATATTTTCAAAAATTCTCTTAAAACGGGATGCCATGTATTAGATGATGGGTGTGGCGCTGGCTTTTTTACCACTTTGCTTGCTTCGATGGGATTTCAGGTGACTGCGGTAGATTATAGCACAAAAATGCTGGAAGAAGTCAGAAGAAATCTGGAGACAGAAGGACTTAAAGCAGAACTTCATCAGATGGATGTGCAAAGCTTAGAATTTGCTGATAATTCCTTCGACGCAGTGGTATCAAGAAACGTATTCTGGAACCTGGAGTATGCAGATAAAGCTTATGAGGAAGCGTACAGGGTTCTAAAAAAAGATGGAATTCTAATTCTGGAAGATGGAAATTATTATCGCCGTTTTTTTAGTGATAAGTATCAGAAAGCCTATGATGAGTTTCAGCGGGGACATGAAAAAGAAGAACAAGGGTGCCATGCGCGACATAATAAAGAAAATGTAGATTTTTCCATTATGGATGAAATTGCAAAGAAATTGCCAATGAGTCAGGTAGATCGACCTGCCTGGGATTTTAATAAACTTGTAGAAACAGGATTTCATAAAATACAGGTGGAAATAGCTGGCAGCCCTTTACCGATGAATTTTTGTATTGTAGCACAGAAAGGCTGAAAAAGTGAAAAGAGAGATTATAAAACGACTGATTTCACTTGTGATTATTTTGTTTGGGCTGTCTCTGATGACCTTTGGACTTACATATATTTTGCCGTCAAATCCAGCTGAACAGCTGGCAGAATCTATGGGTGCAGGTCATGACCGGGAGGTAATCGCAAAGATTGAAGAAAAATACGGATTAGACAAATCTTTTGGAGAGCAGTATGTGAACTGGCTGAAGGGTGCGTTACATGGCGATTTCGGAATGTCGGTAAAATATGCACAGCCCGTTTCCCAGGTATTAGGAAGAAAACTCCCCAATACGGTTAAACTGGCAGTTGCATCGTTTATTCTGATGATATTAATTTCTTTTCCGTTAGGAATTTTATCAGCAGTATATAAGGATAAAAAGGCTGATTATATTATTCGGTTTATGTCTTTTATTGGAATTTCACTGCCTAGCTTCTGGGTTGGTATGATGATGATCTATTTTTTTGCAGTTAAGATGCACTGGCTGCCTGTGGGGGGATCAGATTCTTTTAAAAGTCTGATCATGCCGTCTGTAACACTTTCGTTAAGCATGAGTGCGTACTACATAAGACGGATCAGGGCGGTAATGGTCGAGCAGATGAATGAGGAATATATAAATGGCTGTCAAGCAAGGGGAATTGGAAGGTTTCGTACAATTTTCTTTCATGTGCTGCCAAATTCCCTGCTTACTGTAGTGACAATGCTCGGCATGTCATTTGGAGGATTACTTGGTGGAACAATGATCGTTGAAACGGTCTTTAGCTGGAATGGAATCGGCAGCGCAGCAGTGGCTGCGATTTCCGGCAGAGATTACCAGCTGATCCAGGGATATGTTATGTGGATGGGATGTATTTATGTACTGGTGAATCTTTTGGTAGATATATCTTACCAGTGGCTTGATCCAAGAATTAGAAGAGGAGCCCTGCAACATGAAGAGTAAGAAAAAATTATGGATTCGTTTTGTGATTATAATGGCATTTGCAGTGCTTTTCTTATTATTTGCATTGTTCGCGGGAAAATTTGCACCTTATGATCCGTTGGAAACACACTATACAGACCTTCTGAAAGCGCCATGCAAACAGTATCTCATGGGAACTGATCAGATGGGAAGGGATATGTTTTCGAGAATTCTTTACGGAGGAAAAACATCACTTTTGATCGCATTTGTTGTGACAGCGATCATTTCCGTTGTAGGAATTCTTATCGGGACAATAGCAGGCTTCTGGGGAGGCGCTTTTGATGCTGTTTTAATGCGTTTATCTGACATGCTGATGGCCTTTCCTGGTTCCATTTTTACAATTGCACTTGTAAGCTTTCTTGGTACAGGACTTCCAAATCTGATTTTGGCAATGACCATAACAGGATGGACTTATTATGCAAGAATTAGCCGGTCATTAGTGCTTTCCATAAAAAATAATACATATATAGAGCAGGCAAGACTGGGAGGCGCTAATAATTTCCGGATTATGACAGGTTATATTATTCCAAATGTCATGCCTTCGCTGTTAGTAAATATTACGCAGGATATTGGAAGTAAACTTTTGACCATTGCAGGTCTTTCCCTGCTGGGGCTTGGTTCCCAGCCACCTACACCGGAGTGGGGATATATGCTGTCTGAGGGAAAAGACTATATGTATTCGGCACCCTGGATGCTTATGGCACCTGGTATTGTTATTTTAATAAATGTAATCATATTTAATTTACTTGGAGACAGTGTTCAGGATCTGATGAATCCGAAAAGAAAAAATTAATAATGTTTACTCTTTAAAATAAAGAGTTGAACATAGATTATAGTTTAACAACAGGAGGAGAAATAAAAAATGAGAAAACGGTTAGTATCTTTATTGTTTGCAGGAATTATGGCATGCAGCGTAATAGGAAGCGGTGTTACTACATTTGCAGCCGAAAATGACAGTCACATTAATCTGGCACTTTTCACCTACATCGAAGGCATGGATCCTGCAACAGACTGGTGCGGATGGAATCTTACACGCTGTGGTGTAGGAGAAACTCTTGTGACTGTAAATGAAAATATGGAAATTGTAGGACAGTTAGCTGATGAGTGGGAGCAGGTTGATGATACAACTTATCGTTTTCATATCCGCCAGGGAGTAAAATTCAGCAATGGTACCGAGCTGACACCAGAGATCGTAAAGGATTCTATCCAGAGATCTATTGATAATAACTCTCGTGGAGGAGATCTTAAAATTGCAAACATCGAAGTAGATGGAGAGAATGTAGTATTTACTACAGATGGTGCATACAGTGCTTTTGTTTCACAGCTTACAGAGCCGATGACAGTTATTGTAGACACCACAGCTGATACAAGCAATTATGATACTATGCCAATCTGTACAGGACCTTATGCAGTGTCTGAGTATGTATCTGAAGAGAAGATTGAGCTTGTGGCAAATGAGAACTACTGGGATGGAGCACCGGAAATCAAGAGCATTACTGTAAAGAATATCGGAAGTGATACAAAGGTAGATGCAATGCTTTCCGGAGATATTGACCTTGCACAGGGACCGGATGCAACAGCTCTTAATCGTGTGGAAAATAATGACGATATCAACATTGTAAAAGTAACCGGAACAAGAGAGAATGATTTCGAATTAAACTGCCGCGAGGGAAATCCCCTTTCTGATAAGAACCTTCGTCTTGCACTGTCCTATGCAGTAGATCGTGATGTTGTAGCACAGGTAGCAGGAAATGGTTATTCTTCTCCAATCAGCACAGCATTCCCGCCATCTGTAGGATACGATTCTGAAGATGTAAACGGACAGGTTTATGATCTGGATAAGGCAAAAGAATGCCTTGAGGCAGCAGGCTACAGCGATTCTGACGGAGATGGAATTGTGGATAAGGATGGAGAGAATCTGTCCCTTACAATTTCTATTGCCAATGGTTCTTCAACAGCAGTAAGTGAGACTTTACAGGATATGTGGAAGCAGATCGGAGTTGATGTACAGATTGAAATGCTGGAGAATGTAAGTGACAAACGTGCTTCTGGTGATTTCGATATGCTGGTATCTCCAAACTGGCAGACTGTAAATGCTGGTGATGGTCAGAAATATCTTATGAACCGCTGGTCTGATGGAGGAAGTGACAATTACAGCGGATATCACAGTGATGAATTCCAGTCTGTTCTGGATAAACTGGATGCTGCATTTACTCAGGAGGACCGTGTAAGCGCATTTGTAGAAGCCCAGCAGATCCTGGCAGATGATGCCCCGGCAATCTGGATGTATGCAAATGATAACGTGACTCTTGTAAACAGTAAACTTGAGAATGTAACAGTATTCCCAATTGACTATTATCTTGTAACAAACAAGTGGACATTAGCTGAATAATTATGGATATTCTGAATATTGAGAACTGTACGATTCGCTATCAGGAGCAGGAAGCGGCAGTAGAGCATGTTTCTCTTTCTGTAGGAGAGCAGGAAATCGTCAGTATCGTAGGTGAAAGTGGAAGTGGAAAAACAACTTTAATTCGTGCTATTCTCGGAATTTTACCTCCTGGCGGGACAGTGACAGAGGGGAAAATCTTATTTCAGGGAAAAAATATTTTGGAATTAGATGAGACGTCTTTACAAAAGCTCCGGGGAACGGAAATTGCAATGATCTTTCAGGATGTTGGAGCATCATTGGATCCCATACGGATTGTAGAGTCTCAATATCGGGAATCTATTCTGGCGCACAGGAAAATGGCAAAGGCTGACTGTCGGTCACTGGAAAAAGAAATGCTGGCAAAAATGCATCTGACAGATCCGGAACGTGTAATGGTATCTTATCCTTTTGAACTTTCCGGCGGGATGAAACAGCGTGTTGGAATTGCAATGTCAATGACTGCAAGACCAAGACTTCTTCTTGCAGATGAGCCTACTTCTGCATTGGATGTGACAATTCAGGCAGAAGTGGTACGAGAAATGAAGAAGCTTCGGGAGCAGTATGAAACTGCAATTATTCTTGTGACACATAACATGGGAGTTGCTTCTTACATTTCAGATAAGATCGGTGTGATGTGCAAGGGTGAGCTGGTGGAATTTGGAAAAAGAGATGATGTGATCTTTCATCCGAAGCACGAATACACCAAAAAACTTCTGGCGGCAGTGCCAAGGCTGGAGGGAAAACGATTTGCAAAATGATACGATTCTCCTGGAAGTTAAAAATCTGAATAAGACATTTCCAGTGAAAAAAGAAAAATTATATGCAGTAAGTGATGTTAGTTTTTCCCTCAAAAAAGGTGAATGCCTAGGGATTGTGGGTGAAAGTGGATGCGGGAAAAGTACAGTGGCGAGAATGATTGCCGGTATCATACCTGTTTCGGGTGGAGAAGTACTGCTGGAAGGGGAAGCTTACATGAACCTGAAGGGCAGTGAAAAAAGACGTTTCCGCCGAAACATTCAGATGGTTTTCCAGGATCCTTTAAGTTCATTCAGTCCAAGAATGAAAGTTGGCACTTATCTTATGGAATCCAGGAGAAACTTTGATGGGATCAGTAAAGAAAATGGTCTTAAGGAAGCGCGCAAACTGCTTCTGGAAGTAGGTCTTCCGGAAGATTTTGTGAATCGTTATCCACATGAGCTTTCGGGTGGTCAGCTGCAGCGTGTGGCTATTGCCAGGGCCATTTCTATTCAGCCTAAACTACTGATCTGTGATGAAGCGACAGGTGCACTGGATGTTTCCATACAGAACCAGATTGCGAAGCTGCTGGTAAAGCTGGTGGAAGAAAAGCAGATCAGCTGTCTGTTTATTGGGCATGACCTGGCACTGGTAAGGAGTGTAAGTCAGAGAATCGCAGTTATGTATCTGGGAAGAATTGTGGAAATTCTGGAGAGTGAGACGCTTGCTGCAAAAGCAGTACATCCATATACGAAAATGCTGCTTGGTTCTGTTTTTGATGTATATTGCGATCAGAATGAGAAAATTGCAGCTGCAAAGGGAGAGCCTCCAAGTCCTCTTGAAGTGCAAAAGGGCTGTGCTTTTGCCGGGCGCTGCAACTGGTGCAGGGAGAAATGTAAAGAAGAACTGCCTCTTTTGCAGGAGATTGAGCCAGGACATAAGGTTGCCTGTTTTCAATTTATGAAATAAAATACTGCTCTGAGCAGCAAAAGCTGTCTGGTAGATGCCAGGCAGCTTTTTTGAGGTGGAATAAAGTTAATTCCATGCTCGAAGCAGTTTTGTACCATTTAAGATTTGTTCCAGAAGATATAGAGCACCTGTACATCCAACGTAAGTTTTGGGAATGACATGGATATATCCGGAACCTGGATTGGCAGTTTCAATGCCAAAAATGTTGTCGCTGTAAGTGTTCAATTCTACGATTGTGTTTGCACCAGCAAGAAGGATAACATTATTTACAGAGGCAATATCCTGTTCCAGTGCGTCTTCACAATGAAGCTCATGAAGCTTTTCCTGAATCAGATTTTCCGTGTGGCATTGTAAATAAAGTGGATGGATGACTTTGGGCTTAATGCCTAAATAACCGGAAAGATAATCCACATATCCTCTTAGAACGGATGGTTCGCCTTCCGCGGCATAGCGAAGATCCTTTGGGAAGCCTTTATTTCCCATATTATGTGCAATGAAATAGAAAGCGCGCGAACGGCTTTCTTCAATATAATCTAATGCAGGTTCACAATTTGTTCCGAGCAAAGAGGAAATCCCCCGGACAAATTCTTCGGTGAGGTCAAAACCGATTGGCATTCCTCCGGTCTCGTAAACTGGTATGGGAAAATGGCTGCGGAGATATTCGGCTGTTTTTTTACAACGCTCCGGGCAGAGTATAATATTGGCGTCTGCCTGAGCAATTGTACGAAAATCAGTTATGGGACAATTCATACCAGCTGCTACATGAACAGAGATTCCGCAAAGCTTCAGTAATTTGGTGATTTCCTTTAAACCGCCTTCCGGGAATTTCTCATGTGCATCAAAACCAAAAAGGTTAATAGATGGAATTTTGGAGGCTTTTTTATTGGTGCAAGGTTTATCACATAACAATTCCATCAGGCGAACGGTTGCTTCGTCGTATCCGATCATAGAATTTTCTGATAAGCCAGGGGATTCGATAAAAAGGTGTGGAATTCCAAATTCTTTGCTGATGGCATCCAGTTCCGGCTCCAGTGCTTCGCCGAGGAGAGAAGTACCGGGAGTCTGGATTACTGTGAATAAGTCATAACTTCTTTCTGAAAACAGATCGTTTAATGCGCGATGAAGTTGTTCGGCGGTCCCGAAAATATAATCAGAATAGCGGAGATTGGTAGCTGGTATGCGAGGACTGCCGATGCAAAACTGGCTGCGAAGCAACCGGTCATCCATAGCATCTTCCAGTCGAAGCTCATCACCAAGAGTCCATAGATTGGATCTTCGAATCAAAGAATCAACACCACTAAAGGTATAGTAGGTTTTACAGCCAATAGGACCATTTAGGAGAACCAGGTTGTTTTGGATCCCTTCGCATGCAGAGATAACACCCGCAATGTGATCAGGGACAGCGTTTCTCAAATAATGATTTGTCATTTTTCCATCGTCCTTCCAAAGTGTTTTCAAATAAACGGATCCATTTTGCAGCACAATCTGTTCCAGTAAAGAAACCTGTGCTGATATCCCGTGCAAGATTTACGGTGCAGATTTCATCAAGTATGAAAGCCTGTCCCATAAAATCATTCAGGATAATAAGATCTGGCTTTTGTTTTGCAATAGAAGTAAATAATGTATTTTGTGCATTTTCCCAGTCCGCTGAGAATTGATGCTTCCAATCTGCAACGCTGTCTTCTTTACTTCCGATAAGGATAGAATCCAATACATCCAAATCCAGATCATGAGCCAATTCAAGAATCCAATCAATGCTATTGTTCTTTAAGAATAAAATCACTTTTTTCCCTTTATACAAAAGTTTGAGGTTGTTAATAGTTTGGGTGTATTGAATGCGGTTTTCTAAAATTACCTGTTCTGTTTCTTTTTCTTTTCCATAAAGTTTTCCTATTTTGCGAAGCCAGGAGGCTGTTTGGGAAAATCCCCTGGGAAGCTCGTTGCAAAGAAAACGGCAACCATATTTTTCTTCAAATATTTTTTGCAGTTCATGTCCTAGTTTATCATAGCGTGCCATGATCGAATAAGGCGCTTTTAAAAAATTATGGATGTTCTCCATTGATTCTGCGCAGATAAAGCGACAGTTGATTCGGATTCCTATTCTTTTAAATATTTCCTGCAGATTCATAAAAGTACGATCTGTCTGAGAAGAAATTGTATGTTCATAGACAAGATTGATGCAATCAGGTTCTGGCTTTACGTTCGGATCAACAGCTTGAAGAGCAAGCGTTTTGTAGCAAAGTGCCATTCCTTCGTTATAGTCACCGGCTTCGATTCCGTCAGTATGAATAATATACATATCGACACCAAGACTTTTTAATTCTTTTTGAAGTGGAACCAGGTCATCGCCACTCATGCCTGGAATACAGGAAGTGACAGTGATAATATTGCGGATTCCGCGTTTCACCATTTGAAAAGCTTTACGCCGTGTCTGTTCTACACCACCGTATACGGCTTCGTTTATGGTGATATCAGTATTCTCAAACTGTCTTGGAACAAAGGCCGGGTAAAGGATTCCGCGTTCATACAATCCTCTTCGTCCGTAGCTGGTAAAACCGTTGATGGCATACCAGGTGCAGCTTTTGGGAGCATGTCCGAGAATTGCGGCATCTTTGATATGAACCGCCAGATCGATAGCACCACGATAAGCACAGCCATATAGCGGAACTCTGCTAAAAGGATCAGATAAAGCTCTCTTTTTCGTGGCAGAAGGTTGTGCGGGAACAGCAGTAATCACGGGAGCAGATGTATGTTTGGAAATTGTAGTGGTAGTGTGGGATAGTCTTTCCCCACGCATAAAAAGCTCCATCTGCTCTTCAGATAAAGGGGCAGCGGCATAAAGAACAGGCTGCGTTTGTAATTTTTGTGCAAGCTCCAGAAAAATATTAGCTTCGGCACTTTTGGGGGATTTTTCAACCAGAGTCATTGCTTCTTTTTCTGCCTGGGTAAAAAGATTACTTCTGGGAATTTCTGCAAGAATTGGAAGATTGACAGCATTGGTAAAGTCTTCTACATATTTGCGATCATCACCGACTCCGCGGCTGTTATAGATGATCCCGGCAATCTGTCTGCCCTGGGGATTAAGATTCTTTATTCCGCACAGAATGTTATTTGCAGCATAAATAGACATAGATTCCCCACTTGTTACAAGAACTACTGCATCGGCATATTGTTTGCGGACAGGAACCGCAAAACCGCCACAGACAACATCTCCTAATACATCATATATGACCTGGTCATATTTTTCTATGGCGTGGTATTTGTTTAAAAAATCAAATGCAGTCAGAATTCCCCGGCCTGCACAGCCCATTCCTGGTCTGGGACCGCCTGCTTCTATGCAACCAGTGTCAAGAAAACCTGGTATTAATACATCTGCCAGGTTTTGTTCATCTTCAGGAGTGTTTAGAAGATAATCGAGGATAGTTGTGATTTTTTGCCCATGGTGTAGAAGACGGGTTGAGTCGTGCTTGGGATCACATCCTATTTGAAGTACTTTACTGTTGCAGACTGCTAAGGCTGCGGTCAGATTCGCACTTATTGTGGATTTCCCAATCCCTCCCTTTCCATAAACTGCAATTTGCATATTGGTCCTCCTCATTATGAAATTCCAAATTACCTTTGATAATGGCATTGGAGACTGTTATTACTTGCTGGAAAAATTTTTAACGACGTTTTTTTCGTAATCTACAGATAAAAATCCTTCACATAATCCATCCGTGCGCTCATATTAGAAAACATAGCATCTACCAGTGTGATGGCGGCCATGGATTCTACTACTACAACGGCACGGGGGACGATTACCGGATCATGGCGGCCTTTGATTTCGATGGAGGTGTTCTCGCCGGTAGTGGTAACAGTCTGCTGAGGCTGTGCAATGGATGGGGTTGGTTTGATGTGGGCGCGGAGGAGAATTTCACCGCCGTCACTGATTCCGCCTAAAATGCCTCCAGAGTGGTTGGTGGTCTTTACAATTCTGCCATTTTCCATGTGGAAGCCATCATTGTTTTCGGAACCCTTCATGGTGGAAACCTTTACACCATCGCCGATTTCCACTGCTTTTACGGCGCCAATAGACATCAGTGCCTGGGCAAAAGCTGCATCTAGTTTTCCAAATACAGGATCTCCAATGCCAGCAGGAACGCCGCTTATACGGCACTCGACAACACCGCCTGCACTGTCCTCCTCTTTCATGCATTTCTCCAGATACTTGGCTGCTTTTTCTGCGGCAACCATATCTGGCATATAGAAAGAGTTTTCCGGTATTATTTCAGGGTGGTAGCTTTGGCATGAGACTGGTCCGATGGAACTGGTGTAGGCCTGCAGGGTAATACCAAGTTCTTTCAGAATCCTGGCTGCAATGGCTCCGGCGGCAACTCGGCCGATGGTCTCACGTCCAGAGGAACGTCCGCCGCCTCTGTAGTCGCGAAAACCATATTTACTGTCAAAACCAAAATCTGCATGTCCAGGGCGATAGGTCTGCGCGATATTTCCGTAATCCCGGGAACGCTGGTCTTTGTTCCGCACGATCATGGAAATGGGGGTGCCAGTGGTCTGTCCCTCAAAGATTCCGGAAAGGATTTCGACTTCATCTCCTTCATTTCGGGCAGTGGTGTAACGGCTTTGGCCAGGCTTCCTTCTGTCCAGATAAGTCTGTATATCTGCCTCCGTAAGGAAAAGTCCTGCTGGAACGCCATCTACAACGGTGCCCAGTGCCTTGCCGTGGGACTCTCCCCAGGTAGTTACTGTAAATTTTTTTCCAAATGTTGACTGACTCATAGGCATAAATCCTTTCTTCTTCGGACTGCAGCAATCGCCAGTTGTGGAGGGAAAACTGCTGTGCCGAATTAAAGTATGAATGTGATGTTAAAGACATTATAGCGAAATGCAAAAAATTTGTAAACCGAATCTATTAGAATTGACAAAATTTCCTGTAGAAATTATAATTAAGCGTGTATTTTTGAGGATAGGAGCCCTGTCTGACAGAAAAGTGGGACAGCTGGTTTTTATACAGAAGCAAGAGATTGGAAGGAGTGCAGCTTGTGGTAAGGATTTTTAAGACAATAGAGGGTGCGATCCATGAGATTCAGGAACCACAGGAGGATTGCTGGATTGCAATGACCAATCCCACTGCAACTGAGATCTTTGAGATGTCCGAAAGATTCGGAATCGAAGTAGATGATCTTCGCGCTCCTCTGGATGAGGAAGAGCGTTCTCGTATTGAAGTGGAAGATAATTATACACTGATCCTGGTAGATGTTCCTATGATCGAGGAACGCAATGACAAGGACTGGTATGGCACTATCCCTCTTGGTATTATTGTTACCAAGAAGATGATTTTTACCGTATGTCTGGAGGATACCCAGGTGCTTACCCGGTTTATGGAGGGAAGAGTACGTAATTTCTTTACCTATATGAAAACCAGATTCATTTTGCAGATCCTGTACCGCAATGCCACTATGTACCTGCATTATCTGCGTATTATAGATAAGAAAAGTGAACAGGTGGAGGAGAAGCTCCACATGTCCACCCGTAATCAGGAACTAATGGAACTGTTGGAACTGGAGAAATCCCTGGTTTATTTTACTACATCTCTTCGGTCGAACGAGGTAGTACTGGAGAAGCTTCTGAAGGTAGAGAGCATTAAGCAGTACCCGGAGGATACGGATCTTCTGGAAGATGTTATCATTGAGAATAAACAGGCAATCGAGATGGCCAATATATACAGCGGTATCTTAAGCAGCATGATGGGGACTTTTGCCTCGGTTATTTCCAATAACCTGAATGTGGTTATGAAGGTTTTGTCCGTTATCACGATTGTAATGAGTATTCCCACTATTGTGTTCAGTGCATATGGAATGAACCTGAGCCCTTCGGGAATGCCGTTTTCTGCTGACAAATGGGGATTTTTAGTGGTGATATTGCTGTCCATACTGGTGAGTATTGTGGCAGCTGTGATTCTGTCCAAGAAGAAATTTTTCTGAATAGGAGGATTACATGAAATTTATTGATAAGCTGGAACGAAAATTTGGAAGATTTGGTATTCCCAATCTCACAATTTACATGATTGTATGCTATGTGATCGGTTATGCACTGATGATCGTGAATCCAGGCATACTGAACTGGCTGAGCCTGGAACCAGCGTATATTCTGCGGGGACAGGTATGGAGACTAGTGACCTGGGTACTGTATCCACCGAGCACTTCCGGAGTATTATGGTTTGCAATTGCAGTTCTGTTCTTTTATTATCCAATTGGAACTTCTCTGGAGCGGACGATTGGAACTTTTAAATATACGTTGTATATTCTTTCGGGCGTGATATTTACAATTTTGGGAGCGTTCATTCTGTATTTCCTTCTCGGAGGAAATGTTCTGGTAGGAAACGTATTTTCTACTTACTATATCAGTCTGTCCACATTCCTTGCATATGCAATGTGTTATCCGGATATGCAGGTTCTGCTTATGTTTATCATTCCGGTGAAGATGAAGTGGATGGCAATTTTTTATGTGGTGATCGTTGTATATGAAATGATTCAGTACATTATGGCAGGTGCATGGTATTTGGTGATCCCGATTGTGGCTTCTCTGTTGAATTTCATTATTTTTTACTTTGGAACAAAGGATTTCAGCCGGTATAACCCGAAGGAGGTCCACAGAAGAAATGAATTCCGCAGAGCAATGGAACCCCAGGGACGTATGAAATCAGGCAGCGGCAGTGTGACCAAGCACAAATGCGCGATTTGCGGACGTACTGAGCTTGATGATCCTAATCTGGAATTTCGTTTTTGTTCCAGATGCAATGGAAATTATGAGTATTGCCAGGACCATCTTTTTACACATACACATGTGAAATGAAATTAATGTAATTGTTAACCGGTAACATTGCATGGCTGCTGTGAACGATGTGGGCAGCAGCCAGCAAATGACTGAAAAGACAGAGGGAAAGACTGCTTATGAAGAGAACAAAAATTATCTGTACTATGGGACCAGCATCCAGTAAGAAAAATACTTTAAGAGCTATGATGCGTGCCGGAATGGATATTGCACGTTTTAATTTTTCCCATGGTTCTCATGAAGAACACAGGGGAAGAGTAGACATGGTCAAAAACCTACGGGAAGAACTGAATATTCCGGTTGCCCTGCTTCTTGATACAAAGGGACCGGAGATCCGTACCAAGTTTCTTAAGGATCATAAGAAGATTACATTGGAGGCTGGAAGCGAATTTACACTTACTACCGGTGATATAGAGGGAGATGAGACCAGAGTCGCCATCACATATGAAAATCTTTACAAAGATGTGAAAAAAGGCGGTAAAATCCTGATTGATGATGGTCTGATCGAACTGGAGATTGAGAATATTAAGAATGGGGATATTGTCTGTCGTGTCTTAAACGGCGGCGAGCTTGGAGAGCGCAAAGGAATCAACGTCCCTTATGTGAAAGTGAAGCTTCCGGGAATTACAGAGCAGGACAAAGAGGATATTCTGTTTGGAATTACACAGGAGTTTGATTATATTGCAGCTTCTTTTGTACGTGACGCAAAAGCGATTAAAGAAATCCGTCAGCTTTTAGATGAAAATGGCGGACATGATATTGGAATCATTGCCAAAATCGAGAATGCCGAAGGTGTTGAAAATATTGATGAGATCATCAAGGCCGCAGATGGTATTATGGTTGCCAGAGGCGATCTTGGCGTGGAGATTCCTCCAAGTGAGGTTCCTTATATCCAGAAAATGATCATCCGCAAGTGCAATGAGAACTATGTTCCGGTTATTACTGCTACCCAGATGCTGGATTCCATGATCCGTAATCCACGTCCTACAAGAGCTGAGGTGGCAGACGTTGCCAATGCTATTTACGACGGTACAGATGCGATCATGCTTTCCGGTGAAACTGCAGCTGGTAAATATCCGCTGGAAGCACTGAAGATGATGGTGGAGATTGCACAGACCACAGAGCCTCACCTGAATTATGAGGATTATACCCATAACCGCAATATGTGTGGTGAGAGCAGAGTGTCCAGTGCTGTGGGACTGGCTGCAGTGCAGACTGCAAGAGATCTGAAGGCCAAGGCCATTGTGACTCCTACCTTTGGAGGAAGAACAGCCAGACTGATTTCCAATTTCCGGCCGGAAGCTCCTATTTATGCTGTCACTCCCAATGATACGATTCTGCATAGACTTCAGCTTGTATGGGGCGTTACACCGCTGAAAGGATACGAGAAGGATTCTACAGAGCACATTATTTCCCAGGCCATGAGCGTTGTCCGCAGAAAGCGGCTCGCAAAGAAAGGAGACCTGATCGTATTTACGGTTGGAGATCCTGCTACCAATATGACCCGGGAAGGTGCTGTAACAAATATGCTGCATGTGATTGAAGCCAAATAAAGCTGTCACATGATCTGATTTGTTGCAATAGAAAAATTACTTTTTAAGCGCAGCGAGTGCTGTATTTTACAAACGAGGAGAAACTATTATGAAAAAGACACCTTTTGTAACACTGGAGAAGGTACAGGAAATTGCCGAAAAATATCCCACCCCATTTCATCTTTATGATGAGAAGGGCATCCGGGAAAATGCACAGGCTTTAAAGGAAGCTTTTGCATGGAACAAGGGCTTTAAGGAGTTTTTTGCAGTAAAGGCAACCCCGAACCCGTTTCTGATCAAGATTCTGCAGGAATATGGCTGCGGATGTGACTGCTCATCCATGACAGAACTGATGCTTTCCAAAGCTATCGGATGCAAGAAGGGAGACATTATGTTTTCCTCTAATGACACTCCGGATAAAGAGTTTAAATATGCAGATGAGATCGGTGGAATTATCAATCTTGATGACATCACTCATATTGAGAGTGTAGAGAAAGCTGTTGGAAAGATCCCGGAGATCATCAGCTGCCGTTATAATCCTGGCGGAGTGTTCAAAATCAGCAACGATATTATGGATAATCCCGGGGATGCAAAATATGGCATGACTACGGAGCAGATTTTTGATGCATTCCGTATCCTGAAGAGTAAGGGCGCCAGGGAGTTTGGAATTCATGCATTTCTTGCCAGCAATACAGTGACTAATGATTACTACCCGATGCTTGCGAAGGTTATGTTTGAACTTGCTGTGAAGCTTCAGAAGGAGACTGGGGCGCATATTAAATTCATCAATCTTTCCGGTGGTATTGGTATTCCTTATCGCCCGGAGCAGACTCCAAACGATATTCGTGCAATTGGAGAGGGTGTACGCAAGGTATATAAAGAAGTTCTGGTTCCGGAAGGAATGGGAGATGTAGCTATTTATACAGAACTTGGACGATTCATGATGGGACCTTATGGCTGCCTGGTAACAAAAGCGATTCATGAGAAGCACACTCACAAAGAGTATATCGGTGTGGATTCCTGCGCAGTAAACCTTATGAGGCCGGCTATGTACGGTGCTTATCATCATATTACTGTTCTTGGAAAAGAGGATCAGGTTTGCGATCACCTGTATGATATCACAGGATCTCTTTGCGAGAATAATGATAAGTTTGCAATTGATCGTTATCTTCCGAAGATTGATATGGGAGATTATCTGGTGATTCATGATACTGGCGCACATGGTTTTTCCATGGGATATAATTACAATGGTAAATTGAAATCTGCGGAGATCCTTCTTCACGAAGATGGAAGCTTCGATATGATCCGTCGCGCCGAGACTCCAAGAGATTATTTTGCAACTTTCGACTGCTTCCCGATTTTTGAGAAAATGCTGGAGGATGAAGACCGGGCGTAATTACTTATGAGTAAAATAAAAACAGTTTGATGCGTTTGGCTTGCAGACTGTGTAAATGAAAAGAGGAACCGCTGAGATGCTGGCGGATCCTCTTTTGCTATATAGAAAGAATTTCTTTGGAACAGTTGGAGATTGATGGTCAAAAGTATGAACCCACGAGGCAAATGCAGGGCAAATTTTTGACAACCTTTGCCATTTTTTGAAATTCTGAACAATAAAAAATCCCGTAAAATCAAAGATTTGACAGGATTTATATAACATATGAAATATGAAAAAGTGCCGGCAGTGGGACTTGAACCCACACGTAGTTGCCTACAACAGATTTTGAGTCTGCCTCGTCTGCCATTCCGACATGCCGGCGGTTGAACAATTGATATAATAGCACATTATAAAAATAAAGTAAAGATGAAATTATGAAAAGTTTATAAATTTTTGAGGCAGAATATTGATATTCATACATGGAAATGCTAAAGTATTTAACAGTTGACAGAAAATGGAGGAAATGCCAATGAATATTGACCATAAAAAACCAGAGAACCGGCCATTGTACATTTTTGCACTGATAGCGGTTGGGGTGATCCTTTTCCTGAACATATTTGCCATTCCTGCCATGCAGGAACGCTCTGTGGAGAAGACCGACTATAGTACATTTCTCAACAATGTAGAGCGTGGAAATGTATCCAAGGCAGAGGTGCAGGACGATTATATCTATTATGTAGTTAGAAAGAACGGCGAGGACGTGGTGTGCAAGACTGTACGTATGGATGATCCAGACCTTGTAAGTCGCCTTTATGAAGCCGGAACCAGTATGGAAGCAGTGGAGCCTCAGAAGCAGTCCATCTTTCTCAGTCTGGTGATCGGATATGTGATTCCAATAGTAATCTTTGTTTTCCTTGGGAGATGGCTGAGTAAAAAGATGATGAGCTCTATGGGCGGCGGCCCTGGCGGAGCAATGTCCTTTGGAAAAAGCAATGCCAAAGTATATGTGAAGTCTTCTACAGGAATTAAATTTACAGATGTGGCAGGTGAGGACGAGGCGAAAGAGCTTCTTACGGAAATTGTAGATTATCTTCACAATCCACAGAAATACACGGAGATTGGAGCATCCATGCCCAAGGGCGCCCTTCTTGTAGGACCTCCGGGTACAGGTAAGACATTGCTCGCCAAGGCAGTTGCAGGAGAAGCAGAAGTACCGTTTTTCTCTATTTCCGGTTCGGAATTTGTGGAAATGTTTGTGGGCATGGGTGCTGCCAAGGTTCGTGATCTGTTTAAACAGGCAAATGAGAAGGCACCGTGTATTGTATTTATTGATGAGATTGATACCATTGGTAAGAAACGTGACAGCGGAAGCTTCACAGGTGGAAACGATGAACGTGAGCAGACTTTGAACCAGCTGCTTACAGAGATGGATGGATTTGACGGCTCCAAGGGAGTTGTGATCCTGGCTGCTACCAACCGTCCGGATTCCCTGGACCCGGCCCTCCTGCGTCCAGGTCGTTTTGACAGACGTATTCCGGTAGAACTTCCGGATCTGAAAGGACGTGAGGAAATCCTGAAAGTCCATGCCAGAAAGATCAAAATCGCAGACAGTGTCCGTTTCGATGAAATTGCCAAGGCAGCAGCCGGCGCTTCCGGTGCAGAGCTTGCCAATATTGTGAATGAGGCAGCTCTTCGTGCTGTCCGTGACGGCAGGAAGTTTGCTACCCAGGCTGACTTTGAGGAGAGTATTGAGGTGGTTATCGCTGGTTATCAGAAGAAAAACCGGGTGCTTTCCAATAAGGAGAAGCTGATCGTATCCTATCATGAGGTAGGACATGCACTTGTGGCGGCGAAACAGACGGATTCTGCTCCGGTTCACAAGATTACCATTATTCCCCGTACCTCAGGCGCTCTTGGATACACCATGCAGGTGGACGAGCAGGAGCATTTCCTGATGTCAAAGGAAGAGCTGGAGAATAAGATTGCTACATTTACTGGGGGACGTGCTGCTGAAGAACTGATTTTCCACAGTATTACAACTGGCGCGTCGAATGATATCGAGCAGGCTACCAAGATTGCCAGAGGCATGATTTCACGCTATGGCATGAGCAATGAGTTTGATATGGTTGCGATGGAAAGTATGAGCAATCAGTATCTGGGCGGTGATTCAAGTCTTAGCTGCTCCTTTGAAACACAGACACTTCTGGATAAAAAGGTAGTAGAGCTGGTACGAAGACAGCATGAGAAGGCCTATAAGATTCTTGAGGATAATATTGACAAGCTTCATGAACTGGCAAAATATCTGTATGAGCATGAAACAATCACAGGCGAGGAATTTATGAAGATTTTAAATGATCCGCCGAAGTCTCTTACGGCCAGTGCAGAGTAAAAAGCATTTTTGTATTATTTGACTGGATTCTGCGGCAATAAAGAGAACCGTATTGCCGGATATATAGAATAAGGGGACAGCAGAAAAAGATCAGATGTCCTTTAAACAGATTTTGGTTATTTCCCTTGTCTGCTTAAAGAGTATCTGGTCAAACATCTGCTGTCTCTTGTGTTTTGCGGGAGATTCGGATATAATAACAAATATGGGCAGCAAAAGGGAGGAGTGTTTCCATGAATTGTCAGACAGCAGAGAGTATGGTAAACCGATACATTGAGCATGATTTATCTGTAGATGAACTGGAGGATTTTCTGGAACATGTGGAGAATTGTCCGTCCTGTTACGACGAGCTGGAAACTTATTTTATTGTTCATGCTGCCATGCAGCAGCTGGATGAGGAGAGCAGAGATTCCACATTGGATCTCCGGGAGCTTCTGGAAGAAGATATTCGTAGATCCAAGCATTATATACTGAAGATGAGATTCCGCCGCGCGCTGAGTGGAATGGGATTCTGCGCGTTGATTGCCGGACTGGGTGGATTTTTGATTTATATTATTATGCAGGTATTATAGGAAACACGGTACAGGAGGCTTATATGTGTGAGAAAATTTTACTGATAGATGGTCACAGTATTTTAAACAGGGCATTTTACGGACTTCCGGATCTGACTAATTCAGAAGGTCTGCATACAGGTGCTGTTTATGGCTTTTTAAATATCCTGTTTAAAGTGCTGGGAGAAGAGAAACCGGAATATCTGGCAGTGGCATTTGACAGAAGTGAGCCGACTTTTCGCCATGCGAAATATCCGGAATACAAAGGTACACGTAAGCCCATGCCGCAGGAACTAAAGGAACAGATGCCGCTTTTGAAAGAGATGCTTGAAAAGATGGGAATCGCCACAGTTTCCCTTGCTGGTTTCGAAGCAGACGATATTCTTGGTACGCTGGCGAAAAAGGGTGAAGAAAAAGGTCTGGATGTAATCATTCTTTCCGGTGATCGTGATCTTTTACAGCTGGCGACTAAAAAAAACATGATCCGTCTGCCCAGGACTGCAAAAGGACAGACTGTTATAGAAGACTATAAGGAAGACCAGGTGCAGGAACGTTATCTGGTTTCCCCTGCCCAGATCATAGAATTAAAGGCTCTTATGGGTGATCCTGCCGACAATATTCCTGGAATTCCAGGTGTCGGAGAGAAGACAGCCATCAGGCTGCTTGTAGAATATGGCTCCATAGAAAATGCTTTTTCACATGTGGAAGAGATTTCACAAAAGCGGGCCAGAGAATCTTTGAGGGAAAATTACCAGATGGCCCAGCTGAGTAAGGAGCTTGCAACTATTTGTACAAACAGCCCCATAGAATTTGAACAGGAGAAATTCCAGTTAGGAAATATTTTTACAAAGGAAGCCTACGAGCTGTGCAGAAAATTGGATTTCCGGAATTTTCTGATGAAATTTGATCCGGCTGAAGTGAATGAAAATACAATAGAACAGGATTTTTTCATCTGCAATGATCTGGAGGGCTGTGAGGCACTTTTTGAAAAAGCGGGACAGGCAGAAGCTGTGGGAATAGCGCTTCTCTGGGATAAAGAAGGTGTCTATGGAGCTGGTCTGGCATTAGGGAAAGATGAAATGTATTATGTTCCTGTGGAGGGAATGGTAACAGCAGCTTATTTAAGTGATAAGATCGGCAGGCTGGGGAAGTCTACCACAGTTTGTTCCATGGACGTAAAAACCATGCTCAAGCGTGCTGATCTAACACCCGATGCAAACGTATTTGACTGTGGCATTGCAGCTTATCTTCTGAATCCTTTGAAAAGTACTTATACTTATGAAGAGCTTGCAAAAGATTATCTGGATGGGAAGCTCCTTCCGGGAAAAGAAGAGCTTCTGGGAAAAATATCCCTGAAAAAGGCCTGGGAGGAGGATATGCCGGAACTGGAACATCTGGCATGCTATATGGCGTATACCGCTTTTGCCACCAGAGCCCCCTTGAAAGCGAAGCTTCAGGAAACAGGTATGTGGAAGGTATACACAGAGATTGAACTTCCTCTTGTATTTACGTTAGATTCCATGGAAAAATGGGGAATCGAAGTAAAAGGAGAAGAATTGAAAAATTATGGTGAAAAGCTGACTGTCCGCATTCATGAACTGGAAAAGCTGATCTGGCAGCAGGCAGGAGAAGAATTTAATATCAATTCTCCGAAACAGCTTGGTGTGATCCTTTTTGAAAAAATGGCTATTCCGGGAGGAAAGAAAACGAAGACCGGCTACTCCACATCCGCAGATATATTAGAGAAACTGGCATCAGAGAATCTGATCATAAATGATATTTTGGAATATCGTCAGCTTACAAAGCTGAAATCCACTTATGCAGACGGTCTTGGAGCCGTAATCGAGAAGGATGGAAGAATCCATTCCACTTTTAACCAGACCATAACTGCCACTGGCAGAATCAGCAGTACAGAGCCAAACCTTCAGAATATTCCAGTCCGAATGGAGCTTGGAAGACTGATCCGCAAAGTGTTTGTACCGGAAGCTGGATTTGTATTCCTGGATGCTGATTACTCACAGATTGAGCTGCGTGTTCTGGCTCACATGTCCGGGGATGAAAAGCTGATCAAGGCGTACAGGGAGGCGGAAGATATTCATCGACTGACAGCGTCTCAGGTCTTCCATATTCCGCTTGAGGAGGTCACTCCTCTGCAAAGACGAAATGCCAAGGCGGTAAACTTTGGCATTGTATATGGCATCAGCTCTTTTGGTCTTAGCCAGGATCTTAGTATTACAAGAAAAGAGGCTGCCGCTTATATCCAGAAATATTTTGAGACCTATCCAAGCATAAAGGGATTTCTGGATGGACTTGTGGAGCAGGGAAAAGAAAAAGGCTATGTTTCCACTATGTTTGGCAGAAGAAGACCGGTTCCGGAACTGAAATCCAGCAATTTTATGCAGAGATCCTTCGGCGAGCGTGTTGCCATGAACTCGCCAATTCAGGGAACTGCCGCAGATATTATCAAAATTGCCATGAATCGTGTGTATAAACGTCTTTTGGATGAGAAACTGAGATCTAGACTGGTGCTTCAGGTCCACGATGAATTGCTGATCGAGACCTGGAAAGATGAAATCCCTCAGGTATCAAGAATTCTGGAAGAGGAAATGAAGGGTGCAGCCAATCTGGCAGTGGAGCTGGAAGTAGATATGCATCAGGGGAATAACTGGTACGAGGCAAAGTAGAATCAGAGCTATGTCTGGAATAGGATTGAGGAAGAAAATAGTTTGCACCTCATAGTTACCAGGTGAAATCGAAGCAGTAAGGAATAGGACAAATGAAGACAATTGGTATTACAGGAGGAGTTGGTGCCGGAAAAAGCACGGTGCTTGCTTATCTTGAGGAAAAATATAATGCTTTTGTTATACAGGCTGACGAAGTGGGACATATTGTAATGGCTCCGGGACAGGAATGTTATCAGCCAGTAATTGATCTGTTTGGGAAAGATGTGATAAAAAACGATAAAACTATTGACCGGAAGAGGGTTTCCGATGTAGTATTTGAGCAACCGGATTTTTTGAGCCGCCTAAATGGGATAATTCATCCGGCTGTAAAAAGATATATCCTGAAAAGCCTGGAGGAACAGAAGAATGAGGGACGGAAGCTATGCATTGTGGAAGCTGCACTTTTTCTGGAAGAACATTACCAGGAGTTTTGTGATGAAGTATGGTATATTCATACAGATGAGGAAATCCGCATTCAGCGCCTGATGAAAAACCGAGGCTATACAAGGGAAAAATCTCTTGGAATTATCGGAAATCAGGCCAGCGAAGATTATTTTCGAGCCCATACAGATTTCGTTGTAGAAAATAACGGAAATGTGGAAAAAACCTGGAAGCAGATAGATGAAGGAGTAAGAAGAAATGAGACTTTGTAGCATTGCCAGTGGAAGCAGCGGAAACTGTATTTATGTGGGATCAGAAGAGACCCATGTTCTTGTAGATACAGGAATAAGCGGCAAAAGGATCGAGCAGGGACTGAACCAGCTGGAGCTTACTGGCAGGGACATTGATGCGATTCTGGTCACTCATGAGCATTCTGATCATATCAGCGGTCTGGGGGTGATGGCACGCAGATACCACATTCCGGTTTATACTACAGGTGGAACTGCAGATGCAATCAGCAGAATGAAGAATATGAAGAATTTTCCGGAAGACACTTTTCATGAGATTGTGGAGGATCAGGATTTTCATATCAGGGATCTGACCATTCATCCTTTTTCTATTCCACATGACGCGGCACAGCCGGTAGGATACCGGGTTGAGTGTGAAGACAAGGCAGTTGGAATCGCCACAGATCTTGGAAAATATAACGATTACATAGTAGATAATTTACAAAATCTGGATGCTCTTTTGCTGGAGGCAAATCATGATATCCGTATGCTTCAGGTGGGAAGTTATCCCTATTATCTGAAACAGCGCATCTTAGGCGACAGGGGACATCTTTCCAATGAAAATGCAGGAAAGCTGCTTTGCAGGCTTTTACATGATGACATGAAAGCTGTTTTTCTTGGACATTTAAGCAAAGAAAACAACTATGAGGCTCTTGCCTATGAGACTGTGTGCTCAGAGGTAACCCTTGGAGATAATCCATATAGATCAAAAGATTTTCAGATTCAGGTTGCGAAACGGGACAGTATTTCAGATGTGGTTGTATTGTAGAGGAGATAATTTACAGTAAAGAAACAAAACTATATTTGAAATACAGGTTCAGTTTTTATATACAGATCAGGGAAAACTTAAAGCTGTATTTTCCCTGGGACAGTCAAAATGGGCAGCAGACCCAAATACAGGAGGAGTATCATGAAAAAAACAATTATCACAGTAGTAGGAAATGACACCGTTGGTATTATTGCAAAGGTATGTACTTATCTTGCCCAGAATCAGGTTAACATTCTGGATATCTCCCAGACGATTGTACAGGGATATTTTAACATGATGATGGTTGCAGATACCAGTGCTTCAGACAAGGAAATTGCAACTCTTTCCAAAGAACTGGCTGCTCTCGGGGATGAGATCGGCGTAGTGATCCATTGTCAGCATGAGGATATTTTCAACGTAATGCATCGAATTTGAAATGAAAGTCCCATCCATCGGACTTTCATTTAACAAAAATGTCGCCTGTAGGTGATATATCCATAGAAAGGAATACGAATGCTATGATTAATATATTTGAGGTGAATGAGACCAACAAAATGATCGAGCAGGAGAATCTGGATGTACGTACCATTACTCTTGGAATCAGCCTGCTGGATTGTATTGACAGCGATCTTGAGAAATTAAACGAAAAAATTTATAACAAAATTACCACATATGCCAAAGATCTGGTGGAAACTGGTGAGAAAATATCAGCACAGTACGGAATTCCAATTGTAAACAAACGAATTTCTGTTACACCAATCGGTCTGGTTGGGGGTGCTGCATGCAAAACTACAGATGATTTTGTAACAATAGCCAGGACCCTGGACAAAGCTGCAAAGCAGGTGGGGGTGAACTTTATCGGTGGATATACAGCTCTTGTAAGTAAGGGGATGACACCGGCAGAGGAGCTTCTGATCCGTTCTATTCCGCAGGCACTTGCCAGTACGGAGCGGGTATGCAGTTCTGTGAATGTTGGTTCCACAAAGACTGGAATCAATATGGATGCAGTGAAGCTTATGGGAGAGATTATTCTGGAAACAGCTCAGGCAACCAAAGAACAGGATTCCCTTGGCTGTGCCAAGCTGGTAGTATTCTGCAATGCGCCGGATGACAACCCGTTTATGGCAGGTGCTTTCCACGGCGTTACAGAAGCTGACAGTATTATTAATGTTGGCGTCAGTGGTCCAGGTGTTGTAAAAACCGCTCTGGAGAAAGTAAGAGGAGAGGATTTCGAAACTCTCTGTGAGATGATCAAACGAACTGCATTTAAGGTAACCCGTGTAGGTCAGCTGGTTGCCAGGGAGGCTTCCAAGATGCTTGGTGTTCCATTTGGAATTGTGGATCTTTCCCTTGCGCCTACTCCTGCAATCGGTGACAGTGTGGCTGAGATCCTGGAAGAAATCGGTCTTGAAAGAGCCGGTGCACCTGGAACTACAGCTGCTCTTGCCTTGTTAAATGACCAGGTAAAAAAAGGTGGTGTAATGGCTTCCACAGCAGTTGGAGGCTTGAGTGGTGCATTTATTCCGGTCAGCGAGGATCAGGGAATGATCGATGCGGTAACAGCAGGTGCCCTTACCATTGAGAAATTAGAGGCTATGACCTGCGTATGCTCTGTGGGACTTGATATGATTGCAGTACCAGGTGATACGAAGGCATCCACCATTTCCGGCATTATTGCAGATGAAGCAGCAATTGGAATGGTGAACCAGAAAACAACAGCAGTCCGTCTGATTCCTGTTATCGGAAAAGGAGTAGGAGAGACAGTAGAATTCGGTGGTCTTCTTGGCTATGCACCAATCATGCCGGTAAACAATTTCTCCTGTGATGCGTTTGTGGCAAGAGGCGGAAGAATTCCGGCTCCGATCCATAGCTTTAAAAACTAAGGTTTCTGGATAAATTTGCACTTGACATTCTTACATCACTGTGCTAAAGTATAAACCAGTTAAACCGATGAGAAAGAGTAGTAAATCAGATGTGACATTTAGTCATTATGAATAGATTGAATAATGACTTACCAGAGAGCGGAGGATGGTGTGATCTTCGTATGAAGCGGCTGATGGAATGGACTTTCGAGGGCGGTCCGAAATTATATTTCAGGAGAGTAGGCGCCGACGGGAACCGAACCCGTTACCAATCAGGAGTGTATGTTTGTACATGAGAAAGTGGACGATTTGTCAATTTGAGTGGCACCGCGATAATAAGATTTTATTACCGTCTCAAAGAGCAACAGGGAATGTTGTTTTTTGAAGACGGTTTTTTGATATCCATTTTACCACTCATTCTTTCTCGCAGACAAGATGCAGAAGATCGGCTTAGTTATCTTCTGGAGCCTGTTTGAAAATCATTTCCGTAAAGTGTGACACATATTATGCGGAAAGCCTTTTTAAACACGCTCCCGCCAATTTTAAGAGAGAGAGGAAAACACTATGAAAAAAAGAATGATCGCAATCGCAGCAGCAACAATGGCAACTATGATGATGGCAACACCTGTTCTTGCAGAGGACTACAAGATCGGTATCTGCAATTATGTAGATGACGCATCTCTGAACCAGATCGTAGACAATCTGGAAAGCCGCCTGAAAGAAATCGGTGATGAGAAGGGTGTAAACTTCGATATTTCCTATGACAACTGTAATGCAGATGCCAATGTTATGGAGCAGATTATTTCTGATTTCCAGGCAGACGGTGTAGACCTTATGGTTGGTGTTGCAACACCGGTAGCTATGCGTATGCAGGCAAGCACAGAAGGAACCGACACGCCGGTTGTATTTTCCGCAGTATCGGATCCGGTTGGTGCAGGTCTTGTAGAATCCCTGGAGGCACCTGGCGCAAACCTTACCGGAACAAGCGATTATCTGGATACCGCTTCCATTATGAAACTGATCGAAGCTGTTAATCCGGATACCAAGAAGATCGGACTTTTATATGATATCGGACAGGATTCCTCTACAGCAGCCATCGAGGCAGCAAAAGCTTACATGGATGAGAACGGAATCGAATATGTTGAGCGTACCGGAACCACTACAGATGAAGTTCAGCTTGCAGCAGATGCACTGGTTGCAGATGGTGTTGACGCAGTGTTTACCCCAACTGATAATACCATTATGACAGCAGAGCTTTCCATTTATGAGAAATTTATTGATGCAGGAATTCCGCATTACACTGGAGCTGATTCCTTTGCGTTAAATGGCGCTTTCGCAGGGTATGGTGTTGATTACGCAAATCTTGGAGCAAAAACAGCAGATATGGTTGCCGATATTCTTCTGAATGGTGCTGATCCGGCAACCACTCCTGTAGAAACCTTTGACAATGGTACTGCTACTGTAAACACAGAAACATGCGAAGCTCTTGGCCTTGATTTTGAAACTGTCAAAGCTGCTATGGAGCCGCTCTGCACACAGGTAAATGAGATTGTTACAGCAGAGAGCTTTAACGAACTGGAAGCAAATTAACGATTAACCGGAGGAAATGATTGTGACACTGGCTACTGCACTCTCCTTAGGAGAAACTGCCCTGAAACTTGGACTGATCTGTTCCCTGACTGTCCTTGCATTGTTTTTAAGTTATTCCATGCTGAATGTCTGCGACCTTTCTACAGACGGCTGCTTTACATTAGGAGCCGCTGTAGGAGCCGCTGTGGCGGTCAGCGGACATCCTTTTTTATCAATACTAGCAGCAATGCTTGCCGGAATCTGTTCTGGTTTTGTAACCGGATTTTTGCAGACAAAAATGGGAGTAGACAGTCTGCTTGCGGGAATTATTGTGAATACAGGATTGTATTCGATTAACATAGCAGTGATGGGAGGCTCTTCCCTGATCAACATGAACCGTACAGATACGGTGTTTTCCATGATGAAGGATGTTCTGGCAGATACCCCTCTGAAGGGGAGAACAGATATAATTGTTGCGCTGATCGCAGTGGCAGCAGTGGTTGCTTTTCTGGTGGTATTTTTAAAGACACGACTTGGCCTTGCAATCCGTGCTACAGGAAATAATGCAGATATGGTGAAGTCGTCGTCTATCAACCCGGTATTTACAACGATTATCGGACTTTGTATTGCAAACTCTTTTACAGCACTGTCCGGATGCCTTCTTTCCCAGTCCCAGAAATCTGTGGACATTAACATCGGTCAGGGAATGGTTACCATTGCGCTTGCATCCCTTCTGATCGGAGGAACAATTCTTGGAAAAGGCGGAATTTTTGTAAGAGCTGTGGGAATGGTATTGGGTTCTTTTGTTTTCCGACTGGTTTATACGGTGGCTTTAAGATTTAATATGCCGGCGTTTATGCTGAAACTGGTATCTTCTGTGATTGTTATTCTGGCAATTTCCGGTCCTTATCTGAAACGACAGTGGCCGCAGCTGAAAAGAAGAATGACGCACAAGAAGGGAGGAATCTGATCCATGTTAAAGCTTTCACATATTTCCAAAACCTTTAATCCTGGAACAGTAAATGAAAAAGTGGCAATCAGAGATCTGTCTCTGCATCTTGAAAAAGGCGATTTTGCAACAATTATCGGTTCCAACGGAGCTGGTAAATCTACTATGTTCAATGCCATCTGTGGGGATTTTCTCACAGATTCCGGATCTGTTGTTCTGGATGGAGAGGATATTACATTTCTGCCACAGCATGCCAGAGCAAAAAATATTGGAAGACTGTATCAGGATCCGATGCGGGGAACTGCTCCTGGAATGACGATTCTGGAGAACCTTGCGCTTGCTGCAGGTCAGGGAGGCTGGCTTTCCCGTATTTCCGAAAGTGATAAACAGCGTTTTCGTGAACAGCTTGCACTTCTGGATATTGGCCTTGAAGACCGCATGAACCATCCGGTGGGACTTCTTTCAGGCGGTCAGAGACAGGCACTTACTCTTTTGATGGCAACTATGAATCCACCGAAACTGCTTCTTTTGGATGAGCATACAGCAGCTCTTGATCCGGGAACAGCCGAGAAGGTGCTGAACCTGACCAGCAGGATCGTGGAAGAACATCATCTGACCTGTCTGATGATCACCCACAATATGCAGTCTGCACTGGAACTTGGAAATCGTATTCTGATGATGGATTCCGGTGATATTGTTCTGGATATCAAGGAAGAGGAGAAAAAAGGTCTTACTGTGGAAGGGCTGCTTGACAAGTTTAAAGTTGGAGCAGGAAAGAAGCTGGATAATGACCGCATTCTTCTTTCTAATGAGTAAGACTGAGTAAGACGAAATGGATAAAAGTGAGCCCTGGCTATTGTACGGAATTGCAGTAGCCGGGGCTCTTTATGCAGTTGAGAATATTATACAATAATAATCTGTTGTCTGTACTCATGAACATAAGAAGTACTGTTTTTTTGTGCCAGAATGCTTTCGTAAAGATTGGATGCGAAAGTTGTTTTATTTAGTAAATCCATAGCTTGTGGTGCGTTTTCAAGCACTGCGGCAGCATCCGGCAGTTTGGTAAGCAGAGGAATGCTGCCACATTTTTTTATTTTGCCCAGAAGCGCAGAATTGTTTTTTCGAAATCCCAGAACCCGGGCATAGGGAATCTGCGCGGGCACACTCTGAATATGAAGAAGCATGTGAAGCAGTGCTCTCTGGATCCTGGTTTGTGTGATCTCCTTGGTTTTCAGAAGGTTGGCAAACTGGGAAAAGGTTTCATACTGATCCCGGCAGGAGAGAATCCTTCTGGCAAGAGCATGGGACATGTCCAGGTATGTGCACAGGCTTTCTTCTGTTTCCTGAAGAAGACAGTAACGGTAAAGCGTGTCCAGATCGTTTTCCAGAAGAAAACGATTTCCGGAAATTGCCTGTAAAAATAGTTCCAGGGAATTTGCTGGTAAAAATTTTTTTGCCATATCAGCAAGAAACGCAAAATTCTGTATTGCGGTTTCTGGTGATTCAGATAAAAAGCAGTGGGAATGCTCGGTATTGGACGAGTTCCCTATGGGGGGAGCATTGAAATTCAAAATGGCATTTCGAATAGCAGAAGCAGAAGGAAAGTGATTTTCAGACAGAGTATTTTCGTGATAATCATTTCCTTTCCGTTTAATGGAAACCGGTGAAATAGAGCTGTTTTCCCGTAGGATAGCTTTACAGTATTCAATTCCCAGAATATTATTGGGAGAACCCAGGATACATTCGATGTCTTTAAAATTCGGTAAAAAAGAGGACAAAGCCAGGCTTCTGGCCTTTGGAAAAGAATGTCCCTCTTTTAGATGAAGCAAAAGGGATTCTTTAAATGCTGCCGGTTCCAAAGAGAGAAGAGCACCAGAGATCCATACATATTCCCCTCAGGGGAAAGATGATGATCCTGAGGAAAAGAATGAAGCAGCAAATACCGATCAAAAGAGTGACGAGGGATTGTCGCCAGATCAAACGAAAGATCCTTTGCAGCACGACGCAGATAAAGGTTCGCCCGAACATCCGCAGGCAAACGGACAAGCATCGGATCCGTCTTCTGATACAGCATTAGTCCCCGTATCGTCTGAAGTCCCAAAAAAGGAAAAGAAGTTTTCCTCTTGGAAAAAGCCCTCTTTCCGTACAAAGATGATAATACTGATTGCCTGTCTTCTGCTTTTGGCAACGGGCGGCGGAATCGCAGTTTATAAATACCTGGCGGCTCCGGCCATTCAATACGAAGAAGCTATCAAACTGCAGAATTCAGGCAAATATGAAAAGGCTATCGATAAATTCGAATCATTGGGTGATTATCGCGATTCCAAGGAACATATCTGGGAATGCTACATTTCCATTGGTGACCGGTATTACAAGAATGGTGAATACGAGCAGGCTATCAAAACATATAATACCGCTATGAAGCTCAAGGAAAGTGATCGGATCCAGACAAAGATTCGAAAATGCTATATTGGTATCGGTGATCGATATTATGAGAATAATGAATATGCATGATGAACTAATGCAGATA
>ERZ857775.1327-NODE-1327-length-29928-cov-8.054196_pt1 | contig 29928 bp, 24 predicted proteins | sample MGYA00519698_ERZ857775 | MGnify/ENA primary metagenome ERZ857775 (study PRJEB31778, sample SAMEA3449363) | human gut metagenome | biome: human gut; feature: human-associated habitat; material: faeces | place: United Kingdom | collected 2010/2012 ...
TTCTGGTCATGCGGGGCAGCGGTGTGTTCCGGTGCAGCGAGGTGGTGCTGCCCGCACAGCAGCAGAATCTCATCATCTTCAAGCCCGGTCAGGGCGGCAGACTGGAATACGCCGGTGCTTACGGCCCGCTGGAACTTATTCGGGTGCAGCTGTCCCCCCAGACGCTGGCGCAGCTTTCGGACGCAGATACCGACCTTGAAAAAAGCTTCAACGTGGTGCCCTTCCGGCAGGTGGCTGTGCGCCCGGACAGCCAGATCTATATGCTGCTGAAAAACCTTGCCCGGAAGCTGCTGATGCTCCCGCAGGAGCGCACCCAGTTCGGTGCAGCGGTGTTCGAGCACGGTATTTTGCAAATGTTTGTGGTGCTGGCGCTGCGTGCCTGCATCCATGCGGAGTTCCACACCGCATCGGTCAGCCGCCACCACCTGATGCTGGACGAGGTGTTTTTGTTTATTCAGGCGCACCTTACCGAGGAACTGACGCTGGAGCGGCTGGAAAAGGAGTTTTTCGTCTCCCGGGAACATATTGCCCGGGAATTCAAACGCCAGACCGGGCAGACGGTGCACCGCTATATCGTAAAGGCGCGGTTAGACCGCTGCTGCACCCTCATCGAGCAGGGGCTGCCCATCACCGAGGTGTACAAGACCAGCGGCTTTGGCGGTTACAACCACTTTTTCCGCGCCTTTAAAAAGGAGTACGGCATGACCCCCAAGGAGTACTTCCACACCACCCGGCAGGACGCCCGGGGATGAATCCGGCAAAAGCAGCGCCGTCTGCGCCTGTGAAAAAAGCCGCCCGGGAAGATCTGCAGATCCTCCCGGGCGGCTTGCTTATCCTATTTTTTGCTCTTACTTGCGGCGGGTGAGGCAGTTCAGCGCCATCACAACCAGCACGAGAAAGCCGATGACCAGCAGGATACCGGTCATGCCGATGAGCATCATGGGCAGGGTGGTCATCCAGGAAGAAAGATGAAGCATAAAGGCACCTCCGTTAAGCCATCAGGGAAAGGATCAGTCCGCCGGCAAGGACGGATGCGATCTGCCCGGAAACGTTGACGCTGATGGAATACATCAGTAGGAAATTCTGGTTGTCCTCGGCCAGACCCATCTTGTTGACCACGCGTCCGCTCATGGGGAAGGCCGAGATGCCTGCCGCGCCGATCATGGGGTTCAGCTTTTTGCCCTCGGGCAGGAAGAGGTTCACCAGCTTGGCGAACAGCACGCCGCCAGCGGTATCAAAGATAAAGGCTACAAGACCCAGCGCCATGATGAGCAAAGTGTCCGGCCGGACAAACTTGTCGGCGGTCATCTGCCCGGCTACGGTCAGACCCAGCAGCAGGGTGATGAGGTTTGCCAGTACGTTCTGGGCGGTCTCGCTCAGGGAGTTCAGCACCCCGCATTCCCGCAGCAGGTTGCCGAACATCAAAAAGCCAACCAGCGCCACGCTGGCCGGGGCTACCAGACCGGCGACCACCGTGACCACAACAGGGAACAGGATCTTGGTCAGCTGGGTGACATTGCCTTTTTCGTAGGGCATACGGATGCGGCGTTCCTTCTGGGTGGTCAGCAGACGGATGACCGGCGGCTGCACGATGGGCACCAGCGCCATGTAGCTGTAAGCTGCCACCATAATAGCGCCCAGATACTGGGATTTCAGGGTGTTTGCCACAAAAATGGCGGTGGGGCCGTCCGCTGCGCCGATGACCGCAATGGACGCGGCGTCCTTCATATCAAAGAAGAACCCGGCCAGAAACAGGGTGAAAAAGATGCCGAACTGTGCCGCTGCGCCAAACAGCATGAGCCACGGCTTTTCCAGCAGCGGGCCAAAATCGATCATGGCACCGATGCCGATGAACAGCAGCAGCGGGAACAGCTCGTTGGACATACCTGCCTCGAACAGGGCAGAGATGGGGCCAACGGTGTCTCCCTGCGTGATGGCACCGGATGCGGGAAGGTTGACCAGAATGGCACCGAACCCCATGGGCAGCAACAGACTGGGCTCCATCTTTTTGACGATGGCAAGGTAAATGAGCAGGGCACCGATGCCCCACATGACCACCATCTGCCATGTCAGCGCCCCGAAGTTTGAAAAGAGCGCGGCGAATGTGTTCCAGAAATTCATATTGTTTTTCTGCCTCCTTTTGTTTTGATGCTGCGGCAAGAAAAAAAGAGACCCTTGCCACAGCGTAAGATCTGTGACAAAAGTCTCAAGCGAACACATGACATCGGGCATTGCTGCCGTGATGACGCTGCCATGCAGCGGCCTGCCGAAAAAAGCCTTGACCGGCGGGCTGCCCTTTACTCCCCTTTATCATTTTTATTGATACCAGAAACTGCCGCTTCTGTCAAGGGGGAAAATGCGGTTTTGCGCAAAAATCCAACCGTGAAAAGGCCAACCGGGAAAATCCGCAGATTTTCCCGGTTGGCAAACTATAAATATTTTTTGCTTTAAATCGTCAGTCCACCACCGGTACATCCAGCCCGAACTCCTGCGGGCGGAAGCGGGGACAGACGTTCTCGGTGATGCAGATGACCGAAGCAGTAAGACGGCTGCCGATCTCGCAGGATTCTGCCAGCGTTTTGCCGTAGGTCAGGCCGATGACCGTGCCGGCAAAGAAGGCGTCCCCCGCGCCAGTGGTGTCCATGACATCCACCTTTTTGGCGGGTACGATGCCGCAGTCACCGTCTGCACAGGCATATACCGCGCCCTGCCCGCCCATGGTCACCACCATGCTGGGAATGTTGGCGCTGCGCACGTTGCCCGTGAGCACCCGGCACATCTCGTCCGGGGAGAGGTGGTCGTAGTCGTCCGAGAACAGCAGTCCGGCCTCCTGCTGATTGCAGACGAAGCAATCGATCTGCTGCAAAAAATCCCGCCGCTCCATGGCAATGCTCATGTTGGAGACCACGGCAAACACCTTTTTGCCGTACTTTTTGGCGTAGCGCAGGGTCTGCTTCACCGTTTCTTTCTCGAGGTCCAGCTCCAGTGCAATGGAATCGCAGTCTGCAAAAATGGCGTCGCCCTGCTCCTGTAATAGGCCGGTCAGCGGGGTGGTGTCCGGCCGCTTGGAGATGGCGGCGTGCACATCGCCGTCGTTGTCAAAAATGGCCAGCCATGTGCCCATGCCGTCCGGCACTTTCTGGATAAAGCGGGTGTTGACCTTGTGCCTTGCCAGCTTGTCGATGACGTCCTGTCCCATGCCGGTGTCGTCTACCAGACCCACAAAGGTGGGGCGCAGCTCCACGTTGGCGATATCCTCCACCACGTTGCGGCTCACACCGCCGTGTACCTGCTCGATGCGTCCGGCGTTGCGCCCGCCGGGGATATAGGTGGAAAGGGGATAGCCCTTGATATCCACAAAAACAGCTCCGATGACTACGATGCCCATAAACGATAAACCTTTCTGACTTCAGTTGATTTTACCTGTAGATTTTACCTGTATTATACAGGAAGCAGACAAAAGATGCTATCCCTTTGCCGTTTTTTGCGGAAAAATATCTTCCGCTAAGGCCCTTCCGTGAAAAGGCCAATCGGGAAAATCCGCAGATTTTCCCGATTGGCAAATATAAATAGTCTTTCCGCTAAAAATGCCCAGAGCGCAACGGAGGGCATTCTGTATCAGCCCCTGTCACATCGCCGTGCGGGCGGTGCGCACCAGATACTCCATGGCCTGCACCGGGTACTGCCCGGCGGCGGTCTCGCCGGTGAGCATCAGGCTGGATGCGCCGTCCAGTACGGCGTTGTAGATGTCGCTCACCTCGGCGCGGGTGGGTACAGCCCGGGTGTGCATGCTGTCCAGCATCTGGGTCACCACCATAAAGGGCACCCCGGCTGCCCGGCAGGCGGCAGAAAGCTGCTTCTGGCAGCGGGGCAGCTCCCATAGGGGCATCGCGTTGCCAAGGTCGCCCCGGGCAATGACCACCTCGTCCACCAGCGGCAAAAACTCCGGCAGCGCCTGTACGCCCGCAAGGTTTTCAATTTTGGCAAGAATCTTCAGCCCGGGTGCACCGGCCTCTGCCAGCGCCTGCCGCAGGTTGCGGATATCCGCAGCGCCGCGTACAAAGGGCAGCATGACCCCGGTAACGCCGCAATCGGCGGCGATGGCAAGGTTCTCCTTGTCCTCGGTGGTCAGGGTGGGCATCTGGATATCTGCCCCCGGTGCGGCCAGACTTTTGCGGCTTTGCAGCACCCCGCCCCGCATTACGGTACACACGAGCGCATCCGGTTCCGCGGTGTCCACCCGTGCCAGCAGCTTGCCGTCATCCAGCAGCAGCTCCTGCCCGGGCTGCACGCTGTGCACCAGCGCGGCAGGGCAGGGAATGCCCTGCGCGCCCAGACGCACGGTCTGCCCGGCGGTCAGGGACAGCGGCTGCGGCAGACGACCGATGCGTAATTCCGGCCCCTGCAGATCAATGAGCAGCTTTTTGACCCCGGCTTTATGCAGCATCACCAGCCAGTCCTTGTGCGCTGCCAGCGGCCCGTGAGAAAGGTTCATGCGGATGCCGGTCATACCGGCTTCCACCATCTGCTGCAAAAGCTTTACATCGGCACAGGCAGGGCCGATGGTTCCGTAAAAATCCATAATTCCTCCTGCAATTCACGTTTTCTTTCTATTGTAGCATGACCGCGCTGCAAAAGATAGCCCGGCGGCGCACAAAAAAACACCGGAAGCTGATGCAAAGCCTCCGGTGTCTTTTTATGATGCCTTATGGGGTTTACTGCTACACTTTGCACCGCCTGCGTTCAGTACAAAGCTTACAGCTCCCTCTATTTTTAAAGGTTGTACTTAGTTTACAGCATTTCGGGCGGTTCGTCAAGAGCTTTTTCCAGCTTTTGCCGGCAAAAACCGGAATATCACAACATTATCACAACTGCAGCTGGTGGTAGCACGCGCCCTCCATGGTCTTCCAACAGGCGGTGCTTCCCTCCAGGGTCATGTAGCTGTGGGCGGTGTTTTCCTTGGGCAGGCTTACAGAGCCGGGGTTCAGGTAAAGGCTCCCCTGCCCGAAGTTTGTCCATGCGGGCACATGGGTGTGACCGTGGAGCAAAATATCCCCCGGGGCAAGGGGCGGCAGATGGTTCAGGTTGAACACATGGCCGTGGGTAACGTAGACCAGCCGCTGCCCCACCGGCAGCACGGCGTAGTCTGCCAGTACCGGGAAATTGAGCACCATCTGGTCCACCTCGGCGTCGCAGTTGCCGCGCACACACAGCAGCCTGGGCGCAAGGCTGTTCAGCAGCGGAATCACCTTTTTGGGGGCGTAATCCCGGGGCAGGTCGTTGCGGGGGCCGTGGTAGAGCAGGTCTCCCAGAAAGAGCAGGCGGTCGGCCTGCTCCCGTTCAAAGGCCTGCTGCAGCTGCTGCGCATAATAATAGGAGCCGTGCAGGTCTGATGCGATCATCCATTTCATATACAATGCCCTCCCTCAGAGCCGGTTTGCCTTATTGTAGCGCCTGCTGTAAAAATGGTCAAGTGATTACAAAAGTCATACTTTTGTACCAAAACCCCTTGACACGCCGCTGAGAATGTGGTATTCTGCTGGAGTTGCAGCCCGCAAATGCGCAGGCTGCATATCGCGGACAGCTGCCGCGATCATAAAAACCGTGTGGATTTTTACAGCAACATTGCTACTTTTCGCCACACAATGACCTCACAAGGGCCATTGTGTGGCTTTTTTGTGCGCCGGAAACCGGCTACAGGCCGGTGCTGCGCCTTCCACATTTTTACTTTTTACAGATAGCAGGTGAAATTTTTCAATGAACGAAACTTTTATGAAGGAGAAGCCGGTGCTGCCGCTGCTGCTCTCGATGGCACTGCCCAACGTGGTCTCCATGCTGGTGAACAGCCTCTACAATATCGTGGACAGCCTGTTTGTGGCGCGCATCAGCGAGGACGCTATGACCGCGTTAAGTCTGGTGTTCCCCATCCAGAACTTTTCCAACGCCATTGCCATCGGCTTTGGCATCGGCATCAACGCCATGATCGCGCTGTATCTGGGCGCGGGCGACCGCGAAAAGGCCGAGACGGCCGCAACCCACGGCTTTGTGCTCAGCCTTGTGCACGGCGTGGTGATGATGGTGGTCAGCATCGCCATCATGCCCGGCTTTCTGCGCCGCTTTACGCAGGACGAGACGCTGATCGCCGCCGGCATCACCTACTCTACCATCGTGTTCCTGTTTTTGGTCGTGAACATGGTCTCGCTGGCCTTTGAAAAGATCTTTCAGGCGGTGGGCCGCATGAAGGTGTCCATGGTCGCCCTCATCACCGGCTGTGTGTGCAATATTTTGCTGGACCCGGTGCTCATCTTCGGGCTTGGGCCGGTGCCTGCCATGGGCATTGCGGGCGCGGCACTGGCTACCGGCATCGGTCAGGTGCTCAGCGTGGTGGTCTACCTTGTGGTCTACCTGCGCACCGAGCTGCCGGTGCGGCTGCGCCGCAGCTGTCTGCGCCCGGACGCGGCGCTGGACGGCAGACTGTACGCCATCGGCGTTCCGGCCATCCTGAATCTGGCACTGCCTTCACTGCTGGTCACCTTCCTTAACGGGCTGCTGGCAGCTTTCTCCCAGAGCTATGTGGTGGTGCTGGGCATCTATTATAAATTGCAGACCTTTTTGTATCTGCCCGCCAACGGTTTCGTGCAGGGCATGCGCCCCCTCATTGGCTATAACTACGGTGCGCGGGAGCACGCCCGGGTGAAAAAGCTGTTCCAGCTGACCCTGCTCATGAGCGCAGCCATCATGGCGGCGGGCACTGTCATCTGTCAGGTTGCCTCCGGGCAGCTGATGGGGCTGTTCACCCAGAACCCCGAAACCATCGCCGCCGGACAGACCGCACTGCGCATCATCAGCATCGGCTTTGTCATCTCGGCGGTCTCCACCACCGTCTCCGGTGCGCTTGAGGGTCTTGGCAAGGGCACAGAATCTCTGGTCATTTCGTTGTGCCGGTATGTCGTTTTCATCATGCCGCTGGCTGCGCTGCTGTGTAACTGGCTGGGCGCAGACGGCGCATGGCACGCCTTTTGGCTTACCGAGGTGCTGGCGGCGGTGGTCTCCGGTATCGTCTACCGCCGGGCGGTCACACATAAAAAATAAGAATTTCTGATAGGGGCGTTTCATAACGTCCCTATTTTTCATTGACACTACGGGAAAAGTACGGTAAAATAATTTTCGTGTTTTGACAAAAACTGTCAGTGCGCAAGATATTACAGAGGATGTGGAAGTATATGATCGAGACCATTGCCGCCGTCAATCAGGCGGTGAACAGCTTTATCTGGGGCATCCCCGCCATGGTATGCATCATTGGCGTGGGGCTGCTGCTCAGTGTCCGCACGGGCTTTTTGCAGATCCGCAAATTCCCCTACGCCATCCGCACCACCGTGGGCCGGATGTTCCGCAAGCGGGATGCTTCGGACGGTGCCATGACCCCCTTTCAGGCGGTGTGCACCGCGCTGGCGGGCACGGTGGGCACCGGCAACATTGCCGGTGTGGCGGGTGCTATTGCCATCGGCGGCCCGGGTGCCGTGTTCTGGATGTGGTGCTCTGCGCTGCTGGGGATGTGCACCAAGTTTGCCGAGGTGACGCTGGCCGTGCATTTCCGGGAGCGCAGCGATACCGGCGAGTGGGTGGGCGGCCCGATGTACTATATTAAAAACGGCCTTGGCCGCCGCTGGCAGTTTCTGGCCGTGCTGTACGCGCTGTTCGGCGTGCTGACCGTGTTCGGTACCGGCAACGCAACGCAGGTGAATACCATCGTGGCAGCGGTGGATACCGCCCTGCTGGAATACGGGCTGGTGGGCGGCAGCTTTCTGCCCACCCTCAACCTCATCGTGGGTATCCTTGTGGCGGTGCTGGTGGCGCTGGTGCTGCTGGGCGGCATCAAGCGCATTGGCAGCGTAAGCGAGAAGCTGGTGCCCTTTATGGCACTGTTCTATATTGTGCTGTCGGTGGGCGTGGTGGTGCTCAACTTCTCCCGCCTGCCCTATGTGCTGGAATCCATCGTGGCGGGTGCGTTCAACCCCGCTGCCTTTACCGGCGGCACCATCGGCAGTCTGTTTGTCAGTATGCAAAAGGGCGTTTCCCGCGGCATCTTTTCTAACGAGGCCGGTCTTGGCACCGGTTCTATCGCCCATGCCTGCGCCGACACCAAAAAGCCGGTCAAGCAGGGCATGTTCGGTATTTTTGAGGTGTTTGCCGATACCATCGTCATCTGCACCCTGACCGCGCTGGTCATCCTGTGCAGCGGGGTGCCGGTGAACTACGGCTCTGCCGCCGGTGCCGAGCTGACCATCGCCGGATTCACCTCCACCTACGGCGGCTGGTCGTCCATCTTTACGGCGGTGGCGCTGTGCTGCTTCGCATTCTCCACCATCATTGGCTGGGGCCTGTACGGCTCCCGCTGCATCGAGTTCCTCTGCAAGACGGATAAGGTCGTGCGGCCCTTCCTCGTGGTCTACTCCTTCGTGGCCATTCTGGGCGCGACGGTGGAACTCGACTTGCTGTGGAACATCGCCGATACCTTCAACGGCCTGATGAGCATCCCGAACCTCATCGCGCTGCTGCTGCTTTCCGGCACGGTGGTCAAACTGGTCAAGGAATTTTTTGAGACCGAATCCTGAAGCCGGACCCTTTTTCCACAAACGACAAAACAATTGCGAAATTTCACAGGAAGCAATTGACAAAACGGGCCGTTTATCGTATAACCTATATAGAGACGTCATATCCGGGAAGGGTGTGGCGTTCACGGAACGTTTGGAAAGTGAGGCCGCAACATGAAGAAATTTCTGAAGAGGCTGATGCTGGGGGTCGTAACGCTGGCAGTGTTCTGCTGCATGACCCCGCTGGCGTTTGCCGCAGAAAAATATCACACCATCTATCTGGAACCGCAGGGCGGTATCGGCGTGCCGACGCAGGTGTACGTTTACAAGTACGGCGACGTTTACCGCGCGTCCAGTCTGCCGACGCCTACCATGGAGGGCTACACCTTTGATGGGTGGTATGAGGATATCGTGGGTGGCACCGCGATCAAGGCGAGCAAGTACAACTTCAAAGAGGAAGGTCAGACGCTCTACGCTCACTGGACGGTCGCGGACGGCAGTTCTTCTTCCGCCGCGGCTGCACAGCCAGAGGAGACGAAACCCGCCAAGACCTTTAAGATCGAAGAACATATGGGAGAAGTCCTGATCGTTGGCACGACCATTCTTGTGTTCACGCTGGTAGCGCTGCACGGCTGAAACGGTCAGCTTTTGCCTAAAGTTATCTTAAAATTTTGAAAGCGAGGATTCCTTATTATGATGAACAATGAGATCAAACTGCCCGCCGCTTATGCTGCGATCGACGAGAACGAGATGGTCTACCTGAACGGTGGCTCCATCACCGACACGCAGGGCTGGCTGATCTTCATGAATGTCGGCTCCCTGTTCAACTACATCGCCCGCGTTTTCTCCGCTGGCAGCTCCATCATCAACAACGTCAGGGTCATCGTCACCACCATTGAGGCTCTGAACACTTTCAAGCTGACCGGCAAAAACTAAACGAAATTTCCTGAAATGGCAAAAAAGCGCATCCGCAAAAAAGCGGATGCGCTTTTTTGCGCCGAAAGCGGCGAAAATCAGGCTTTCAGACGCCGGAAATCAGTGATATATTTTACGAAACCGGTTGCGAAAATAGAAGAGCGATGCTATAATCAATCGTAGTAAATGGGTAATTATGACAATCATCCGTTAGGGAGATAAACTACATGGCGGAACGTGAACTGCGGCGGATGAGCCGCACCGAATTGATCGAGATCATTTACGCGCTCAAGCAGCACGAAGAAGAGCTGGAACAGCAGAACGCGGCGCTCCAGAAGCAGCTGGACGACCGCACCCTGCGGCTGGAACATGCCGGCTCCATCGCGGAAGCGTCGCTGGCGCTGCATCAGGTGTTCGAAGCGGCTCAGGCCGCTGCCGATGCGTATCTGGAATCGGTGAAGGCAATGAATCCGCCCCTGCCCAGTGAACCACCGCAGTCTGCGGATAACGGAGGTGCGGACGCAGAATGAAGGGACGACACGTGAAACTGGCCACGATCCCCTCCATGGAGGAAGTGGACAAGGAACGGCAGCGTCTGGAATACCGGGGCCGCTACGTGCGGGTGCTGAAAAGCACGGTCTACGCGCTGGTGGTGGTGGCTGCGATGGCGGTGCTGCTGGCGACCATCCTCCTGCCGGTGCTGCAGGTGTCGGGCGACAGCATGAACCCGACCTTGCAGAGCGGGGATGTCCTGCTGCTGCTCAAGACCGATGATATGAAAACCGGCGATCTGTGCGGTTTTTATTGGCAGAATAAGCTTCTGCTCAAGCGGATCATCGGCGGGCCGGGGGATGTGATTTCCATCGACCGGAGCGGCGTTGTTACGGTGAACGGGGAGGCTCTGGAGGAGCCTTACGTCGATGAACTCGCGCTGGGCGAGTGCGACCTCAAGTTCCCGTATCAGGTGCCGGAAAATCGCTATTTCGTGATGGGCGACCATCGTTCAACTTCCATCGACAGCCGAAGCACCGTCATCGGCTGCGTGGACAAAAGCCAGATCGTCGGCAAGGTGTTCTTGAGGGTATGGCCCTTGTCACGTCTTTCATGGGTGCACTAAGGAGGTGCCATGATGGGGAATCAGTTCAATGAGATCATGCAGAAGCTGCGGGCGCAGCGCCTGAGAGCGCGGCGCTATACGGCGATGCTGCTGGTGCTTGCGATGCTGACATCACTCTCGGTCAGCTGGCGGCTGCATCAGGTGGGCACGGCGCTGACCACCGACAACGAATATTGCTGCGGCATGGAGGAGCACGTCCACACCGACGACTGTTATACCGAGGAGCTGGTCTGCGGTTACGAGGAAGGCGAGCCGGAAGACCCGGACTCCGCCTTTTCCGTGGACTCGGAGCCGACCACGGAAGAACCGGAAGCCGAGCCGGAAGAGCCGGAGCCGGAAGAGATCGAACCGGAGGTGCACCACCACACGGCGGACTGCTACCAGACTGTGCTTGTTGAGCACGAGGAACTGACCTGCGGCCAAGAAGAACATACCCACGACGATACCTGCCCGGTCGATCCCGATACAGGTGACTTCCTCTGCGGCTTTGAGGAACACACCCACACGGACGACTGCTACACCACTGAGACGGAGACCGAGGAAAAGCTGGTCTGCGGCTACGAAGAGGGCGAAGTGATGTCGGACGGTGCGGCAGCGGAGGACGGCATTGCGGCGCTGGAAGATACCAACACCACCACGTCTGTGGCGGAGGACGACAGCAGCAGCGAGGCCGTTTCCGAGCCGGTGCTCCATCACCACACCGAGGCGTGCTATGAGAAGGTGCTGACCTGCACCATCCCCGAACACACGCACACGCTGGCGTGCCTTGCGGACTATAGCGCCGACGTGGAGACCGACGACGACTGGCAAAAATACAGCGTCGGCCTGAGCGATAACTGGAACGAGGCCCTGCTGGCCGTGGCAAAGGAGCAGCTTGGCTACAAGGAAAGCGAAAAGAACTTCCAGACCGACGAGGCACTGGGCGACATCATCGACGTCCACCATTACACCCGCTACGGTGCGTTCTACGGGAACCCCTACGCCGATTGGGACGTCGCGTTCATCGCGTTCTGCCAGCATTATGCGGGCATCCCTAAGACGGAGATCCCGCAGCGCTTGGGCTTGGAGGCGCTGCGCGCCGATATGGATGCCATGGGCTTTGCCTACCTCACCGAGGGCGAAGATGCGGCTTACGAAGCCATCCCCGGCGATGTGGTCACCTATAATAAAAACGGAACTGCCGACGACGAGACCATCGGCATCGTGGAGACGGTAGGCGACGATTCGCTGACCGTTATTTCTGGTGCCGTCGAGGGCGCTGTCGCGGAAGTGACCGTTCCCTTCACCGATGTCACCAGCACCATCCTCGTGGATCAGGCTTACGGCGACTACGTGGGCGAGGCCGACGACCGCGACGGCAGCGATGACGATGAGATCGCAGTGCAGCCGGCAGACGAAATGGATGCGGCGGCGGTGTCTGCGAGCGAAGATATTTTTAATATAACTGGTGCACTCAACCTGAACGAAAAGAATAATCAGGACAAAGTGAAGCTGAGCTTCACGCTCGAAAATAAGCCGGATGGGAAAGATTGGAAACCGATTCCTGCTGATTCAACGATTCAGGAGGGCGATGAGGTTCGCCTTGTTTTGCACATGAAATCGGTGCCGAAGGGCACCTTTAGTGATGCCACGAACGGCAACAAGGCTTACTATAAACTGCCTTATAAGCTGGCCGAGCAAGTGACGGCGGATATTTACGATGAAAACGACTCGGGCAGAGTCATTGGCCACCTGAACGTGAATACAGACGGTCTGGCAGTTATTACCTTTGACAAGGTGCAAGGTTTTGATTATAGGGATTCTTTCACGGCGACCATCAATGTCAGTGGCTATATCGTTGCAAGCGGTGACGGTGCCACTGAAGATTTCAGTCTCTCGAACGGTACGCACTTCACCCTGAAAAAGAAGAGCGATATCAAAACGGATAAATCGGCTGCGGCGGAAGTGGTAGAGAAAGGCGACAAGACCTATTTCAAGTATACGGTCAAAGTATCGTCGCAGAACGGCACCGCCGGACAGCCGGTCACGATCGATGATGTGATCAAGAACCTTTACAATTTGACCGGCAGCTATGATACAGACTCTTTCAAGCTGACGAAAGATGGGGTTGACGTTATGCCTACCGGCGGCCCTGAAATTGCAAGCGATGGCAAGAGCTTTAAGATCAAGAACCTTCCTGCGCTTGGTAAGGATGAGTCTTACGAGCTGACGTATCTTTATGAGGTTAGTGGTGCCAACAACTTTAAAACCGATAAGTGGGGCACGGTCGAGAACACCGCGACGGCAACGTCGGGAGAGAATACGTGGCCCGATACTGAAAAGAAATCGCTCAGCAGTGATGACATTACGGTTGAGAAGATAGGTCAATTTAATGGAGCTAACGGAACGGATAAGTCGCTTGGCAAAATCGCGTGGACGGTTACGATCAATAACCCCAATGGCCGCGATTTGAATGGTTATGTAGTTGACGATGCCCTTAAAACCAACGGAATCACCATCCGTAAGGGAGACAAGGTTAAAATTCAAGAATGGAATGGATGGAAATTCGAGGATTTTAAGGTCAAGGGTGAACAGCAGTATGGTACGATAAATACAGAGCGTACAGGCTTTACCTATACATTCCCCGAAGGTTCGACGGGGACAAAATATCAGTTTATTTACTATACCACCATGCCGGACGGAACGGACGGAACCGAGGATGTTATAAATGGGGTAGATGTAAAGAAAGGAGAGAAAGGATACCATGCTGAGGGAACCGTGAAAGACGCGGTGCGAGATTTGCTGGTGCTGAAGAACTCCAGCGGCAATCTGGAAACGGTCAGCACCGGTAAAATGCAGGAAAAAAAGTGGAGTATTGCAGTCCGCACGGCCGCATCGGTGGGCAAAAAGAGTTCGTTCACCGTAACGGATACATTCCAAAAGCCGACCATTGGAGCAACCGAGCTGAAGCACTATGCCGTCAAGAAAGAGTTGGACGCGCAGTTGAAGAGTGGCATAAAGCTTTACTGGGTCAAAGGTGAAGAGTCCGGTACGACAATGTACAACGGCCCTACAACGACATTCGGCGACGTCAGCGGCGTAAAGATCGAAATTAAATATTACAAGGCTAGCGGAGAAGAGGCAACGGGGGAAAACGATGAAGTGACCTCCTTCAAAATTACGGTTGACTGGACGAACGCCACGAATGATGACCTTGTGATTACTCAGTTGAATGCGGAACCTTATTCTTCCTATGTGGAAGATGTGAGTTCGCTGGAGGCTGGCAAAACGCTTACGGTGACCAATACGGTTGAATGTGGTGGCGTTGATAGGAGCGCATATTCCAGCTACACCAAACCGGCGGCGGGCAATCCGCAACTGGTAAAACTAGCGAGCGGCGATGTGTATTCAGGGTTTAATAAGTCGGCTAGCGTAGAATACGGAAATGTCATCTGGTTTAAACTGATTTTGAAAAATATGACGGACGATACCGTGACGGTAACGGATACCCTGCCGGTAGGCTTGAAATTTGATCCCAAGGATACGATCGGGGATGGCTCGCCGTATTATGTGGGATTCTCACAGAACGATGGCAACGGTATCAATACAGGTGAGTTGGTTCCGCTTGATGGTACAGGTGGCAGTCAGGTTCCAAGCCGCCAAGGCGTTGGATACCTTACGGTGAGTGCTGCTGATTATGAACAGGGCAAAAAACAGCAGGTGACATTTGAGCTGAAGGATTTGAAAAAGGCTCAGGCGAACAACACGAAGAACAAACCCATTGCCATCATTTTCGGCGTCCGAGTGGACGATGACAGATGGGACAGCATCGATTTTACCCAAGATACTTATACAAACACTGCAACGTGGGATAAAGATAAGAAAGCAAAGACAGCCGATGTTACGGTACAACGCACGAATTTCGGCTTGTCGAAGACTGTCCAACAAAGCAGGGATAAGAATGCCGCAACCTATACCGTTGAGATCAACAAGGAGAGCAAGCAGTGGCTGTCCAAGTCGGGCAGCGAGCTGGAGCTGCACGATACCCTGATGATCCCCGTCAAGATCGATGCCGAGATCAACCGGCAGAGCGTCAAGCTGGAAAAATGTGTCGATAATTGGCAGTGGGTGGATGTAACAACAACCGACCTGCGGCGCTTTACCCTTGAGCCGATGCAGACTGACGGAACGAACAAAGTCTATAAGATGACGTTTGCCGTCCCGGATGGTTGCTACTATAAGCTGACGTATGAGTACCGCTTCCTTGTAGGCGATAACAGCGTGGGAACTCAGGACTTCCAAATCAGCAACAAGGTGGATATGTTCGGGCACGGTGAAACCAACAAGGATTACCAGTATCATTATGAACAAGGCGGCGGCACCGCTTCACAGAAAAACACCAACACCCTGCAATTGCTCAAGGTGGAACGGGACAAGTACAATATCACCTTGCCGGGTGCAACGTTCAAACTGACCCATTGGGACGGCAGCAAGTGGAGTGAGGCCGATGGTAACTACACGACAGATGCAGACGGCCAGATCCTGTTCCGGTACACGGATCAGGTGAAAGAAAATATTGTAAATGTCAACCGAGGCGTGCTCTACAAGCTCGAAGAGACCGCGGCCCCCAACGGTTACATCGGCGACAGCACGCCCCACTATTTCCTGATGCTGGATGCAAATCAGACAAAGGATAACGCAGCGATCGCCAAGGTTGTAAAGGATTCCAGAGTTGAAGAATCGCAGATCACCTTCGTTGCAGCCAACCAGACGGAACAGATGTACGTTAAAAATACTGCCAAGCAAATCACCATCCGTAAGCTGTGGCTGAAGGATGATGGCAAATTGGATACGGGTCCGCATGACGGCATTACCGTTAAACTGACCCGTTACGATGCGACTGGCAAAAAAGACGAGGGTTGGTCGGCCAACATCACCCTCTCGTCGGGTAACGACTGGACGTATATCTACCCGGATACCTCGAAGACGCCTACCGATGAGCCCTTGAAAGACGGCTACACTTACGCCGTGGAAGAGGAAGAGGAAAACGTACCGTCTGGCTACAATGTTTCCTATACCGACTGGAAGGATGGCAAAGAAACGAATACCGGCTTTACCAGCGGCGATACCGTGGTCATCAAGAACATGCAAAAGACGAATTGGCTGAAGGTCGAAAAGAAGTGGCTTGCTGAAGACGGTAAGACCGCACTGAAAGATGCAGACCTGCCGGAGAGCATCACGGTTCAGCTTTATAAGGTGAACGATTCTGGTGTTGGCGAGAAGGTCGTGGGTAAAACCTTAGAGTTGAACGCTGGCAACTACTGGAAGGGTCAGTTCACCGACCTTGACCCCGATGCCAAGTATTACGTTGTCGAGGACACTGTGGATGGTTACACGGTGAGCTACACCAAAGATGCTGAAAACCCGGCAGTGCCCGGTGCCACCATCACTGTGACCAACCGCAAGAATGCCCCCGGCTACGAACTCCCGGCGACCGGTTCCACCGGTACGGCCCCGTACACCACCGCCGGTGCGGTGCTGATGGGTGCCGCGCTGGTGGGTGGATACCGCAGGAAACGCAGGCAGGAAAGGAGGGGCGAGTGACCCTCCCGCCCCTGCGGGCGGAGCACAGATCACCACAAGAAGCACAGATTTTGGGATTGCTTGGAAGCAAAAAGAAGCAAATTGGAAATGGGTTTATTTCACAAGGAGACGAAGAAAATGAAACACATGAAGAGATTCGTGGCGCTGTTTGCCGCGCTGGCCCTCGTGCTGGCGATGGCAGTTCCGGCGTTTGCGGATGAGCCGACGACAGGCAGCATTACGATCAGCAATGCAATTCCGGGAACGGAATACAAGGCTTATAAGATGTTTGATTTGAGCTACACTAGTGGAGATGAAACAAAGCCCGCATCTTATTCCTATAAGGTGGTAGACAAGTGGGCTGACTTCTTCAAAAAAGGGACTGGCAAAACTTACATCCCGGTAGATGACACGACTGGTTATGCAGGGAAGCCTACCTTTAGGGCGGACTCTACAGAAGCAGCTACCTTTGCAAAAGCGGCATTGGAATATGCAACTACTAATGACATTACTGCAACGAAAACCCAAATTGCCGGTCAGGCAGATGCAGGGAAAGATACTGCAACTGTGAAAATGGACGGTTTGGCATTGGGTTATTATCTGGTCGATACCAACGCGGGTGCACTGTGCAGTTTGGGCACGACGGACTACACAGCAGTAATCAAAGAAAAGAATGAAGTCCCTTCGGTTGTGAAGCAGACCAAAGTTGACAGCGAAGACTGGGCGAAAGAAAATTATCAGCAGATTGGCAAGGTCGTAGAGTTTAAGACTACGATTCACGCCAAGAAGGGCGCGCAGAAGTACGTTTTGCACGATACCATGACGGACGGTCTGACGTTTAATGGAAGAGTTTGGGTGAAAGTTGATAACGTTGATTTGACCGCAGGTACTGATTACACGTTCACAACGGAAACAAGTGATAACTGTGCATTCCATGTGGAATTGACGAAAAGCTACTGCAACAGCATTACCGACGCTAAGGATGTCGAGGTTTACTACTCCGCAACAGTCAACAAGAATGCGGTCAAGACAGCGGGTGAAACGAATAAGACTTGGCTGATTTATGGTGAAAACCACAAGACCAATGAGGATAGCACAACGACTAAAACTTATCAGTTTGACCTTGTGAAGTACACCAAAGTCGATGAAACAAAGCATTTGCTGGATGGCGCAGAGTTTAAGCTGTATGAAGATCAAGACAAGAATACTGTGGTAAAGTTTGTATACGATAACACTACCCAAACCTATCGTGTGGCAGATTCCAGTGAAGCGGGCGATGCAACGATTAAGGTTGAGGGTGGTAAAGTTACCCTTACGGGCCTGAAGAAGAAGACTTATTATCTGGAAGAGACTCAGGAGCCGCGGGGTTACAACAAACTGAATGGTTTGCAGACCGTCAACTTGGGCGAAAACGGTTTTGAACCGAAGGCATCGGTTGACACGACGAATAAGACCTACACGAGCGGTGGTTATGGCGTCGAAAACAACGCTGGCACCACCCTGCCCGGCACCGGCGGCATCGGCACCACGATCTTCTATCTGATCGGCGGCGGGCTGATGGTTGCAGCGGCTGTGCTGCTCATCGCGAAGAAGCGGATGGAAAACAAGTAAAACCAACCGGGAGCTGGCCGCTCCCCCGAAATAAGAGGGCATCTGCCCCGAACATATCCTTATAACATTAGGGAGTAGCCCATGAAAAAGAATCGCAGCACCATCATTTTAATATTGATCTTTCTCGTGGGTCTATCCGTGATGTTATATCCGACCGTCAGTGACTATATCAACCAGAAAAACCAGTCGCGCGCTGTGGCGAGCTACTCGGAAGAGGTTGAAAACCTGTCGGACGTGGACTATCAGGCCTATTTTGACGCCGCCGACGACTACAACCGGCGGCTGGCCGAAACCCCCGATGCCTTTTACCGGCCCGAAGAGGTGAGCGGCTACACCGACACCCTCGACGTCTCCGGTACCGGCATCATGGGGTACATCACCATCTCCAAGATCGGCGTGGAGCTGCCCGTCTACCACGGCACCAGCGACGGCGTTTTGCAGGTGGCGGCGGGCCATCTGGAGGGCAGCAGCCTTCCGGTGGGCGGCGCGGGCACCCATGCCGTCATCTCGGCCCACCGCGGGCTGCCCAGTGCCAAGCTCTTTACCAATCTGGATGAGCTGGAAGTGGGCGACACCTTCACCATCACGGTGCTGGACCGGGTGCTGACCTATGAGGTCGATCAGATCTCCATCGTCCTGCCCACCGAGACCGATCTTTTGCAGCCGGTGGAGGGCAAGGATTACGTCACCCTGATGACCTGCACCCCCTACGGCATCAACACCCACCGCCTTCTGGTGCGCGGCAAGCGGATCGAGAACGCGGAAAACCAGAAACACATCCGCGTAACGGCGGACGCGCTCCGCATCGAGCCCATTATCGTGGCCCCGGCACTGGCTGTGCCCATGCTGCTGGTGCTGCTGGTGGTCATGCTGGCCGTGCCGCATCTGCGCAAACGCAAAAATCAGCGAGAGGAGAACCATCATGAAGAGCATCCGTAAACGGCTGGCCGCTGTGCTTGCGGCGCTGACCCTGTTGGTGTGGTGCGCGGCTCCGGCCTTTGCCCTCGAAGTGGTCGATCTGAGCCGCACCGGTTCCATCAAGGTGTCGCTCTACGACAGCGAAACATCCGAGGCGGTGGGCGGCGGCACGCTGACCCTGTACCGCGTGGCCAAGGTCCAAAAGGACAACGCCAACCTGAGCTTTGTGTACACCAACGGCTTCGAGGACTGCGGCGTGGAGCTGGGGGATCTGTCGGAGGGGGAGCTGGCGGGCCGGCTTGCCGAGAAGATCGCCGCCACTGCAGAGTCCACTACCGTGGAGATCAGCGACCTCGGCGTAGCCGAGTTCGCTGACCTTGAGGTGGGCCTGTATCTGGTCGTTCAGACCACGGCGGCGGAGAATTACAACGTCATCAACCCGTTCCTTGTGTCGGTCCCGATTCAGGAGAACGGCAGCTACGTCTACGATGTGGACGCCCTGCCCAAGGTCGGCACTGCGGCCAAGAAGACCCCCGAACCCCCCGACAAGCCGGACACGCCCGACAAGCCCGACACCCCGGACACCCCCGATACCCCGGATAAGCCGGAGGAGGAGAACCCGAATACCCCGGCGGCTCCCGGCCCGGACAACCCGGACGGCTGGGTCCTCGGCGCCCACGGTGAGAAGATCTACCTGAACCCGGAAGCCCCCAGCCCGGACAACCCCAACGGCTATGTCATGGGTGCCCACGGTCTGCCCCAGACCGGCCAGTTGAATTGGCCGATCCCGGTGCTGGCAGTGACCGGCGTGGTGCTGGTGGCGGCGGGGATCAAGCTCAAGAAGGGAACCTGCAAGGATGAAAAGTAAGCTGGGCACCCTCTTTATTGCGCTGGGCGTGCTGGCGCTGCTGGGGGCTGCGGGTCTCTTCGGCTACAACCAGTGGGACAATGCCCGCGCCGAGAAGGCGGCGGATGCCGTGCTGAACCAGTTGGAAGAGACCCTTGAGCAGCCCAAGACCATCCTGCCCGGCGAGAGCGAAGCGGCGTCGGCCGCTGCCGAAGAGCCCGCCGAGGAAGAAGCGGACGGTATGACCGTCACCTTTATTGACGGCTACGATTACATCGGCTATGTCTCCATCCCGTCCATCGGGCTGGCGCTGCCGGTGATGAAGCAGTGGAGCTATCCCGGCCTGAAGATCGCGCCGGGGCGGTATGCCGGCTCCCTTGCCGCCGACGATCTGGTGGTGGCGGGCCACAACTACGCCCGCCATTTCAGCCCCATCAAGCACTTGGCCGTCGGCACCGAGGTGCTGTTCGTGGACATGGACGGCAAAACGTGGCACTACGAGGTCAGCGCGGGGGAGGTCCTGCAGCCGACCCAGATCGAGAAGATGACCGTCAAGTCCTCCGGCGACGACTGGGACTTGACCCTCTTCACCTGCACCACCGGCGGTCAGGCGCGGTATGCGCTGCGCTGCGTCCGCACCGACAAGTAGATCAGACCCAAAATGTACTCGCTTTCCCGCTGGAAGGCGAGTATTTTTGTGTTATCCGACTGGGAAAGGGGATCGCACATGGAAGATTGGGTCCGCAGTTTGTTTGGGCTGGCCGGTGGGCTGGCGCTGTTTTTGTACGGCATGGCGACCATGAGCCGGGCTTTGCAGCAAGCGGCGGGGGAGCGGCTGCGGGGCTTCCTGCGCCGGGTCACCCGCACGCCGCTGACCGGGGCGCTGGCGGGGCTGGCTGTCACCAGCATTTTACAGAGCAGCTCGGCCACCACCGTAATGGTCATCGGCTTCGTCAGCGCCGGGCTGATGGGGCTGCCACAGGCGGTGGCCGTGGTGTTCGGGGCCAATGTGGGCACCACCATGACGGCGCAGCTGGTGGCCTTCCGGCTGGAGGACTGGGTGTTCCCCCTGCTGTTCGTCGGGGTGCTGGTCTGGTCGCTGGCCCGGCGGGAGCCGACCCGGCAGCTGGGGCTGGCGGTGTTCGGCTTCGGGCTGCTGTTCGACGGCATCGAAGTCATGTCCGGTGCCATGGCTCCGCTGGCGGTCAGCCCGGTGTTTCTGCGGTGGATGGCCGAGGTGCGCCGGGCCCCGCTGCTGGGCCTTGCGCTGGGCACAGGGATGACGCTGGTGGTGCAGAGCAGTTCGGCCACCATCGCGGTGCTCCAGCGGGCAGCCCAACAGGCCGGGCCGGACGGCGTCCACAGCGTGCTGGGGCTGGCGGGGGCCCTGCCCATCCTGCTGGGGGACAACATCGGCACCACCATCACCGCCATCCTTGCGGCGCTCGGCCAGCCGCAGGATGCCAAGCGCGCCGCCGCTGCCCACTGCTGCTTCAATTTGTCGGGGAGCGTGGTCTGTCTGCTGGCTCTGCCGTGGATGACAAAGCTCGTGGAGGCTGTTTCCCCCAAGGGGCCGGAGCTGGAGATCATTGCGCGGCAGATCGCCAACGCCCACACCCTGTTCAATGCGGCGTGCACGCTGGTCTGGCTGCCGCTGACGCCGGTGATGGTGAAGCTGGTCTGCAAGCTGGTGCCGGAGCAGGAAAGCTCCGGCGGGGAACGTTAAAGATCGCGGCTTTTCAGCAAAAAAAGCCGTTTGTCCATTGACAAGGCTTCGCGGCCCGTCGTATACTTACAATGTCTTGTAAAACCCGCCGCATTGCGCGGACAAGAAAGAGGAGCGAAAGAAAATGAAAAACAACAACAGCAGCATCAAAACGGTGGTCGCCGTCGGTATCGGCGCCGCATTGTTCTTTGTTCTGGGCCGCTTCGTGGCGATTCCCAGCCCGGTGCCCAACACCAACATCAGTCTGCAGTACGCCGTTCTGGCCCTGCTGGCTGCCATGTACGGCCCCGTGGCGGGCGGCCTGATCGGCTTCATCGGCCACACCCTGATCGATCTGTCTTGGGGCGGCAGTCCGTGGTGGAGCTGGGTCATCGCATCGGCCTTCGTAGGCATTGTGGTCGGCCTGTTCGCCAAGAAGCTGGACCTGCAGGAAGGCGAGTTCGGCAAGAAGCAGATGGCAGCCTTCACCGCCGCCAACATCGTGGCACACCTGCTGGCATGGGTCGTGGTTGCCCCTGTGCTGGACATCCTGATCTACGCCGAGCCGGTCAAGAAGGTCTTCGCGCAGGGTGCGTTCGCCGCTGTCTCCAACATCATCACCGCAGTGGTGGTGGGCGGTCTGCTGGTGCTGGCCTATACCAAGACCATCGCCAAGAAGGGCTCGCTCGATCAGGAGTGATTTTTGGATGGAACCCGCAGCCTTTCCTTCGGCCATCCCGGAGGAAGGGCTTTTTGTTTGAACAGCTGAGGTAACGTACCCATGGCAGAACGCAGAGAACCCATTATATCGTTCCAGAATTTTTCGTTCCAGTACCGCGCCCAGAAGCGCCCGACGCTGACCGGCATCGATCTGGACATCTACCCCGGTGAGCGGGTGCTCATTGCGGGCCCCTCCGGCAGCGGCAAAAGCACGCTGGCGGGCTGCATCAACGGGCTGAACCCCTTCGCAAACCCCGGCGAGTGCACTGGCACCCTGACCGTGGACGGCGTGGACGCCCCCCACAGCAGCATCTTTGAGCTGTCGGCCCATGTGGGCACCGTCCTGCAGGACCCGGACGGCCAGTTCATCGGCCTGACGGTGGGCGAGGATATCGCCTTTGCGCTGGAAAACAGCTGTATGCCGCAGGACGAGATGCACGCCGTCACCCGCCGCGCCGCCAAGCTGGTGGGCATTGAGAACCACCTCGGCTATGCGCCCCACGAGCTTTCCGGCGGGCAGAAGCAGCGGGTCGGCCTTGCGGGCGTCATGGTAGATCAGGTCAGGATCCTCCTCTTCGATGAGCCGCTGGCCAACCTCGACCCCGCTACCGGCAAACAGGCCATTGAGCTGATCGACGAAATCCAGCAAAAGACCGACACCACCGTGCTCATCATCGAGCACCGACTGGAAGATGTGCTCTGGCGGAACGTGGACCGAATCGTCCTCGTCAACGAGGGGAAGATTCTGGCCGACCTGCGCCCGGACGAACTGCTTTCCACTTCGCTGCTGGCCGAAAACGGTATCCGCGAGCCGCTCTACCTCACGGCGCTGCGGTATGCGGGCGTGGCCATCACGCCGGAAAAGCGCCCTGCCCATGTGGACAGCCTTGTGCTGAACGAGGCCGATACGGCGACACTGAAGCAGTGGTTCACCGCCTACCCGCAGCCGGAACCGGCGGCGGCCCCGGTCCCCCTGCTGGAAGTGCGGGATCTGAGCTTTGGCTACCAGAAGGGCCAGCCGACCCTGAAGCATGTCGGCTTCACCATCGGCAAGGGCGAGATGGTCAGCATCGTGGGCCGGAACGGCGCGGGCAAATCCACGCTGTCCAAGCTCATCTGCGGCTTCGAGACGCCGGATGCGGGTGAGATCTTCCTGAACGGAAATCCGCTGGCCGGGCAGAACATCCGCAGCCGCGCCAAGCACATCGGCTACGTGATGCAGAACCCGAACCAGATGATCTCCAAGACCATGATCTACGACGAAGTGGCGCTGGGTTTGCAGCGCTCCGGCCTGACGGAAGCGCAGATCCGGGAAAAGGTCGAGCAGACGCTGAAAATCTGCGGTCTGTATCCCTTCCGCAACTGGCCGGTGTCGGCGCTGAGCTTCGGCCAGAAAAAGCGGGTGACCATCGCCAGTGTGCTGGCGCTGGACCCGGAGCTGATTTTGCTGGACGAGCCGACCGCCGGGCAGGATTTCCGCCACTATACCGACATCATGGAGTTTTTGCGCGGCCTGAACGCGCAGGGCGTCACGGTGGTCATGATCACCCACGATATGCACCTGATGCTCGAATACACCCAGCGTGCCCTCGTCTTCTGCGATGGTGAGCTGATCGCGGACCGGAGCGCGGCAGGCGTTCTGTGCGACCCGGCCCTCATCGAACAGGCCGCGCTGAAGGAGACCAGCCTTTATACGCTGGCCAACCGCTGCGGCATCGAGTCCGCGCAGGAATTTGTGGAGCGCTTCATCGCGCAGGACAGGGAGGTGCGAGAAAATGGCCGCTAAAACGGTGCTGAATTATCTCCCGCGGGAAAGTGTCGTCCATAAGCTGACGGGCACCACCAAGCTGGCGTTTTTCCTGCTGTTTACCTTTGCCAGCATGATCACCTACAACACCTGGGTGCTGCTGGGCCTGTTGGTGGTCAGCCTGCTGGCCTTCAGGCTGAGCCGGATCAAATTCCGGGAAGTCCGGTTTATGATGACCTTCATGCTGGTGTTCCTGCTGCTGAACAACCTGTTCATCTTCCTGTTCGATCCCAATCAGGGTACCACCCTGTACGGCACCCGCACGGTGCTCTGCCACCTGTTCTGGCGGTATGACCTGACAGCGGAACAGCTGTTCTACATGATCAACATCAGCCTGAAATATTTTGTGGCCCTGCCGGTGGCCATCCTCTTTATCTCTGCCACCGACCCCAGCGAGTTTGCTGCCAGCCTGAACAGCATCGGCATCTCGTATAAGGTCGGATATTCGGTGGCCATTGCCCTGCGCTACATCCCCGATATCCAGCGCGACTACCACAGCATCAGCCAGGCCCAGCAGGCCCGCGGCGTGGAGCTGGGCAAAAAGGAGCCCTTCTTCAAGCGGATGAAGAACTCTGTCAACATCCTGCTGCCGCTCATCCTGACCAGTCTGAACCGCATCGACACCATCTCCAACGCGATGGAGCTGCGCGGCTTCGGCAAGAACAGCAAGCGCACCTGGTATACCCAGCGCCCCTTTGCCCGGCGGGACTTCATTGCCCTGGGCGTGGGCGCGGTTCTGCTGCTCATCAGCCTGACCGTGACCATCCGCTTTGGAAGGTTCTATAACCCATTCCTCTGAACAAAAAGGCATCCCCGCACTTCCTGTTTCGGCAGGCCGTGCGGGGATGTTCTGCTTTTACAGACCGTTGGTTCAATGATGCCGCAAGAAAGAGGGGGCTGTGTTACGCCGCGTCCACGAACTCCTCCGGGTCTTCCACGGCATCGGTGATGGCCTCCTCCGCGTCATCGGAGGGGTCGGCAGACTGCTCCGGGTGGAGCAGGGCATTGAGCAGGTCACGGAAGTCGATCAGGCTGTCGTCCACCTGCTGATTCCGGGCCAGCAGGTCCTGCACCATGTCGGGCTTGTCGGTGATGAGGTCATCCACGCCCAGCTCCAGCATGTGGGTGGCGACCTTTTCGCGGTCGATGGTCCAGGCAGAGACGGTCTTGCCCCGCAGATGGACGGCGTTGACCATGCCGGAGGTGATAAAGGTGGTCTCCACGCTGAAAAAGTCGGCATCGGGCAGGTCGTAGTAGTTGCCTACGCCCAGAGCCAGAATGTAGCCGGTGGGGTACTCAGGGGCCAGCGCTTTGACCTTGTGCAGGGTCTCGTAGCTCTGGGAGGTGATGACGCAGTTGGAGCTGTCGAAGCCGTATTCCCGCAGCAGGCGTACAGTCTCAGCCTCCAGAGCAGGGGTGGCGGCGCTGGGCTTGATCTCCACGTTCAGGCCGATGCGGCCCCGGCAGAGCTGCAGCACCTGTTCCAGGGTGGGGATCCGGGTGTCGGCAAAGCGGCTGCTGAACCAGCGGCCCGCGTCCAGCTGTGCCACCTCGGCGTAGGTCAGATCATAGACTTTTGCGTTTTTGCCGGTGCAGCGTTTCAGGTTTGAATCGTGGGTCACCACGACCACGCCGTCGCTGGTCATCTGCACATCCAGCTCGATGCGGTCGCCGCCCTTGAGGATGGCCGACCGGAAGGCGGGAAGGGTGTTTTCCGGGGCCACGGTGCAGTCGCCCCGGTGGAAGGTGACCAGCGGGGTCACGCCGCCCACGGCGGTGAGCAGGGCATCGTCCTGGGGCAGGGCATAGAGGTAGACTGCCATCAGCCCGGTGGCCAGCGTGACCCCGGCCACCGCAGCGGTGAGCAGGGGCCAACCGCCAAAGCGGTGCGGTTTGCCTTCCGGCAGCGCTTCCGGCGGGCAGTCACGGCAGCAATCGTAGAGGAATGCGATGATGGTGCACTGGGCCGTGGTGACCTTGCAGTCCAGCAAAAAGCCGAAGAAGGGGAGCTCCAACAGATACAGCGCACGGGCGAGCAGCAGCATGGCGCGGGTGCTCCGCAGGCCGATCAGCGCTGCCACGCTGTAAACCAGCAGGGAAGCTCCGAAAAAGACCAGAACAGACCGGACCAGCGCACTGAGGTTCCACCGCAGCAGCACACCGGCCAGCCGGGGCAGCTGTGTTTTGACATGGGCTGCGCTCTCCTGAACGGCATCCCACAGGCTTTTGCGTTCCAGCGTAAAGAGGGGGAGCACCAGGACCCAGAACAGGGTGAACAGGAACGCCGCACCCAGAATGAGAAGAAAAAGCACCAGATAGAGCGGCTTTGCCCGGACAAGCCCAAGGATGTACTCCGGCACAGCCAGCTGAGAGATATAGTTGTAGGTCACGAATACATCTGTAAAGGGGATGAGCAGGGCGCAGTAAAGCAGGATGGGCCAGTTTTTGGGGAGCAGGACATGGCGGATATCCCCCAGCGACCGGACGAACAGGGAAGCGAGACACAGTGCTTCACCCCGGCGGGCCAGCGCAAACCCGTGCAGGAGGATGGAAAAGCCGTACAGGTTCCAGCACGCCGCCAGAAGGACGATGAGCACGATCCCGCCTAAAATGGTCGGTGAAGTAAAGATCTGATGTGCATTGTTATTGGTCAGGTAGTTCACCGGCGAGCAGCGCAGTGTCAGCGACCAGATGCCATTCATGGCGGGCAGAAACAAAAGATAGGTCAGGACTTTGTACACCAGCACGGCTGTCAGAACGGCAGCGGAGGCCCGGTGCAGCAGGGTCAGGGCATGGTTCCGGGTGTCCTTGTAGGCCCGGTGTGCCCGCGTGAGGGAGCGGAAGAGATGCTTCAATTTGGATTCCACCTCGGTACTGGGATATGGTTCTGTCATTTTACAGTAGTATATCACAAAGCCGGGAAAAATGGAAACGACACGGATCGACAGTTTGTTCCAGAGGGCACAGGCGCTTTTCAGCGGAGCAAAAGCGTGTTACAATAGGGGCAGAGTAAAACAGACAGGGGAGGAACACCCAATGCAGATCATGGATCAATTCGGTGCAGCACCGGGGGCAGAGAGCGTCCGGATGCCCGATGGCACCGAGCGGACACTGGCGGCAGAGCACGCCGCGGCCATTCTGGTCAACGAACAGCCAGCCTTCCGGGTGGTCTGCACGCCGGAGCTGCTGCCGCAGCTGGCGCTGGGCCGCCTGCTGACCGAGGGCTGGATCAACTCTGCTGACGAGGTGGAGCGGGTGGCCGTCTGCGCACAGGGCCTCAAGATAAGCGTTCAGCTGCGCCACCCGCTGGCGGCAGTGGAACAGGCCGGGCAGGAGGTGCCCAGCTGCTGCACCGATAACCTGACGCTGGCCAGCCCGGTGCGGCTGCCGCCGCTGGCCCCGGTGCCCCAGCGGGAGATCCCCGCCGCATGGGTGGATGCGCTGGCCGATGCCATGGGGCAGGGCCTTCCGCTTTATCGTGCCACCCATGCCGTGCACAGCTGTCTGCTGCTGCGTGCGGGCAGGATCTTGTACCGGTGCGAGGATCTGGGCCGCCACAACGCGCTGGACAAGGCCGTGGGCTGCGCCCTGACAGAGGGTGTGCCGCTGGCGGAGTGTGTGCTCTTTACCAGCGGCCGGGTGCCGGTGGATATGGTGCGCAAGGCCATCCGGGCCGGCGTGCCCGCGCTGGTGAGCAAGAGTATGCCCACGGTACAGTCGCTGGAGCTGGCAGAGGAATATGGATTGAAATTGTTTATCCGGCAAAAGAAATGATTTCACCAAGAGGCAAGAGCTTTTGAGAGAAATTGTAGGGCTTTATTTGTGCGTATACGTTGACTAACCGGTGGAAAAGATGTTATTCTTATAACGAAGAAACCGTTCCGCACTGTTGCAGCAGGTGGAACGGCTGTTTTCGTGCCCGGGAGTTCCGGGCACAGCTGAATCAAACAGGCAGGTGATACAATTGAAGCAGGCAAATCATGCGCCGCAGTCCTTGTGGCGCAGGCGGCTGCCCGGCTATGCGGCCATGGGTGCGGCAACGCTTGCCATGGCGCTTGGCCTTGGCGGGCTGATGCACAGCCGCACCACGGTGGCCGGAACGGCCCTGCCGCTGGCAGATGCCGACGCTGCCACCTATGGTGTGAGCGCGGTGTACCAGCTGGATGACACCACGTATTATGTGGTGGGCAGCAAGCAGGGCTTCCAGAGCGAGGTGCAGGCCGGTGTGACGCTGGACCGCGACGGCAATGTGCTGGATGTGAAGATCCTGGCACAGGCCGAGACCGACAGCCTGGGTGCCCAGTGTGAGAACCCGGAGTTCACGGCCCAGTACCAGGGCGCAGCTCCCTTCACGCTGGCAGGCAAGCGCTACACTGTGACCGACCCGGCCACCGGCACGGCTTTTGCTGCCGCAGGCAGCGCCGAGACCGACGCTGCCCCCGCTGAGGACTTCGACCCCGCCGCATGGCGTGCGGGCGATACCTCCCCGGAGGCCGAGGCTACCCGGAAGATGTATGAAGCCGGGCTGACCCTCTCGGCCCTGAACGGCCAGCCGATGGACGACGCACTCATCCCCCCGATGGACAACAGTGCTGAGGCTGTGGCACGGCGCAAGCTGTACGCGGCGTGTCTGAGCAAGAGCGCGCAGGACGGCGAGGAACAGGCAGTGCCTTATGCAGACTGGTCCGCTGAAAAGCAGGCTGAGTACAAGCTGCAGGCCGCTGATCTGACCACCCAGGGCAGTGCGGCCGACACGGTCAGCGCTGACATGACCCAGGTGGATGCGCTTTCCGGTGCAACCATTACATCCACGGCGGTCACGGACATCGTCAACAATTCTTATTTCTATGTAACCGAGGTGCTCTGCGCAGAGTGACCTCACGGAGGAATGGAAACCTATGGCAAAAACTGATTTTCTGACGGCTGACATGACCCGCCGTCAATTTATGAAGATCTCGGGCAAGAGCCTTGCAGGACTCACCCTTTCCGCATCTATGCTGTCCCTCTTTGGCTGCTCTCAGAAGCAGGTGGACGCCGGTGCTGTGGCGACCTGGGCACTGCCCCAGGGTCTGCTGGTGGTCAATGCTGACCTGTGCACCGGCTGCCAGCGGTGCGAGATCAACTGCACCCTGACCAACGACGGCGTGTGCTCTTCCTACATCAGCCGCGTCAAGATCCAGCGCCGCCTGAATCTGGACGGCGACGGCAACGGTCTGCTGTCCGGTACCGACAACTGCTTTGTCTACTTCCCGGATACCTGCCGCCAGTGCGAGGATCCCGCCTGCGGCAACGCATGCCCCCAGAAGGCCATTATCACCAATGAGCAGGGCATCCGCGTGGTCGATACTGACAAGTGCATCGGCTGCGGTGCCTGCGTGGAGGCCTGCCCCTGGCACATGCCCACCGTCAACCCCGAGACCGGCAAGTCCTCCAAGTGCATCGCCTGCGGTGCCTGCGTGGCAGGCTGCCCGTCCGGCGCTCTGTCCATCGTGGATTGGGATGCCGTTACCAGCGCAGCACAGGCTGCTTACATGGACCTGTAAGGAGGAACAACAATGGCTGAAACCTATGGCTGGGCAGGCAAGATCCTGCGCGTCAACCTGACCACCGGTGAGATCACCACCCAGGACGACGCAAAATACCATAAATATATCGGCGGTATGGGCATGGCCTACCGCATCATGTACGAGGAAGCTCCCATGGAGCTGGACCCCTATGACGAGAAGGCTCTGGTCATCTTTGGTGTCGGCCCCCTGACCGGTGCCGGCGTGCCCTGCTCCGGCCGTATGAACGTGACTTTCCGTTCTACTTGGTCCAAGGGCCACTCCATCATCGATGCACACATGGGCGGCCACATCGGCTCCATGCTGAAGTATGCCGGTTATGACGGCATCGTTGTCAGCGGCATCTCCGAAAAGCCCGTCTACCTGCGCATCGAGGACGGCGAGGTCTCTCTGGAGGACGCAAGCGAGATCTGGGGCAAGGGTACCTTTGCTGCCAACAAGTGGATGGTGGAGCAGAACGGCCGTGAGTTCGAGACTGCTTCCATCGGCCCCGCCGGTGAGAACCTGGTGGATTACTCCACCCTGAACACCAGCTTCGGCAACTCCGGCGGTGCCGGTCTGGGCGCTG